>Ga0078894_10000058_pt1 | contig 62385 bp, 56 predicted proteins | sample LauGreSu1BDMLBSD_2_FD_67506 | JGI IMG/M metagenome (GOLD analysis project Ga0078894, IMG submission 67506) | Freshwater lake microbial communities from Lake Michigan, USA - Su13.BD.MLB.SD (version 4) (version 4) | ecosystem: Environmental > Aquatic > Freshwater > Lake | place: Lake Michigan...
GTTCATTACATTTGTATTGTCCAAAGGGAGGCTTAAGAAAGAGTCAAGTCCCCCAACTTTTGACTTGGTTTCCTACTGGTGACCCCTTTGGCTAAATAAGTACGTAAGTCGAGTAAAATTGCATACTGGGGTCTTGAGGTTCATTTTCCTCTCTCTCCGCTGAAGACAATTTCAGATTGTTACAATACCTTCGAAACCGTTGTTCTACAGCGGTTTCTTTGTTTTATGAGGTTTTAGGATGTTTCCCTATGTTTCATGATTTCATCGGCTGATGTTTCAACAACATTTTAGTGTTTCACAAAAGAGAAAAATGAAACCTCTGATTTCTTCTTTGTGTCCGCTGCATTTTTTAGGCCCCTTGTCTTTGATTGCGGGACTACAAATTTGAACTATGAAATCGATAACAATAAACAACTGCACAACGAAGTTCTATCTGGACACAAGAAAAGAAAAACACAACGGGTTTCCTGTAATGTGTCGAATTACACTCAATCGAAAAAAAGCCGAATTTAAAATCGGGTTTTACAGCAAATTGAAGGAATGGGATGAAAAAATCGGGGAACCTAAAAAAGGTTCTTTGGACTTCATTACTCGAACGACAAAAATCCGCTCAATTCAGTCGTCTATTGACAACATGGTATTGGATGCCGAGCGAGAAGGGAAGTCAATAACAGCGATACAATTAAAAGACTTGTTGACAGGTAAAGCGGTGCAAAAGCACACATTGCTTTCTATGTCTCTTTGGGTGATTAGCCGATATGGAAAATTAAATAAAGCCCCTGAGCAATTGTCAAAACTCAAACAAACATTGAAATACTTAGAGCAATACCTATCCTGGGATAACAAAATTGGAATACCATTAGAAAATGTCAATCAACAAATGGTAAAGGATTTCGAGACTTATCTTTCAACGCAAGTTAAATATGGTCCGTCATCTAAATTTCTCGACAAAAATACTGTTGGCAAACATATGTCGAGATTCAAAACGATATGGAGGTATGCATTGAATTCCGAACTGGTATCAAAGAACATTTTTATTGATTACAGAATTCCAAAAGTTATTAAGAGGAGGAAATCTCTTAATTTAGAGGAGTTTAATAACATTAAACGACTGGATTTGAGAAATCAACCAGAGAAAGAACGAGTGAGGGATGCCTTCCTTTTTTGCTGTTATATGGGTTTGCGTTTTAGTGATTCCCAAGAGAAGATAAGAACTTCTAATTTAGATTATAATGATAATTTTGGATACTATGTGCTTAATAGGACTATTGATGGGTATTTTTATTCCAATATTGAATTTGAACAAAATAAGAACCTGATGGTAATTCAAGTTCCCATTATGAAAGAAGCAAATGTGATTATTGAAAAATATAAATCTGAGAATTTTCGTCAAATTGAAGGGCGAATTTTACCGCCCTTTACAAATCAACATGCAAATAGAATTCTGAAATTATTAGCAGTTGATGCTAAAATTAGTCCAAATAAAAAACTTACATTTCATTTATCCAGACATACATGCGCTCAATTACAATTTGAGGCAGGAATTCAAGAAAAAGTAACAGGCTCTTGGCTTGGGCAAGTTTCTAATTCTATCACAAGTCAATATCAGAATACATATGATAAGATACTCAATCAAGCCGCAGAACAATTTGAGAAATATCTGAATTCTTAATTGTCTATTTTTTGACTTTACAGGGTCAAAGTAGGAGACGCAATAATCAAATCGGGTTTGATTTGTCATAGTGTATTATTCTTTATTTTATGAAGAAATTAATGATGTTATTGGCTATTGAATTCCCGTTTCCCCAAGCGTTCATAAGGAGCAAAAAATCAACCAAAAGAACCCTATCCCCATTTTAGGTTTTTCTTTATACCTTTGAAATATTCCGTTTTCACATATATGTTGAGTTATGTCAAATGACAAAGAGGCAAAAGCCAGAATTAAAATAAACAAACTTTTAGAGGAGGCTGGATGGAGATTCTTTGACACTGGAGATGGCAAAGCCAATATCCATTTAGAAAGCCATGCGAAATATTCCGATGCAGGTGAGGATTTCGATAAGGTCAAAGGCGGTTTTATTGACTTCTTGTTATTGGATAAACACCAAAACCCACTTGTGGTATTAGAGGCAAAAAGTGAAAAAATCGAACCTCTTTTTGCGAAAGAACAAGCCCGTAAGTATGCGGAGTCCCAAAAGGCTAAATATGTAATTCTGTCAAATGGAAATATTCATTACCTGTGGAATTTAACTAAGGGCAACCCAGAAAGGATTTTAGCATTTCCAAGTCCAAGTTCACTCGAAGACTATAATAAGTTTCAACCCGATGCGAATAACATTGTCAATGAAGTTATTAACGATGACTACATCGCATTAACTCAGTTAGGGAATTACAAGGACTTTCCTGAATATCAAGACCAAACCAAACGAGCGGAATTTCTTAAAAGTCATAAACTGCGATTTTTAAGATATTATCAAATCAATGCCGTCAAAAGTGTTCAAGCCAAAGTAAAAGAAGGTAAAAGTCGATTTCTTTTAGAAATGGCTACAGGGACGGGTAAAACACTTACGGCTGCCGCAATAATTAAATTATTTTTCAAAACGGGCAATGCCCGTAGAATTTTATTTCTGGTGGATAGGCTTGAACTTGAAGAACAGGCACGCAAAGATTTCACCGTTTACCTTAAAAACGATATTTCTACTGTCGTATTCAAAGAGAATAAAGACGACTGGAGAAAGGCTGATATTGTTGTCACGACAATTCAATCTTTATTGGTGAATAATAAATACAAAAAGAACTTTTCACCAACCGATTTTGATTTGCTTGTTTCAGACGAGGCGCATAGACTTCTTGGTGGTGGTAACAGCCGTTCTTTATTCGATTACTTTTTGGGTTATAAATTGGGATTGACGGCAACGCCTAAAGATTATCTCAAACACTTAGATGTAGAAAATTTCGATGACCCAAGGGAATTGGAGCGTCGGATGCTTTTAGATACTTACACAACATTCGGATGTGAACAGGGAACGCCCACATTCCGTTATACTCTTAGTGATGGCGCAAAAGATGAAATACTTGTACAGCCCATCGTAATTGACGCACGCACCGATGTTACAACAAAATTGTTGTCGGAAGAAGGTTACACCGTTTTGGTAAATATAAAAAACGATGCAGGTGAAGAAATTTCGGAAGAGGTCATTTATAAGCAACGGAATTTTGAACGAAAGTTTTTCTCGGATAAAACCAATGCCGTATTTGTTCAATCATTATTGGATAATGGCTTGTTAGACCCAATTTCGGGTGAGTTTGGTAAAAGTCTCGTTTTTGCCGTAAGTCAAAGGCATGCGTCAAAAATTGCTCAACTCCTAAATGAATATGCTGACCGTAAATGGCCAAATAAATACAAAAGTGACTTTGCAGTACAAGTCACTTCCGTGATTCCAGATAGCCAGCAAATGACGGTTGATTTCAGTAATGATAAACTTTTGGGCTTTAGCCAATGGAGTAGTTCTGACGAAATTCTGAGTAATTACAAGTCCAGCAAAGCAAGGGTTTGTGTTACGGTGGGAATGATGACTACAGGTTGGGATTGTCCCAATATATTAAACCTTGCTTTAATGCGTCCTATTTTCTCCCCTACTGAGTTTATTCAGATAAAAGGTAGAGGAACTCGCATTCATTCGTTTGAGTGCAAGACAAAGGACGAAATGGGCTATGAGGATATTGTCACAGCAAAGAAAGAGTCATTTAAACTATTTGATTTTTTTGCTGTCTGTGAATTTTTTGAGTCAAAGTACAAATATGACCAGGTTCTGAAATTACCATCATTCAAGCCAAATGACAATGATTCTGCGCCTTTCGTTGAACCTAAAATAAAGAAAGACGGATTCGAATACAAGAATCCCGATTTTATTTCTACTTTTCAGGAAAGCAAGATTGGTAGTCAAGGGATGAAAGTTGACATGATGTTCTTTCAAACCTTTGAAGATGCTGTTAAATTGGACTCTGAAATAAGCAAAGCAATCGATGCAGGCAATGTTGATTCAGCAATCGGGTTGACAATAGAGAAATACTTCAATAAGCCATCAGAATTCTTTACTGTGGAGAAACTGCGTAAAGCCTTAAAAATCGACAGGAAAGTATCTCTAAGGGAAATATTAGAGCAGATTTTTTTCGGTAATATCATTAAAGGAAAAGAGGATGCCATAGCAGACGAGTTTGATAAATTCATTGCTACCATAGATGTTTCCGAAATCAATGACCTCGAGGCTCTGAGATATTACTTTTTTGCCTATTTGACAGACCCCACAGTAAGAAAAATCATTGATACTAAAGACTTTCAAGAACTTTACAACAATCCAACTCTGCCCAAAGAATACTTTGGTCGGGTTACTCAAAATATGCGTCAGACAATTCCAGATTACATTAAAACCTATATACCTTACGAAAACTATTCTTATATCTAATTAAATGCTTGACGAAAAAACCAAAAAACAAATAAATGACTGCAGGGATGTCCTTGTGGGTAAAGTTCCTGACCCAAAAAGCCAAATTGAGCAGATAACGCTTGCTTTGATTTATAAGTTCATGGATGACATGGATAGAGAATCCGTTGAAGAGTTTGGGGGGAAGCCAAAGTTTTTTGCTGATGAATTTGAAAAGTACTCATGGCGTAATTTGTTGTCCCCTACGCTGAGTGGTATTGAGGTTCAGGTGCTGTACAGCGAAGCACTTGAAAAAATACCAACAAATCCAAATATTCCAGAGTTTTTTAGAAGTATTTTTAAGAATGCTTATACCTTTAGGGACCCTGTAACCTTGAGGATGTTTCTTAAACATATCGATGTTTTTGAATATAGCCATAGTGAAAAGTTGGGCGATGCTTTTGAATATCTGTTAAGTGTAATGGGAAGCCAAGGCGATGCAGGTCAATTTAGAACGCCCCGACATATTATTGACTTTATCGCCGCTTGTTTAAATCCTAAAAAGGGCGAAAGCGTGGCTGACCCTGCCTGCGGCACTGCAGGATTTCTATTGAGTGCCTATAAACACATTTTAAATCAAAATACGGATAAGCGACAAGGAGACAAATTGACACCAGATGACCGCAGAAAAATTGCGGAGAATTTTGTAGGGTATGATATCAGCCCCGATATGGTGCGATTATCTTTGGTAAACATGTATTTACACGGTTTTACAACACCTAAGATATATGAATATGATACACTGAGCAGTGAGGACAGATGGGAGGAAACATTTGATGTGATTCTTGCCAACCCACCGTTCATGACACCAAAGGGGGGTATTCGCCCTCACAAAAAATTTGGTGTCCAAGCCAATAAAGCCGAAGTATTATTTACCGATTATATTGCCGAACATTTAAATAAAAACGGGCGTGCTGGGATTGTTGTGCCAAATGGTATTATAGCCACTACGCAAACAGCGTATAAGCAATTAAGAAAGTTATTAGTTGATGATTGTCTAATTGCGGTAATATCATTGCCTGCGGGTTGTTTTAACCCTTACAGTGCTGTTAAAACGAGTGTCCTAATGCTCGATAAGGGTTTGGTAAAGAAAAGTGAACATGTGTTGTTTATAAAGATTGAGAATGATGGTTTTGATTTAGGTGCGCAGCGGAGAGAACATGATAAGAATGATTTGCCATTGGCTTTAGAAGCATTTAATGCTTTTAAAGAAAGTATTAGTTCTGGTCAACCATTTGATGAAGATAAATATAGCAGCATTTGCACATTAGTTGAAAAAGAAAAAGTATTAGCAAATAAGGATATTGTTTTAAGTGGGGATAGATATATTGATAGAGTGGGTTTCCACACGGACTTTGATAGAGTAAAACTTTTGGATGTATTAGATTATGAACAACCAACGAAATATATTGTTGAATCTGAAAATTATGATGATAGTTTTAAAACCCCCGTTCTAACTGCTGGAAAATCATTTCTACTTGGCTATACTAATGAAACTGAAGGAATATACAGTGACCATTTACCCGTTATCATATTTGATGATTTTACTACTGCAACTAAATATGTAGAGTTCCCTTTCAAGGTAAAATCATCTGCAATGAAAATTCTAAAGGAGAAAAAGGAGTTAGCAAATATCAAATATTTATATTATTTAATTCAGCAAATTGAATTTAATGCTTCTGAACACAAGCGATATTGGATTTCACAATATTCACAACTTGAAATCCCCCTACCACCTCTTGCAATACAAGAGCAGATAGTAAAGGAAATTGAGGGCTATCAAAAAATCATTGATGGTGCAAAAATGGTGGTTGACAATTACAAACCTACCATCAGCATCAAGCCCGAATGGGAAATGGTTGAGTTGGGGGAGTTGTGTAATATGATGACAGGTGGTACACCAACTTCGACAAATAAGGAATATTATGAAGAGGGCGATATTAGATGGCTTGTTTCGGGGGATATTCATCAAGGAGAGATTATTGAATGCGGTGGTCGAATCACAAAAAAGGGCATGGACAGTGCCAATACAAAGTTTTTACCAATTAACTCAGTATTAATTGCATTAAATGGTCAAGGAAAAACAAGAGGTACAGTTGCTATTTTGAGAGTAAAAGCAACTTGTAATCAATCATTAATTTCTATTTTCCCCAAAGAAGGGATAACCTTGCTACCCGAATTTCTTTGTTATATAATGCAAAGCAAGTATCAAGAAATAAGAAATTTAACGGGGGATAAAGAAAGAAGTGGACTGAACATGCCTTTATTGCGTTCCATAAAAGTCAGTAATCCAAGTATTCAAGAACAATACGAAATTGTTGGTATAATAAAACAAGAACAACAATTAGTTTCATCGAACAAACAACTCATTACCATTTTTGAGCAAAAGATAAAGGATAAAATAAATGAGGTTTGGGGATTGGATTAATTCAATTTTACAATCACATCTGTACACAAATTCGAATAACTAAATGATTCAAAATACATCAAATAAGCCATTGTCGGAACTATTTAGTGCAGACAATTGCGTCACATATCACATTCCCAAATATCAACGGGAATACATTTGGAGTAAATGGAATTGGGAAGCCCTATTCGACGACATTGAAGAAAGTGATGGTGGACACTTTATGGGTTCTATTATCTGTATTAACATACAGAAAGATTCACATAAAGCCGCTGAATTAGAACTGGTGGATGGTCAGCAGAGAATGACCACAATTAGCCTTTTTTACTTAGCAATTTATAAATATTTAAAAGAGAATCTTTCAGACAAAACCGATTTGAATGCCCAGTTGGAATTGTTGGCACTAAGAAATAGAATTTTCTTAAAGGACAATGCCAACATCAGGTTGTTCCCTTCTTACACCAATTCCAATTTGGATGATTACAGATATATCTTTTCGCTGGAAATAGAAGAGATAAAGACATCCAAAAAGCCTAAATTCTTGGGCAATAGACAAATCGCTCGAGCGTTTAACTATTTTCATTTAAGGCTCCAAGAACATGACGATAAAGGCTTTCCGTTGTACAATGTTAGTAGGGTGACGGAAATGTTGAAAAAGTTAAATAGTGCGACTATTGTGAAAATTGATGTTGCAACCCATGCTGACGCATTCACTTTATTTGAGACACTAAATAACAGGGGTGTTCCTCTATCAGCAATTGACTTGATAAAAAACAAACTTCTTGGCCATCTTGAAAAGTTGAACTCAAATACTACTATTGATGAGAATTTTGAAAGATGGAATCAAATCATAGAAAACCTCTCTGATGAGTATAGTATTCAAGAGCGTTTTTTAAGGCAATTTTATAATGCCTTTAAACAGGAAGAATTTGTTGAGGTTGAGAAAGCAACAAAGGCATTACGCTCGAATTTGATAAGGATTTATGAGGAGTTGATTAACCGCAATGCGGATGAGATTTTTTCTCGATTAGAAGATGCTTCAATCATATATTCAAGAAATATCCAGTATGAAATCGGAGAGCACTCAAATGATATGATTCGAGCATTACGCAATCTTGAGAATGTAAATGGCGCAGATGGTTATATGTTGTTGTTGTTCCTTGAGAAGCGCTTTGAATTGACTGAAATTCAAAAAATCAGTGTCATCAATCTACTTTGTAATTACTTCATAAGGAGGAATGTGACTGATTCTCCTCCTACGAGGGATTTGACGAATATTTTTATGGAAGTCATCGCCGAAATCAATCAATTGGAGCAATTTGATTTTGTTAAAATTAGGACTGTTTTATTAGAAAAGGGCAGACCAGCCAGTGATGGGTATTTCAGAGAGAAACTACAGGGCAATTTGTACGAAGAAAATGTCGGTGCAACTCGATATATATTGTCTTCAATCGAATTGGCTCAAACACAGACCAAAGAACGATACATCAACTTTTACGAGAGGAATAAGAACCTTTTTCTCTGGACGGTCGAACACATTCTTCCTCAAGGTGACAAGATTCCAAGTGAATGGGTAAGCATGATAGCCAATTATGATGTTGCATTGGCGAATCAAATACTAAAAAAGTGCGTACATAAACTGGGGAACCTAACCCTTACGGCGTATAATTCTAATTTGAGCAACATGTCTTTGGTTAAAAAACAAGAAAGAAAAAACACTGAGGGCAAGTATATTGGTTTTAAAAATGGTTTGATGCTCAATGAAGTTGTGAAGGACAGTCCAACTTGGACGGAAAATGATATTGAAGACAGAACAAAGGATTTGGTAGAAAAGGCAATAAAGATTTTTGAACTTTAATGTCAATTTAAAAGCCCAATTCCAGCCTTGTGCCACATGGTAAAGGTTTGAGTAATCTCGAGCGTGCCCAATTCACTAAAGGAAAAAACTATGGGGCTCTTTGATGTAATTACGAATCCCAACTCTTCAACTTCCCAGTAAATGGAATCCGTTCCAAACTTTCGGCCTTCTACAGAATATTCGTTATTTTCAAAAATAACGGAACAGACTACAAATGTATCTGAATCGCCTTTAGTATCTGCATTATGAGGAGGAGGAACAAGAATGTAATCTGTAATTGTCATTGGTTGTTATTTTCAAAAATAATGAATTAGTGAGCAACTGCCTTTATATTCGTCAATATGTATTACACTATTATCATTGTTGGTCGCCATGGTAGATGATGATGATTACCCTTTTTTTTATGAAAAGATTTTTAATAAGGTAACTGACTATTTGTTATTGCCAAATAAATTTTTGGAGTCACGAATCGACATTGAATCTGAGAAGTTAGGAAATCAAATTGGGTCAGCGGAAGCCTTATTGACTTTTATAGGTATTTTGATAGGTGTTGTGGGGTTTGTCTATGAGTCCGTTTTCAAAGTGACCGAGGTGGTGGAAAGAATATGTATAGGAGCATTTTGTAATGATGGTTGGTATAGTGAATCGGTAGGGCGAGGTACCTGTTCTTGGCACAGTGGTATCCATCATTATGTCTACAAGGACATCGTAACTCATTATAACGAAACCTATGAAATGGTTTATGTATTTTTTTTAGTTTTAATTATTCTATTCGCTGGGTACCGCTGTTTTTATAATGATAGTGTAAGGAAATCCTTAGTATCTACATTCCGATTGTCTATTTTTTTTGTTAGCAAATATATCTGGTTAGCAATATATCTGTTGCTGGTTTTTGTCATCCTTGTACCCCAATTTTTACTTTCTATTCCAAAATTTGTCTATTTTATGTTGCGCATCGGTTATTTTCTGGTTGATTTGGGCCTATACTTTTTCAAGAAGGGTTGGTGGAAATATCGGTATAGAAAACTTTTAAAAAAGAAATCCAACTTTACGAGGACCGAAATATTGAAACTTATTACTGTTGCCACCTATGTACCGTTAAACTTTGAAGGAGTTGATTTTGAAAAATCTGATTTGTCTAATTTGGACCTATTAGAAGTAAACCTAACAGGAGCAAATCTTAAAGGAGCAAATCTTACAGGAGCAAATCTTAAAGGAGCAAAACTTACATGGTCAGACCTTACGGGTGCAGACCTTACGGGTGCAGACCTTACGGGTGCAGACCTTACAGGAGTTACTGGATATAATCCTTAATGACGGCGATAAGTAAAATTCTGCATTCAAATAATCGTTCCTTTTTATGCCTTTCCATAACAAGGGGGGACGATGCCATTTTTTTGGGATTAAGATTGCCTGAATTATTTGGAGGAGGTTTTTACCGTTTGGATTGTTACCAAAATATTCTAAGTTTGTAATATGAGTAATATTAAACCTTCAGATAAAAAACAAATGGCAATCATTTTAGAGAGATTGTCCTTAGCGGGCTCAGAAATTAAAGGCATTGGTAAATTCATTTTGATAATTATACTGTGCGCTCTAATTTTTAGTTTCATGATTTGGTCAAATCTTTCATCAGAACCCATGAAAATAGAGCAAGTGAGAAATTTGATAGTTGTATATTGGGTTGTTTTAATATTGCTTGTTTTAATTATTGCTTCGAAGTTTTTTGAGGCTGGAAATGCGCTTTCTACAATTAGTGAATACTTCCCCTACGACCATGGAAATGTAACACCAACAGAATCTGACCCAACCGTATACAAGGGTACAGATTGATTGATTTATTTTTATGGTAATCACAGCAAAAAATATAGGACATTTCGTTATTGCATTTTCATTATTCCAGATTTCTTGTGGCAATAATGATAGTAACTCAACTCATGTTACAATACCTGAGTCCGAAACCAATCAATATCAAAGTGATACAGTAGGTGCTGCCAAGAATCACAATCCAGAAGTGTTGAATATTGAAGAACATATTCGATATAGAAAAAAATGGTACCGAGAACAGGGCAATCCATACGATTCTCTGGTTTTGGATACGAGTACTGGTGATGTCATAACTGTTGATATTAAAATTCAAGAAGGGAAATTGTACTACAAAAAAACAAGAATAGTAGGTGGTACACAAAAGGCTTGGTTTTCTGAAATGGAATCGAACTTAAAAAAGAATGGTGCTGTAGGAGTTTCTGGCGGTCGTGACCATACTATTTACAACTATATTGTAATTGTTGAAGGAGTTATAACAATTACCGATAAAACTGAATTCGGTGATATTACACACCCAACTTATTACATAAAATTGAACTCAGGAAGTATAAAATCCATTACTAAAATAAACGAACTTTGGATGGGTAACGATGGAACAAAAATTAGTGGTGAAGACAAGATGATTTTCGATGAGTCACGGGACTGTTCAGGATGTTATTTTATATTGTCTAATCGAGAAAACACATGGGCATTGAGTGGCCATGATGTAGGCAATGAATAAGTTTAGAGCATTTATTACAATAATCCTCTATTACGCAATTCTCTGACATAATATCCAGCCCTCACTCGTTTCTTTTTGTCCTTTGCGCCTTTAGGACGCCCCAAAATAGTTCCTGACTGTTTCACACGGTGGAGGCCTTCTTTAGTGCGCTCGCTTATGAGGGCACGCTCGAATTCTGCGAACGCTGATAGTATTTGAAAATGGAGTTTGCCAGATGCCGATGTAAAGTCTAAGTTGTCCGAAAGTGATATGAATCCTATTCCCTTGTCAATTAGTTCTTTTGTTTCAAGTATGAGTTCAGTTGAACTTCTGGCCCACCTATCCAGTTTAAAAATAACAACTGCCTTAAATTCACCTTGTCTCAGTCGCTGCAATAACTTCTGTTTAATTGGTCTCGTCTTGCGAGTCGACTCAGTTTCATCAAACAACTCAAATTTGAACTTGTTATCTGTTGCCCATTGTAAAAGGCGGATTTTTTGATTGTCTGTGTTTTGACCAGCAGTACTTACTCGACAGTATAATGCGTATGTGGCTTTATTTTGTGTATCCATTATAAGCAAACTTCATTTGGTGATAGTTGTTGAACAATAAAGCAAACAGGCGGAACAACGCCGATAATCCGTACAAGCACATGGATGCTACGGCTAAGTTGTATATCACCTTTAAGGTCGAATGTGAATCAATGTATGCTCTGAATTTTTCAAATCTGGATTTAGTCTCGGTCTTCATTTTTTTGAATTATTGTTATTATAGATAAAATTACGATTACCCCAACAGATATATACAGGAGTCTTTTTGTTTTCAAGTTTGTCATAGATAGTAAGGCGTTCTCATTTTGTAATTCTAACAGTTGCATTGGAATTGGATTGACAGTTGTCTTTAATACATCTTCTATCATACATTAAGCGATTGATGGATTGATGATTTTTACCATGTCATTATCCAATTGAATTAGAATGTAATCGTAAAGTGCGTAATGCATTTTATTGCCCCAATTTTCAAGGTGCGTCCACTTTGAAAAATCATAGGCTCGTCCCATCAAGAATTGCCTATGGAATATCTTTTCTTTGTCGTCATTGAGCAACGACGACAGAATGCGAAAATTATTCAAGAGCGGCTTATTGATTGGCTTTAAGTGGTTTCGTAGTTTATTGGCCTTATTATTATTGTATTTGACCCTGTTTTCTTTACAAGAAAATTTCTGGTTTAAACGGCGAGGCTGAAACTCCTCTAAGGTGAGCAAGTCTTTCATGATTTATGCAAATTGATTGCTGTAAAAATAATTTAAAACGATTAAATATAAAAATTATTTCCATTACATTTTAATATAATTTGAAACTATTTAAATTTATACAAATTAATTTGCTATGGATTAAAGAATTTATGAGAACAACCGAAGTTTCTTTCGCCCGTTCCGTGGTAAATTTGCTTTTCCTTGAGATAGTTATACATTCCAATCTCATTATCCATATACTGAATCTTGTATCTATATTCTTGATTACTGTATGTCGAGGCTATTGTATTTGGTTTATATTTCTCAGCGCCAATTTTCTCAAGTTGCTTTTTGGACATCCTGGTCAATGCAATAAGAACATGGTAATGGCGACCACCTTGTGTTTCGCCTACATCTCTTTGCCAGTATTTTCCTAATAACTTTAAATCTAATCGTTTAAATTTTCGTCTAATACATTCAAAGAAGTATCCTATGTTCGGGTATTTATATTGACTTACAATACAACTGAGTATGGTCACAGTTTTTTTCTCAAAACACAATGGAGTATAGTGGTCGATGAATTCTGTTAGTTTATTTAAGCGCCTATCCTTTTTTTCATCTAAATCTGTTCGAGAAAATCTCTCACCTGTAATTGGATTGTAAAAGTGTTTTAGGTACTTTGCCTGTGCAGATGAATGTGCATAGTTATCGTCATAATTGGACGGGAGTTTTTCGATGTAAATCGGCCCGTTTTTTTTTGCCATAATACGGAATAGTTGAATATTAGTCTACGGCGATAAAAGCACTCATTATTTCGGAGAGTTTATAGTAAGTTCTCTTAGTACCCTCAATCTTATAGCATGTGATGTGATGGTCGATTCGTCGCCTCCAAAGAGTAGTTCGGCTAATGTTGAGAAGTTTTAGTGCTTCTTTTTCTGGAATGAAATCAAATTCCGCAGATGTTGTTGATGTGATGATGTTAGTTTTCATATTGAAAAACAAAGTTGAACATCCTGAAACAGGCTGCAGGGGCCTATCTTTTGCAGTGAGTAATTATATGTAAGTTGAAACAGGCGAATTTTATTGAAAAATGCCTACTCGTAATATTTTCTTTTTTGCATAAACTTTGAAGTAATCAGATAAAGTAGAATATTTACTTTTGAATCTCTTCTCAGTCGCCCATGTTTCATGACTGACAATGTATTGAGGGCGATGAATGATATTTATTAAATCTATCGCTGAGAGGTACGCTATTTGTTTGACTGCATTTTCCTTTAACTTTAATAAGCCTAATGTTTGAATATGTGCTCCTGTTTCCATAAAGTCCGAGATTGAAAATAGATGCACACTGTCCAACCTCGGGAAAATAATTCCTCTAATTGGGCTTTTTGTATTTGAAGGGTTTATAGTTTCCTTTAGGTCCCCTGTAGTAGGAATTCTCTTTAGTAGTTCGTCCAGAAATTTAATGCCTTGGGTATCTGGCGTTTCAGGATTTGCGGTTTTATAATTTACTTTTCGATGATTGGCTTTTTGCAGATGTTCTGTGGCATTTTGAAAAGGTGATGGGAATATTTCTTTTAAAAATCCTAAAATGATGTTCACGATACAGGACTTCAATAATTCGGCCTCGTCAAAATCAACCATCTCTGTTGATTTGATTTTTTCAATGGCACAATTAAGTTCTTTTAGTGAAACCCATTTGGCCGTGTGGGCTGGTAGGATTTTATGAAATTCACTTTCGGTGGTTACAAAATCTTTGCTAAATACCAATACTGAATAATTGATATATGCTCTTGTCCAATTGTAAATAAATCTATCACCACCGACCTTGAGTTTTTCCTTTAAAGCAAGGAATTCTTCATATTTGAAATTTTTTATTTGGTCAGTTATGGCTGTGTCAATCTTAGTATGTAGTATTGTGGTGTATTCATCAATTATTGAATAGCATTCAAGGACATTCTCAACTGTAATTGGGTTACTCACTTTACAAAGATGTGTTCCATATTGTATCACTACAAACAGATGTGGGTTTCACAAATGTTCTTGTGGAAAATTCGAGACTCCCATAATGGTGTGATTATCAAGGTTGTGGATAAGTTGTGGTGAATCCCTCTCTCTCCGCCCGATTCAATTTCACATTGTTTCAATACCTTCGAAACCGTTGTCCTGCAACGGTTTCTTTGTTTTATAGTTAAGAGCGTCGAACTGTGTAAGATTCCCTGTTTGAGTAGCGTTCGAAAATAGACAATTTCATTTGTCAAATATTTTGATTTGCGAAAATCCTTAAAATAATATTATAGCGCTTGCGAAAATCCGTAAATCACGAGAGGTGGTTTTACCTACATTTACCTTTTTACAATAACTATCTAAAAAATTGATATATGAGATTTTACTTGTTAGATCGAGTTGAAGAAATTCAACTCAATGAATGGGCAAAGGGAATCAAGTGCTGGAGTTTGTCGGACGATGTGTTTGCTGAACATTTTCCTGGATTCCCCATCGTTCCTGGCGTTTTGCAGATAGAATCGATGGCACAACTTATGGGGATTTTAATAGAACATTCCTACGCATTGTCGTATCCTAATGCTGGGAAAGCCTATCCACTTTTAAGCATAGTCCAAAAAGCAAAATTCAGGGAGCCAATCATTCCGGGGGATCAATGCATCGTGACCGCTAAACTGACTTCTTTGGATATTATGCGTGCAACGGGTACGGCAGAAATGCATGTGGAAGGGAAATTGAAAGCCCAATCAGATTTGAGTTTTACGATTATGGATGGGAATCAAATTCCACACAATCCATTCATTCAGCAGCGTGACGAATATTATATGGCTTTAAATGTGAAAAACAGCATCAAAAATCGGTAGTATGAAAATTTGCGTAACCGGAATACGATATTGGGAGAATGAGATGAATTGGGATAATAAACTCCCGCTTAACTTGGATGTTTTACCCCTGAACAACGCCCAAACGGAAACCATATTCAATCAATACACGGTTAGATTTCGTCAAGGACAAATCAATTCAGATCATCCTTTTTATCCAAAGTCCAGTGATCTAAAGGTGATGCGCGACGATACTATTGCGTCCGTGATTTGTGCGCAATTGCTGATGGATTATGCTGATTTTCCTGATACAGTGAAAGATGAGATGTGTTTGATGGTTGCCAATAGTAATTTCATTGATAACGGAATTTTGGATTTCAATTCCATTGCCCAGGCCATCAGCGAAATTCAAAAAGCAAATACAGCGGAAGAGAAAAACCGATCACTGGGTGCGGAGGTTTCGCCATTGATTCCCTTGAGGACACTAACTAACGGCGCAGAGAGTTTTGTTGCACAATACACTCAGATAAAAGGAGAGAGTACTACTTGCGGTAGCACTTGTATCTCAACAGGCCACGCTTTGGATGATGCGATGTCCCTTTTTAAACTAGGGGTAGCCCAGACTGCCATGGTGGGCGGTTCGCATTTTGCCAATGTGTTTTCATTTTTAAATCATTATTTGCAACTTTCTGATTGTGAGGGTTATGCTGAATCTACGTCAGCTTCATTTTTTCTTATTGAAACAGCATCGCACGCCAATTTACAGGGTCGTGAAGTATTGCTTTGGATAGAAAATCTATTATTTAATCAGTGGCCAGCAAGTACAGAAAAAGTATCCCGGGTATATTGTGGTGGCTCCTTTACCCAGGGTGATTCCGATAGTTTGTTGCTGCGCTGCCAAAAAGAATTTTCCATAGAGGCCATTACGTTGTTCCCATTTCTGGGAAGTTTGGGTTGTTCGGAATTGGGTTTTCTTTTGGCGTTGGCCGATATTCAATTGGAACAAGGTGAGTCCGCATTGATTTATATGGAAGATGTTTTTGGTGCATTTTTATGTTTAACCGTGAAAAAGCCATGAAAAAGAGTCGTGTTTTTATCGTGTTTTGCGAAACGGTAAGTCCATTGGGAATGAATGGAGAAGCACTCAATAAAAGTCTTATTGAAAATATTTCGGCAGTGGCCCCGATGTCTCAATTTAATGCGGAAGGATTATCTCAGCCCAATGCTTGTGAGATCCATGACGAGTTAATTGGTTTTTTGCCATCGGATGGTATTGATTGGAATTGTATTGCACGCTATGATCGCAAGTTCGCGCTGATGGCTGCGGTGGTGAATCAACATCATCAGGCTTTATACGCGATGGTGTCTTCCCTGCCTATCGAAAGAAGGGGCATCTCTTTGGGATTGGGAGCAAATGTTTTCCCCATGGAGAATATTGCGATGGAGGTGGAAGAACTTACAACCCTTGGATTATTTCACACTTTACATCGTGTAAATCAGTCAATCCATCCAAAATTTAATGCCATCTTCAACCATGCCGACCTGTATGCTAAGTACTTGGAAGTGCGATTGGGGGAGGTGGGTTTTAGTAAAAACATTCTCACCGCATGCTCTAGTAGCACGCAAGCTATAGCTTTTGCAGCCTCTAAAATCATGGTTGGAGATGCCGATCTGATGATTGCCGGTGGTACCGATTCCATTTTGAACAATTTCGCTTACATTAGTTTTGGTAAACTGGGGGTTTTGACCCATGAAACTTGTAAGCCTTTTGATGTGAATCGAAATGGTGCGATTGCCGGAGAATGTGCGGGGATTACGGTACTCGTTTCGGAGGAAGGATTAAAATCGTTAGGACTAGATCCGGCCTTTGAACTGATTGGATTTGGCAACTCAATGGATGCTTATAAAATCACGGCCCCTGATCCTTCCGGGATCGGCATAGAAAAAGCGATGCGAAAAGCTATAAATATGTCGGGCGCCAAGGCTTCGGATATTCAATACATCAACGCCCATGGAACGGGCACTCGATCTAACGATGAAGTAGAACTCAGGGCCATTGAGCGCGTCGTGGGTGATGCGGCTCCTTCCATTTCGGTGAGTTCAACCAAAGACCGACATGGACATTCAATCGCTGCGGCTGGCATTCAAGAATTTCATGTACTATTGGCATCTATGAAAAGCGGTGTGGTTCCAGCCAATTTAAATACGACTAAGCCGTTGCAAACAAATTTGCGATTGCCTGTGGGTGTGAATTTACAACATGAAATCAAAATTGGTATGACAAATAATTTTGCTTTTGGCGGTGTGAACTGCTCATTAATGGTAAAAAAACTAACACTATGAATTTGGGATTGACAAATAAAGTGATTTTGATAACCGGAGCCAATGGGGGTATTGGTCGTGCAATTGCATCTGCATTTTTAGACGAAGGTGCTATATTATTGGCGGGTTACCGTGGACGAGTCAGCAAGTTGGATGAATTTCTTTCAACCCTATCGCCTGAACAGAAAAATCGGGTGGTGCCCATCTGCATAGATTTGGAAGATATCGCTACTTCAAAGCTCGCCTTGGACGTTGCTTTGGATCAATACGGGTGCATAGATGTATTAGTGAATTGTGCTGGTACGGCTATAGAAAAACCTTTCTTGCTTACCGAATTTGAGGAAATTGATTCGCAAACGATATCCAATTTTACGGCACCAATAAAATTAACGCACATGGTATTGAAAAGCATGATGATCAGTAGAAAAGGATGTGTTATAAATGTTTCAAGCATTTTGGGCTTCCGATTTGGTAGGGGAGTGGCTGTGTATGCTTCGGCTAAAGCCGCTATCGAACGATTTACCCAATCAATTGCATCAGAAGTAGGTAGGTATGGCATTAGGGTAAATGCCGTTTGCCCGGGGATGATTGAAACCAAGATGACAGATTCGTTGCAAAAAAATATGCCACCTGATATTTTGAAAAGAAGTCCGATATCGAGAGCCGGTAAGCCCGAGGAAGTGGCAAAAGCGGTTTTATTTTTGGCATCTGAGTCGATGGCTAGCTATATCACAGGAACCACACTCGTTGTAGACGGGGGGCTTAGTATTTAAAAAAAAAATTAATCAAAAAATATGTTAGACAATCATACACAAATTCTATTAGTTGTTCAAGAAGTCATTCATCTATCAAGTGGTGTTCCCATGGACCGTATTGCACCCGAGTCAACATTGTTTGATGATTTGGCCATTGATTCCATCGATATGGTGGATATTTTATTCAATTTAGAGCGCAAATATGGCATTGAGTTAAAAATTGGTGAAATAGAACAATATTCCAAAGCCGAAATGGGAAATGAGCCTTTTGAAATAGATCAGGTAATTACCGAAAAAGGTTTGGAGGTTTTAAGGCGCATCATTCCAGAAATTGATGCTACCAAATTGGTGCACGGGATTACCATTCATGATATCATTCGGTTAATTACGGTGAGAAGTTTGGCCATGATGGTAGCAGTTCAAATCGATAAGAAAAACAGTTGATAATGCGGATCTATCGGATAAAATCAAATAAAACTCTTTTTGCTTTTGGCGATAGTATTGCTGATGTGCCTGTGCTTTTAACCACTTTGGCTAATTATCAAGTGCGGGTGTGTAAAGAAGTGGGATTAACCTTAATCGATGTAGAAGAGACTATGGCTGATTCTTTAACGACGGACGGATATTTTGAATTTGACGAGGCACTGCTGTTTACGGCGGGGTTTTTATCAGCGGCCATCGCTCAAATTAAAAACTCACCTAAGGACAAGCATATTCAGTTTTCTATAGCAACTCAGGAGTCATTGCAGCGGTTTTCATTGCCAAGTCAAAATGGTCAAACGAACTGGAAATTTCCTTTTTTTTATCGTTGCCATGGTGCATTGGATATCATTGTCGTGGAGCTTAAGGGCAGAGAATTCCCAATGAAAATATCTATTCCTTCTCAAATCGTCCCAATTGGGCATTATAGCACCAATCAGAATGAAGTATTTGCCTCGGAAATTATTTCACCTTTCCATTTGTTGCAAGCCAATATAGGGTTGAATATAAATCGAAGCATTCCCTTGTTAAAGTACCTGCCGAAATTCTTGTATAAGCGATTTGCGGAGCCGTATAACGGAATGGCGACCCTGGGTTTGAAATTGATAAATAAAAGAGGCAAAAACTGCAAGGTTCACCCAAGTGCCGTAGTAGAGGGTTGTATTTTGGGCGATAACGTAACGATCGGCGCCAATGCGGTGGTTCGTTTAAGTATTTTGGGCGATAATACCTATGTTGGGGATTCTGCCGTAGTGAATTATAGTGTTTTGGGAAGGGATAATTACGTAATGACGGGAAATCACTTGCAATTCAGTCTTACCTATGAATCTGTTTTTACGATTCACGGGCCATATCAATTTAGCATATTTGGACGGAATACAGCAGTGTTTGCGACGATCAATTGCGATATCCGCTTGGATGAAAAGACCATCGCCATTCCTACTAAAAATGGGATTGTAGATTCACAACAGTATTTATTGGGGATTGCTTACGGTCATGAAGCCAAAGTGGGGGCTTCCAATATTATTGCAGCAGGTAGAATTGTACCCAATGGTACAGTATTGAATCCGCCAGATTTTATTCATCTAAAATTTGATAATACCAATGGTTAATAAAGGATTTAAAATATTATTATTAGGCGCAACGGGATATACCGGGGGGTTGATCGCTGAATTGTTTTTGGAAAGAGGCATCGATTTTTGGGCATACGGAAGAAATCTCCAGAAATTGGAAGAATTGAAATTGAGCAACAAGCATTGCGTTGGAATTGAAATATTTACGATAGGTTCAGGCGGGCTACTGCCTCAACTCAGCCCAAGGAGCATCGTAGTAAATTGTATCGGTCCATTCAATGTATACGGACAAGTCGTGGTTGAAGATTGTTTAACGGCCGGTGCGACCTATATCGATATCACTGGGGAACAGGAGATAGTAAAATCATCATTCGATAATAACACCAAGAAGGCCTTGGAGATCGGCGCTTTAATTCTTCATTCGATGTCATTTGAATCGGCTTTGTCTGATTTATTGCTCTTGTTATCTATGAAGGCTTTGGGCGCAAATAATTATCAGAGTTTTAATACCTATTACTTGCTGAATACAAAACAGATGAGTCCTGGGACGCGCATTTCACTGAAGGTGGCCAATGCATTTGATAGTTATAGCCTTTGGCAGGGCGATTTATTAGATCCAGCAGCTGTGCCATTTACGAAAAATCAAGATGCAGTTGATCCGTATAAGGGATATCGGGTTGCATTTCCTGAGCCCATTTTTGCCAAGGCCCATGGAAATATAGCGGCAGCGGATGCCTATTTCTTGCTTGACCCGATGGATCCGATGGGATTATTTTTCTCATCTAAGGCCAATCTGATTAATAAGTCAATGGATGTTTCCGAGATTATAGAACGCCACAATCGAACCAATGTAGAGGGGCCATCAAAAAAAGAACGTCTTCTGCAATCTTTTGAAATTTATACCTACCTAACTGCTGAAACTACTGGGATAAAACAGATTCTTAGAGGTTTTAACATGTATGGTTTAACCGCCGAACTTGTTGTGTTGGCCGTTTTGAAAGTGTTGGATGAGGGATCTAACGACATGCCCTCAAATGTTTCAGCTGGGGTGTTGACGCCCGGACAGTTTTTGTCAAATCAGGGGATTGAATGGTTGCAGCAACATCCCCAACTTCAAATTACAACTGAGTTGTTTAATCGGAATTCAATATGAGAAAGATTACGGCCTTGCAATGGATGTCAATTTGGCTTTTCCCAGCACTTCAAATTAGTGCCTTTGTGGCCTTTTGTATTGGGATAAATCAAAATATTTGGCCAATTGTGTTTTTGCCAATTTCTGCCTTTTTTCTCAACTTTTCACTTCACATAACCTACCACTATACTGTTCATTTCCCACCTAAAAAGAGTGGGTTGCAGTTGTTGATGGGATTAGCGAAGTCTGTGCTGATTGGGATGCCTTTTCACTATTATTCTATGTCTCATTGGAACCACCACCGACATGATAATAACCTAGACGATTTTACATCCACTTGGGAAAATGTGAATGGGGAAGCTGTATCAAAAAACGTATTTTTTTATGCCATTTTCTGGCCATTTTCTAGTTCGATTTCTTTGCCAAATCAAATAAAGCAAGGGGTTCGAGAGGGGTATTGCAATCCTAGGACTCTCAGTAGAATGCGATTGGAATTGGCGTTCAATTCATTGGTTTTTATCGTTGTAGGATATTTTTCATGGAAATGGTTGCTTGGTTATTTTATGATGGTGTATTTGGGTTGGGTACTGATTGCATTGCATAACTATGGTCAACATTTGCCTATTCTATATGGAACTCAAAAGGCCAACAGTTATATGTCGGCATTTTATAATTGGCTGTTTGTGAACAATGGCCTTCATGAAGAACATCATGAGGAACCATCAAAATCTTATTGGGAATTACAACCCAATCCAAAAACGCCCCATTCAATTATCCCCAAACCTCATATGATAGAAGCGATTTCACCCGCCAAAAAACAAGGATAGAATGTTTAATTCCAACAACATATCGTCAATATTATTTAAGCATCGCGCAAAAGCGGCCGCTTTTGCCTTCGTGCTACTATTATTGGGCTCATTGGGATTGAATAAAAATCATGTCACTGGCAATTTAGGCGGGTTCAATGCGCCCGGAGTCACGGTATTTGAAGATGCCCACGCATTTGATTCATTGTTTGGCGGAGTTAGGTCTAATGTAGTCGTAAGTATTACACCCAAGAAAAATGCTCAGTATTCTATCTGGAAGGAATGCGCTGAAATTGAAAATGGCATCCGTAAATTGTCGCCTAGTATAGAAATTATTAGTCCTCGCCGATTCATTCGTGGCTATTATGGTGTGGTAGACCCCTCCCATTCTATTTCCACAGATTCTTTGCTATCAGCACTTTCCACTCATCCTCAGTTGGGTAGGTTAATTTCCAAGGATCAAACTTCGTTTCTTTTGCTGCTTAGATTTCCAAACGATAGCATACCCCAGGAAGAACTCCAGCATTTGTTAGATGAACCCCGAAGTCAAATTGCGCGCACTAGAGTGTTTGGACTTGTGCAATTAGAAAAAGCCATCGAAAAAACCATAGTGAACGACATTGCAGTGGTGTCGTTGTGTATCATACTGTTTTTTGCCTTGTTTATTTTCTGGGCCTACAGAAGCGTATCGTCTATTTTTTTTGCCATTGTGATGATGGGTACTTCGATTTGGATGACATTCTGCTTGTATCCTCTATTTGGGTATCAGATTACGGTAATCACAGTCTTGGCTTTGCCGATTGTCTTGGTGCTTTCTTTAAGCGATGCTATTCATTTGCTATCAGGCCTTTCCCATGAAAAAGGTATAGCGTCTCTGCTATCTAAATTTATTGCCCCCTCCCTATATAGTAGTGCCACCACAGCCGTAGCATTCTTTTCATTTTCATTCAGTGATTCACCTTTTATCCAACAGTTGGGTGTTCTTACCGGTGTGGCTCTGATTCTAGAATTTTTGTTTTCATTTGCCATAGCGCCAATTCTATTGACATGGGTCAAGATCAATGCCCAACCACCCAAATTGCTTGATGGCATTACATCGCTCATACTGAAACAAAAAAAGAGCATTGCATTGGGTTTGATGGTTATCGCCATCGGGTCGATTTTTTTATTTCCCCAGTTGAGGTTCAAGTCAGACACCGAGGCGTTTTTTCCTAAAAATCATCAAATCACCGAAGATCACCATTATTTCAATGATCAGTATTATTCGCAAATCTCTTGCAATGTCTGGTTTGATAATATTAACCATAAGAATCCCACTATATTTCTAAAACAAGCAAACGATAGGATAATGCAACTTGGCCATTATGCTACAATTACACATGTTTCCCATTCCCAAGAAAATTCCAATTGGGGAGACGTAATTCCGGTTGATTTAAGCAATGAGCAGAATCCATTTACTCATTTCATCAATCCAGATACCAGCATCGTTCGTTGCGAACTGCATTTTAAAGATGCCAACGATGTTGTTAAATTTTACGATGCTGCCTCCAAATCAGGGTGGTTGAAATCAACAGCCATGGGAATCCATCTCATGAGCAATTCTTTAATCTATGACTATATCAACCACAATATTGCGATAACCTTGTTTTACAGTCTGCTGACATCGGGTATCGCCATTGTGCTCATGCTCTTTTTTATTACCAAGAGTTGGAAACAAGCGCTGATTGGGCTACTTCCAAACGTGGTTCCTTTGAGTATAGCGGTTTGGGTATTCTCCATCTTTGGGTTTAGTTTGAATATTCTCACGGCCATCACCGCCACAGTTTGCATTGGATTACTGGATGATGATACGGTGCATTTATTGTATCGGAAATTTGTTTTGAAGCAACCGGTTAACACTTTAGCAAACTCCATCGTAAATACCGCCATTCTTTTGGCCGTAGGATTTGGATGCTTTTTGATGAGCGATTTTTATCCAACTCAGGTGTTTGGTGGGGTAAGTGCATTGGTGTTTGTATTTGGCATTTTGGGTGAACTTACGCTTTTTCAAGTAGTGATGGACTGGATTCAAACGAAAAGCAAATCGCAATGACAACGATAAAATCTCATACAGGTGTTTGGATTGCCAATGGAAATGAAGCCATTGGTTATGCGGCATTGCACGCTGGGGTCGATTTTTTTGCCCATTATCCTGGCTCACCGGTGAACGGGGTAGAACCCCATCTCAAACACCTCAATTCACAACACAATCGTGGGATAGTCTTCAATGATGCCCTCAATGAACATGTTGCCGCATTAAGTGCAATGGGGGCGAGTATGGCCGGTGCTCGGTCGATGTTGGTAATGAAACATGTAGGGCTGAATATTGCGGCCGACCCACTGAATTACGTTGGTTATTCGGGAGTACGCGGTGGCATGGTAATCATTGTGGGGACTGATCCAGGAGCCAATTCTAGCACCGGTGAGGAAGATGTCCATTGGTATGCCAAACAATTCAATTTGCCGTTGTTTGAACCCACACATATTCAAGAAATTTATGATACCGTGTTGGAAGCCTATGAACTGTCCGAGGAACTCGAGCTTCCGGTGATGGTTTTTGTTTCAGGGTTGGTTTGTCACAATACAGCACCACTTCAACCAAGGCTAGCTGAATTAAAGGATAAGCAATTTGGATTTTCGCCCAATAGGGCCAAATATATCAATGTCGGAGAGAGCGCTGTAAAAAATCATCGCATCCTAATTGAAAAGATTGCGCTTTGGGGAGAGCAACAACAAGGAGCTAAGTTGTATGGGAAAGGGGATGCATCAACACTCGTAATTACTAGAGGAAATACGCATCAGCATGTGTTGGAAGCCACCGAATTGCTGGGGTTGTCTGATCAAGTGGATGTACTCAACGTGGTTGCCGTTTACCCGATACCTAAGTCGGTTATGTCCTTGCATTTGCCAAATCGAAAACAGATTTTGTTCATAGAAGATCAAGATGGTTTTTTGGAGAATCAGACCAAAATGGAGTTGTTCCATCTTCTGAAAGGTTCCGTGCACGGAAAGGACCTCGTTCCGGCCTATGGCGAAATTACGGCTGCAAAGGTGACAGATGTGTTGGCAAAATTCATGGGGGTAGATTATCAATCCAACGCTTTGGACGCGTTAGAGGTGCCAGAACGATTGGGGACCTTTTGTGAGGGCTGTCCACATACATCGAGCTATTTTGCCATTGAGCAAGCCATTCCAAAGGATAAACGAGTGATTGGTGGGGATATTGGTTGTTCATCGCTGCCGCCTTTTAAAGCCGATTGGTTGCTTTGTATGAATGCAGGGGTCGGTATCAGTCAAGGCATGCGACCTTTTCTACCCAACCAATCCATCATTTCTACCGGGGGAGATGGCAGTTTCTTTCATGCAGGTTTGTTGAGTGTTATGAATGCGGTACAGAATAAGCTACCCTTGTTGCATGTGGTGTTCGATAACCGGAGTGTGGCAATGACAGGGCATCAGATTTCAGCATCTGTTTCTGTTGATTACCAAAAATTATTGGAAGCCTGTGGAGTAGATAGTTTCACTGAAGTCAATGCATTTAAACCCCGAGAAATATCGGAAGTCATCCATGCCAAAGAGGATTTATTGGGTGTACATGTGATTTGGATATCAGGCAGCTGTGCTCTAATTCCTGACCCGGTTTCTGATTATCGCCGTGCCAATTTATATCCAGAAATTCATCCAGAGAAATGCGCTAATTGTACTTTATGCTATGAAACGTTGGCTTGTCCAGCCATCATATCAAACGATCAAAATCAATTTGAAATTAATCTAGACAGATGCATGAGATGCGGCGTTTGTTATGAAATATGTCCCAACGAAGCCATCGAAATTCACCAAATTTTAAAGCCAAATCATGAGTAAGCCAGAAATACAAATCTTGCTTTGCGGTGTTGGTGGTCAAGGAATCAACGGAACCACCCGAAGGTTGCACGAACATTGTCTTTCTCAGGGTTGGCATTGTTTGTCGGCTGTATACAAAGGTGGTGCACAACGATTAGGTTCTGTAAAAGCGGAGATCCGACTATTTCCTTTGGAAACGAGTGAAGTTGAGCACAAATCTAGTCAAATCATGCCCGGAACACTGGATGTTTTGGTTGTGCTAGAGCAGTGGGAAGGACTGCGACACATCCCGATGTGTAATAAGAATACCCTGTTGGTGATTGATGATTATGTTGAGTTTCCCCCAGGGAATAGGAACTCGTTGCAGAAACAAAAAGACCCCAAATCACTTTGGGAGTTATATTCAAACCCCATCATACAGGCAGATTTCAAGCAACAATCTATACAGCAATATGGAAATACCAAGTATACGGCGACTTGTATGTTGAATGCCATTTTTGCCAGGCTTGAATTGCCAATCGAATCAATAGAAAAATAAAAAAGATAAATATATGGAATGGAAAGAAACCTCTCGCTTGGCCATGCACTGGCATGCCAGCCCGAGCAACAACAAAATTGTTTGTACCTTGTGTCCTAGAAATTGTCAAACACAGGCCGGACAGATGGGCTTTTGCAAAGTCCGTGGAAACGTAATGGGTGAATTTCACACCTTCAATTTTGGAAAGTCGGTAACTGCCACCCAAGAGTGTATAGAAACCGAAGCTGTGAATCATTACATGCCCGGGGCCCGAATCTTGAGTTTGGGTAATATTGGTTGTATGATGGCTTGTACTTATTGTCAGAATTGGCAGACTTCTCAGGTTAAACATTTGGACAACAAGAATGTGTTTGAATATTCCCCGGAGCAGGTGATTCAGATGGCTAAGGCCAATAATATAAATGTGATTTCATGGACATATAACGATCCCGTTGTATGGCATGAGTTTGTCTTGGAAACATCGAGGTTGGCAAAGCAGGAGGGAATCACTACCCTCTATAAGTCGGCACTTTATATTGAGATAGAACCCTTAAAGGAGCTAATTGAAGTTATGGATATATTCAGTGTATCTTTAAAAAGCATGGACGATGAAGTGTATCGTAAAATAACCAAGGGGAAGCTGCAACCGGTATTGGATGCCATTGAATTGATAAACGAATCGGATAGGCATTTAGAAATTTCACAATTGGTTGTAACGGGTTTGAATGATGATGGCGTTGATGCTTATAAAACGGCGCAATGGATGGTAGAAAAACTCAAGCCTGGCGTGCCATTGCATTTGGTGGCCTATCACCCTTCATTTAAATACAAAGAACCGCGCACCCAACTTGAAACGTTGTTGAAATTGCGCGACATCGTGATGAAGGAAGGTATTGAATATTGTTATTTGGGCAATGTGTACGCCGATGGTGTAAGTAATACCCAATGCAAATCTTGCAATCACACCTTAGTTGAGAGATTTGGTCTTTCGGTAACAGTTCCAGGGATCAATGAAGAGGGAAATTGTAGCAGTTGTGGAACGCCAACGCCCATCAAATTTCCGTTGGCGGGCAAACCCAAAATCCATAACATCCCGTTGAGTTTTGATGCAAAGCAAACGTATAAATATGATTGGAATTCTGAAGTGAAGTCACTCCATATTATGTTGGAAGAAGTCTCCACTGAGAATATCCTGTTGTGCGTAACCCGGTTGCCAGGCAATGAAACCCGATATATTGAACTTAATGAGGGTTTAGAGCGGATTATCTTGTCGAAAAGCCATGCAGGGGAAGGGACCATTCAAATTTCTGCCAATTCTAGTACCAAAATTCATTATCTGCCAGTGTTAGATCGAGCGCATTTCCCGGTGATTGATGAAACAATAGGACAAAATAGCTATGCACAATAATACTCGTTTGTTGCACGAACGCATCGATATTTCAGATACGCATCCCGTAGTAACCCCAATTTTTCAGAACAGTGCTTTTGAGGCGCATTCACCCTACTTTTATACACGAAAGGACAATCCCAATGTGGTTGAATTGGAAAATGTTATGCGTATTTTGGAAGAGAGTAACCATGCTGTTTGTTGTTCAACTGGAATGGCCGCAATTGCCAGTGTTTTACAATTACTTAAGCCGGGTGACTGTTTGGTGGTGAATCGATTGATTTACGGATGCTCCTACAAATTATTCCAACGTTATTGTGAGCAGTTTCAAATCGAATTACACCTGTTGGATTTATCTACCGAAGAGGGGATTGCATCCATCCCAAACAACGTTTCAATGGTGTTGTTTGAATCGCCAACCAACCCCTTTGTCAATATTTTGTCTATCAAACGCATTGCGGATGTCGCCAAGTCAAAAAATCCCAATACCTTGATTGTGGTTGATAATACTTGGGCAACGCCGCTATACCAACAGCCATTAAAATGGGGAGCCGACATTGCATTGTATTCTGCAACTAAGTATTTCTCTGGTCATTCCGATGTGATGGGAGGGGTGCTAACAACCAATGATCCAGAAATTCATGGGAAATTGAGAGATACCCGATTTTATCAAGGTGCTGTGATGGACCCCAACAGCGCATGGTTACTGAGACGAAGTATGCAGACTTTTCATATTCGAATGAAAGCCCATGAAGAAACTACGGTAATTGTCCGTGATTGGCTGTCAACCCATCCCGGAGTAATGAAGGTTTATTATCCTGAAATCGATGGTGAACAACTAACCGGATATGCAACCTTATTATTCTTTGATTTGCGAGATGATTTGATTGATTCCTATCCCGAATTTATTAAAGCCCTGCAGTGGTTTGATACGGGAACTGGGATGGCTTGTGTAACATCTATGATTGCGCGACCGTTTACCGGTAGCCATGCATCTATGGCCGATTCGGAAAAACTGGAAATCGGACTGACAACCAAGTTGGTTCGTTTGAGTATCGGCCTAGAAAATACACAGGATTTAATTGATGATTTGGCGAATGCCTTTGAAGTGATTATGAAATAATTCATTGTAATCATGAAGTTAAAAGTGCCCAATCTTCAGAATATTCTATCGGATGATATCCAATGGCTTCGACTGTTTTGTGTAGTTTCTATTCTTCTGATGCATACGGCTCTCACGTTTACATGGGTACCAAGTATTTTCGATTATTGGTATTTTAAAAGTCTGAACCCCAGCGTTGTCCTCACCGGGTTCTGCAGTTTTGTCAATTCTGCGTGTGTCCCATTGTTCTTTTGTATGTCGGGATTCGGCGCGCGCAAATCCATTGATGCGGGCGACGCCAATTACTTTCGGCGCAGAGCATTTAAATGGTTTAAATATCTTTTATTGGCATGGCCATTGACAGTTTTGGCGGTACTGTATGCGCACCAACTAGTTATCCCAGAACCATTTGATTTTTGGCCGATTGCTTTTCCCACAGCAGGTGCGGAAGGACAGGGATTGACGTTGCCATTTCATCAGTTTCACTTATGGTATTTGTTTGCAATACTACTTTTTGAGGTTATACTCGGTAGATGTTTCTCCTTAATTTCTTCGATAAAAGGGTTGCGCATACTTTTTCTTGTTCCATTGTTGCACGCCACGGTAATTGTGCTTCAACAACGTGGATACCTGCTAACACCTGTATTTATAAATGCGAAATCAATAATGTCTTTTATAGTCTATTTTATGTGGTATCTGAGTGGATTTGTAGTTTCAGGAAAGGAGAAGTTATTTACTGGGACTCTTAAACGACATTGGTACATCGTAGCGATAGTTATCCTAATTGGTTATTTTGGATCAAAAGCTATTTTACTGGCAAGCGAGTTTCAGAATTTGGTTTTGCTATGTCAGTTTGGTCTGGGTCTATTTGATGCACTAATACCTCTCGTAGTTTTATTGCTTTGGAAGGCGTTGATGGAATTAAAGGTTTTTGATCGCATTCGCTTCGGCAATAGGTCGAAATCGATACGAGGGTTTATCGTGCAGAATGCCCTTTGGATTTACATAATTCAGATTCCAATCATTTTTTGGATTCTTGCACTGTTCCACAAATGTGGATTCTGGGACATTACTTCATTAAATAAAATGGTCCATGTCGGTTTTGCCGAAAATATCCAACCCTTTTTTCACTGGATGGTTTTGACGGTTATTACAGGTTTGATAATTTGGGTTTTTTGTAAAGTTTGTCAGTGGAAAAATCGCTCGATCTAAATTCCTTATGGAAAAAACGCTGAAATTGACCCCGTTCATCGCTTTAATTCGTCCCCAATTCGTCGGAGTAATTTGACCCCATAAAAACATTCAATTTGGTCCATGTTTAACTCAGAAGTTTACACATTTTACTGTCGCATAAGTAGGGGGTCAATTTTGTCCGACGGAGAGGTGTTCGTTTGTCTGATTATTCCACCTTAGCCAGTATCATCGATTTGCCTCTACTGTGGGTTAATTTCGGTCTGACGAAGAGGGGGTGGTTGGTTCGATTATTCCAGAGATACCAAGATTGTGAAAAGCACATTTTTTTAAATACCATCTCTAGAACTCATTTTACTATATTTGTGTATAGTTAAAAATGAACCACTTAAGAGTTAACAGCAAGCAAGATATTTACGATTCTATCGCTGGGAACCGTGCGGTCTTTAATAACTATGGAGTAAAGTCGATTAGTTTATTTGGTTCATTTGTAAAAAATAGTTCCAACGAGAATAGCGATGTCGACTTATTGGTTGACTTTCTTCCGGATAAAAAATCATTTGATAACTTTATGGATCTGGCCTTCTTTTTAGAGGACTTATTTGGTCGTAAAGTGGAGATCGTTACGCCTCAATCGTTGAGCAAGCATATTGGCCCACACATTTTAAAGGAGTTAGAAAATGTCTATCAATCCTGACATTGAGCTAGTGAAGCACATTTTGGATGAAACAAAATTCATCCTGGATCATACAAGGAATATTTCGTGTGAAGAATATCTGAACGATTCGGTATTGTGCAGAGCATCTATCCGCAGTTTAGAAATTATTGGCGAGGCGACCAAGAAACTGTCAGAGCCATTTAAAGCACAAAACAGCGATATCGAATGGAAGAAAATTGCTGGGACACGGGATAAGCTCATTCATGATTATTACGGTATTGATTACGAAATTGTATGGAATATAATAACGCAGAAAATCGAGCAACTCCACGATTCCCTTTCAAAACTGTAATTCATTGCGGTAAAGTTTGAAAAGTGATTTTTGCGTGTTTCTGTGGAAAACTTTATTTTTACGTAACTAATTGATTATCAGTGCTATTGAAGCAAATATTAAAATTCCTCTCTCTCCGCTGGATTCAATTTCACATTGTTTCAATACCTTGGAAACCGTTGTCCTGCAACGGTTTCTTTGTTTTATAGTGTTTCAGCAAATTGCATAGTAAAATATTTATTTCAAAAAGGTTTTCTGCTCGATTCTGCCACACAGGCAACAGGATTATCGTATTAATTGTCAATGTGATGACTTTTCACCACATGAAATTACTATCAACATTTAGACAAATTGCCACCTCAACAGTTCTTTTGCTGTTGTCTCAATTTACATCGACCTTAAGTGCGTCCAATTATACCTACGGTAGCGAAGTTTGGGCTACCCACATTACCAAAAACAAATACGAAATCAGTTTTAGAGCGTACCGCATTTGCGGGGCTGTAACATCAGCTCCTTCATCGGTATATGTCACCGCTTACGGTGGAAAAAGTGCGGCCTGTGGCACAGTTTCATTAACAGCCCCCTTGATATCGAGTGCCCTTATTGGACCCAAATGTTCTACGGCTGTAGACTGCAACAAAAGCTACCTTTTTAAAGAATATATTTATAAGTGCACGGTGAATCTCGACAGTTCTATTTTCAAAAATATCTTGTCGGGAAGCACTTGTAAAAATATCACCTTTGCAGTTTATGGCTACTTGATTCCCACTGTAATGCCCTGTTTTAATTGGGATGCCTGGACATCAACTACGCTATATTTAGAGAATTTGGCCAACTGCTCAAAGACTACAAATACGCCACCCGCCAGGATGTTTGATCCGTTGAGGATTGTCCAACTCGATAGAACTACCATATTCAATCAGGGACTTTCAGATACAACGGACAGAGATGTGTTGCGATACGAACTATCTCCCTCTAGCTATGATATACCCTACAAAAACAGAATTTGTGTAAATACGCCAACCAGTGACCTCAGTCATCCCTTTACTCCAACTTGCGCTGGCGCAACACTCTGCAGTTCCAATGTCAAAACCAGTCCTGTGCGTGGTACCTATTTCGATACAACCGATGGAGGTTTCATCTTTAGTCCAAGCGTTGACGGAGAAATTGGAATGGCATGTGTGAAGGTTAAAGAATATCGCATCAATAAAAATGGAAAATACACACTGATTGCAGAACACCAAAGAGAAATTGCTGCAGTAGTTGTAGACCCGAATGGAAATAACGAATCCCCCAAGGCGCTACTCACACAAAAAACAGTGCTTAAGGTATGCGTGGGCTCAACCATCAAACAGAAATTTGTGGAATTCGAAGATGTCTTAGCTAAATCACAGATCGTTGCTGATAGTCTGCAGGTGATCGTTCCGCCAACCTACAGAGGTGCAAGCATCAAAGTATATAGTTCTGCGAAAAACAAGCGCAGTTTGGAATTCAATTGGACACCCTCCCTTGCCGATACTTTTGCTGAGGGATATGTATTCCCAATTAAAGTGGTCGATTTGCACTGCGATGAACCTCTATCAACTACCTACAACTTAGTGGTTAAGGTGTATCCAAATTCCTCAGGGTCACCCAAAATCGCCTATAAAGGATGCAATAAACTCACATTTAATATCGATAAATTTAACGGGGGAAGCGCGCCCAAAGTAAGTTGGCAAGTGCTGGATTCTGCCGGGAAAACGGTGGGTACATCGAATCAGATGAGCGATAGTCTCAGATTGAAAGGCTCTGGAAAATATAAAATCTTGGCGCTTTTTTCTAATGAAGGCGGCTGTTTTAAGTATTGGGATACTTCCATTAACATCGTTGATACTGTCATTGATTTTTCTTTGGGCAATAAAAAACCGTTCGCCGATACCCTCAACTGTCCGAACGGCCAAATCCAATTAGAACCCAAAAACATAGTAGCCAGAAAAGGGGCGTTGGCCTATCAATGGTATGGCATGGATGCCTCTGTCGCCGCGCTATCGGTGAATCCGCGTAATGTTGATTTTTCTAAACTCAATAAAATTGGCAACAACAAAGGAATCACCATCAAAACCCAAAAAGACACGTCGGTTATTTTGGTCATTACCGATGCCAAAGGCTGTAGCGAGGTCCAGCAGATGAATATTGAGCAAGTGATTAGCGACCCCATTCAATGGAAAAAATCACCCCTGTCGCCGTTTTGTGCCTCTGATGCTCCACTCAAATTGATTGACGCCACCAGCAAAGACATGTTCGATGGCGGACCCAAAACAAACATCTCTTGTTTGAACGGGAAGTACGTAGACAGAGTTGGTCCAAATTATTACAAATTGCGCGCTCCTGCAGCAATAAAAGGGCTCGATCAAATTACACTTTCTCTGGTGGCCACTTACGACACCCTTGGCTGTGTGAGTTACGATACCAGTTCCATTGATGTGATTTACCGTCCGCAATTCGATTTGGCAGTCACTAAAACTATTTGCAGCGGTGATTCGGCTTTCTTCCCTGAAGATGCATTGGAAAAGCCCGCCAAAAATGCGCTCCCATACGAATGGAAAATCATCGGTATGCCTGCGAAGTCGATCGCTCAACTAATGACCCTCACGGTGGATGGTAGAAAGGGGACACATTTGGTGACGCATTTGGACTCTATCGCCGTGGGTAGTTATAAATTGCAAGCTTGTGCCGTGGATTCCACGCTCGGATGTCGGGCCTGCGATACCACCACCATCATCGCCAAAGCACAAACCAAATATACTTACACAGGCGATACCTTGTTTTGTCCGAACGATGCGCCTTTCAGCTTCCGTAGCAAATTGAAAATTTCCTCCAATGAATCCAGTGATACTACTTACAGTGTGGGCCTCTTTTCTTTTAATGGGAACACCAATCCACCGGCGAGTATTCAGAAAATCTTTGATAAGAACAGCAGTATTTTTACGCCGCGGGTAGCGGTTGGTAAGGTTGCAATTCGCGTAGAATCGTCCAAATATTGTTATGCTGACGGCAATATCGCCCTGAGGATTCAAGATACTTTGCCTATCAGTTATACGGTAAGTCCTGATACAGTAATTCGGTTGCCTATGACTTCATTTACGTTTACGGCCAACACGAATTCCTCACGCGTATGGTGGTATTTTGGCACCGGAGACCAAGCTGATACATCGCTCTTAAATCCAATTACATGGCTGTTCGATAACAAAGTAGCCGATTACAAGGTTTCTGCGCGAAGCCTTCATAAGAATGGTTGCTATGGAGAGTTTACTAAGAAAATTTCGGTGTGGGATGTTTCAGGGGTCACTCAATTCAACGAGGAAGCAAAAATCACATCATCGTTGAAACTCGTCTCTAGCGCTTGGCAGTTCGATGCGTTAGAAGTGTATGATATCCAAGGCAAATTGATCTATCAATCGAAGGAAAACAATGGTGTTCCTGAGTTGAAAATTGCAAAAGGCATTTACACTTACAAAATCAAAGCCCACACATCCCAAGAAGCTATTGAAAAAGCAGGGAAGTGGTGTAATTTTGGAGAATAGATCCCATAATATTTAACTCAAATAGAGCAAGACTATCGTAAGTAAAATGGGCGATGTATGGAGAAAATAAGCCCGATTAGACTGTCTGAACTAAACGCAAGGATCAATAATGTCCTTGAAAAGGCTTTTCATGCAGCTAGTTTTTGGGTGATTGCCGACGTAACCAACCATACATTTCGGTCCCAGAAGAATTATCACAACTTTGAATTGGTAGAGAAAGACCCAAACTCTAACAATATCATCGCAAAAGTTTCCAGTAAGGCATGGGGCAATGGTAGTGCTAGGATTGCCAATTTTGAGCAAGTAACAGGGCAAAAATTCACCAATAATATCAATGTCTTGGTTCTGGTGAAAGTGACATTTCATGGCGTTTATGGTCTGTCCTTGGAGGTGTTGGAAATTGATACAAACTTCACGCTGGGGGTATTGGAGCAACAACGACAAGCCACGCTGGAAAAGTTGGTTGCCGAAAACGATTTTATTCAAAAAGTTGGTGATCACTATCGTACAAAAAACAATCAATTAAAATTGCCGATGGTTATTCAGCGCATTGCTGTGATATCGTCAAAGACATCGGCTGGAGGGGAGGATTTTCATCATACATTGCAAAACAATCCGTATGGCTTTGTATTTGAGATTCACGATTACCATTCAGTAGTGCAGGGAGAAAATAACTCGGATCAGTTCTTGTCGAAACTCATTGAAGTTTACCAATCAAAACTGCGTTACGATGCCGTTGTTATTACCCGAGGTGGCGGCGCTCAAACCGATTTCTTGATATTCGATAATTATCAAATTGGTAGGGCGGTTGCGAAATTCCCTATTCCAATTATTACGGGCATCGGACACCAAAAGAATGAGACGATTGCCGATTTGATGGCTCACACACAAACCAAAACACCAACCAAGGCCGCCGAATTTATCATCGCTCATAACAAGTCGTTTGAAGATGAAATTTTATCGTTTCAAAAGTCAATTCTGATTAAGTCACAGCAACTTTTTTCAATCCATTTTCAAATTTTATTGGGGGTGAATAGCAGCATTGTGAATAACACGAGAGACATCCTGAATAAATACAAGGACAGTCTAGTGCAGATAAATCAGGTGACGATCAACACTTCGAAGTCGATCCTATTTAACCGAAAAAATGAGTTGGTAGGCTTGTCGTCTCAAATCGTATCGAAGCCCAAAATTATTTTGTATAATCGGATCAGCGATATCCGAAATACGATAAGCAACCTGTCGACATTTAAATCGTTATACCTCAAAAATCAGCGGGGTTATTTAGGTCATTACGTATCGATAATAAAAATGATGGCCCCTGAAAACATCCTCAAGAAGGGTTTTGCGATTGTGAAAGTAGATAACAAGATCACTAGTAATCCCGATGCTATTTTGGTGGGTGGGGATATTGAAATTATGCTTGCAAGTACTCAAATAACGACAACGGTAAAGAAAAAAACAAAATACGATGGAACAGAATTTAACTTATGAGGAAGCCTATGCAGAGTTGGCTACGATCGCAAAAGATATCGAAAACGAAAGTGTTTCTGTGGATGTATTGGCTGAGAAAGTAAAGCGGGCGTCTGAATTAATCACATTTTGCCAAACGAAATTGAAATCCACAGAATTGGAGGTGAACAAGATTATTGCTCAAATGGAAAACGCGAATAAATAGAGGGTCGGTTTTAGTCCGTTTTTATAGGGTGATTTGCCTGTGTATTCTAGTTATTGGCTGGTTTTCTTCGTTTCGATTCTTTTGAAAGCATACTTGATCACAAAGTAAATAACCAGTGCAGATAGTACGCCTGTTAAAAAGTCGGTCACTGGAACCATTATAGCCGTATAAATCATCATCGAAAATTCGAATTTTCCTGCATGTTTGATTTCTTTGATTTCAGATGGTTTTATCATGTTGCTGGCAACCCAAACCAAAATCCCACCTATACAAGCCATTGGAATTAACTCCAAATATTGAGCTAAATAAAATGCCATTAACAGTTTCAAAATTGCTTTGAAATAGCCTGCTAAAGGGGTGGTAGCACCTGCCTTTATACTCGTAGCTGTTCTGGCTAATGCACCTGTGCACGGAAAGCCTTGAACCAACGGTGTAATGATCTGAACCAAACCTTGACCAAAGAATTCTTTATCTGGATTGAATGGCGTTCTATCATTTTTAGCTAAACGATCTGCCATAGAAGAACACAATACACTTTCCACGCCTGATACAAATACGATACCGACCACAAAATATATAATATCAAGCATCACACTTCCATTCATGGTAGGTAAAAATGGCATTTGTAATTTGAAAAAATTGTTTGGAATAGAGCCATATAAATCTCGAACCAAAATTATATTTTTATCAGCTAACAAAGTGGCCGCCAATACTGTGGCTGTGCCCATCGCAATTACGGGTCCTGGTATATAGATAGAAATTTTTAGCAAATATTTTGCTAAAACAAAAGTAAGTAAACCTAAAAATACTGACCATATATTAATTACTCCTAAGTTGCCAAATGCTAAGTATATATTATGAAAGAGGCCACCATGAATATCCTCATCTTGACCTAGAAAGTCTTTAAAATTTTCTATCCCTAAAATATCTTCAAAATTGGTTAGTGCAATAGAGACAGCAATACCAATTGTAAATCCAACAATAATTGAATTGGGTACAAGTTTAGCGTATTTGCCAACACCATATATCCCCATAATAATAAGAATGATCCCAGAAATTATAGAAACCAGCACCAAGAAACCATGGGCTTGCTCAAAAGTGCCGCCATTGGCGGGGTCGCTGTATTTTGCAATCAAGGCAGCAATAACCGGTATGAAAGCAGCAGTAGGTCCATATACTTGATATTTTGAACCGCCAAAAGTTCTACCCAGTAGACAGGCCATTGCACCTGCAATAATGCCATGTTCGGGTCTCATACCCATTGCCATTGCAAAACCCATTGCCATTGGAATAGCTGTCATAGCTACTATTAAGCCAGCACTGAAATCTTTGTATACTACCTTTAGCCAATTTTCTTTAGTGAGATCCTCCCATCGAGAATCAAAAAAAGTAAAAAATAATTTTATTCGGCCCAATGGGGTAGTTGGGAATTTTGCTTTATTCATTTTCAGTTGATTTATTGGTTCAAGTAGGCTTTATTGTTTATTGCTTTCCAATGAAAGCTGTATCTGTATAGTAAGTGACTTGTCCGGTAGATAAATCGTGCATTCCGCCAATAATGCCAATTTCACCGTTTACTATCATGTGTTCGAGGATAGTACTTCTTTCCATGATGGCTTTTATGGTTCTTTTTACATTAATGGCAGCGACGTTTTCTACAAAAACATCATTCTTTGACGTGCGATTATCTCTAGTTTCCACTTCATCGTCTACTGCGGGTCTGATTTTGGCGAGCAAGGCTGTTAAATTACCCATTTCGGCATGGTCACAAGCGCCTTTTACTGCGCCGCATTTGCTGTGACCTAGGACTACTATTATTTTTGACCCTGCCAGTTTACAAGCAAATTCCATACTACCTAGAATATCTTCATTAATAATATTTCCAGCAATTCTCACACTAAATATATCGCCAAGGCCTTGGTCAAATACAAGTTCGGCGGAGGTTCTACTATCAATACAACTTAAGATCACCGCGAATGGATGTTGTCCATCAGAGGTTTCGTTTGCTTGTTGTAAAAGATTGCGATTTGCTTTTAAGTTATTTACAAATCTCCTGTTGCCTTCTTCAAGTAATTTCAAAGCCATTTGAGGCGTAATGGAATCTTGTAATTCTTTTGTTAATGTTTTCATTTTTAGGTGATTTTGTTTGTTATTTCATCGCAGACTGCTACAAAATAATTTTTCTTTTACAGATTGTGCGAAGATCGTACACATCGCTGTGGCCGTCGATGATATTGAATAAATTCATAAGAGCATAGCAACCTGAAGTCAAACTCCGTAGAGGCTACATTGGAAGACCATCTGATCTTTATGACACATTTGGAAACACTTCGGTAACGCAGTACTTTTGAGCGATATACAATATTTATTAATCAAAATGACTTTTAAACTTTCCAAAATCGCAGTTGCAATACTTTTATTATCATCGTTGATCCCTTCCCGGATTTTAGCACAGCAACCGGGCGATACCATACGGGTGAAGACATTTCATTATGCCTCAAATACCCGGGATACGATGGCCTATTTTCCCAAGGGCAATCTCACGTTTGAAAAGATCATCCTACGATACAACATGCGTTGTAAAAATGGGTTGATGTCTGATGGGAGCAATCGAAACAAAGGCTGCGGCGAATGGGATTATTCTTGTAATACGTTTTTGGTGGATTCCAGCAAAATTGAAACCTTGGCCCAGACAGCGCCCAAATATGTGATATCAAACTTTGCGGGGACCACTTTCAATTATACCAACAAACCAATTTGCGATTACTACGATTATAACCTCAAAAAAGTAACGGTCAATTCTGTTTCAAACGAGACCAAGTACTCCGTAGGCAAAGGGAATGTGAGTATTTATAAAGCCTTAAATACCTCCAAACAATCGGGTAAAACACAGGTTTTGTACCGAGCCGAAGAATTGTTAGCTGCTGGATTTTCTGCCGGCGATATCCAAGGTTTTATTCTCAAAGCACTCAGCGCAGGGGATGCCAATTTCCTTAAAATACAACTACAGCACACATTACTAACTAAGTTGGATGCCAATGCTCCGGTGTTAACAGCCTTTACCGAGACCTATCGCAATTCTATCAATTTTGTAGTCGGCGACAATAAAATCGTATTTCATACCCCGTTCACTTGGGATGGGAAAAGCAACGTGCTAATCGAATTCTCATTCACCAACTCAGTGGGTTCTAATCCTGTTGTTTTGGAAGGATATGCCGACACTACCAATTGCTTGCTCGCGGCCAATAACAATTACGCGGTTGATTTTTCTTCCAACGGACACATAGTAATTGAAGCATCGAAATTGTCATCTATCAAAAATGAAATTTCCATCGCATTCTGGTCGTTGGGCGATACCACGGCCTTGCCAACCAATACATCGGTGATTTACGGATGGGCGGCTGATCCAAATCAACGTCAGCTGAATATTCACTTCCCATGGTCCGATGCCAACATATATTTTGATTGCGGATTTGCAGCGGGTGGTTTTGATCGAATTAATAAAGCGGCAATGCCTTCCGAATACAAGGGGAAATGGAATCATTGGGTATTTACTAAAAATGCAACCACCGGCAATATGTCGGTCTATGTCAATGGAACTCTTTGGCTATCTGGCACTGCCAAAACCAAAGCCCTTTCAATTATGAATATGATTTTGGGGAAAGACCAGAATTTGCAAAACAATTACAAAGGGAAAATTAATGAATTGAGCCTATGGAACAAAGCGCTTTCGGCTTCTGAAGTGAAAGACTGGATGAACCGTTCCATCGATAACACCCATCCCCAATATGCGAGTTTGGTGGCGTATTACCCAATGAATGAAGGCAAAGGAAAATCTTTTTCCGATGATGCGTTAGGCAAAGTATCGAACGGTGTCAATACGCAATGGACCTATGATCGCGGTGATAGGTTGAGTCGCATGTTTCAGGCATTTATCGAAAAGCCCAATATCACCTTGCTTTCAGGTACTTACAACAAAACGGTAAGCAATATTTTGCAGCGAGATTCGATTGTGAGAAACCCGAATGGCATCGATCGTTATATGGTTGTTGACAATGCTAAATCTAAAATTGTGACGCATGATTTGTTGAAGATCGATTCGAGTTTTTCTTTGTTTGAAGCCCGGAAATCGTGGGTTTATAATGGCGATAATGGTGCTTTGACAGATTCTGTTTTTAATAAGATTCAGGGGTCGATTGACATATCTAAGATGAATTATTCCTTGCGATTCCCATGGTTTAATGAATTGGTTTCGTTTGTTACCCCCTACGGAATCAATTTGGATTTGGGGATGACGGGTAAAAGTTGGTACCTCGATATGACGGATTATGCGCCGTTGTTGAAGGAGAATAAGCGACTTATTGTGGCCATGGGCGGACAGAATCAGGAACAAATGGAGATGGAATTCTTGTTCATTGTGGGGACTCCAGCTCGACCTGTTTTGGAGTTCAATCAGCTTTGGCAGGGTGGTGCGCGTTTGGGTGGTCCAGGCATCAATAGTATTTTGAATAATTCTGTTTTCGCTCCGATGAATATCCCTTTGATTTCTAGTGCGAAATCGTTCAAGTTGCGCTCAACCATTACAGGCCATGGTTCTGATGGCGAGTTTGAGCAAAATGGAGGTGTAATTACCCATACGTTGAATGTGGCCGGCAATGCGATGAGTTGGAATTCTGTTGTTGATTGTTCAGTAAATCCGATGATTGCGCAAGGTGGTACTTGGTTGATTCCTCGTCAGGGCTGGTGTCCTGGGCAGCGATCAAAGCTCATCGAACATGAAATTACAAAGTGGGTGACCCCTGGAAAAACTGAAACTATAGATTATGAAATTTCGCAGCCCACAAAATCGGGGGATTATAGGTATATAGTTGCTCATCAGTTGGTTAGTTATGGAGATTTGAGTTTTAATAACGATGCAAAAATTATTCAAGTGGTAAAGCCGACAAAGGATTACGAGTATTCCAAAACCAATCCAATCTGTTCTCAGCCAGTGATTTTGGTGCAGAATACGGGTAAAACAGAAGTCAAGACCTTGCAATTTACTTATTGGGCGAATAACGCTTCGGTGAAGCAGGTGTGGCATTGGGCAGGAAAATTGAGGTCGATGGACACGGTGAGCATCACACTGCCTACTTGGAGTTTGTGGGATAACGGGATGTTGCCAGCGAACAATGTGTTTCATTGCGAGATATCAGAGGTGAATGGCCAGTTGGACGAATATCCTTTGAATAGTAAAGCCTCGACCCCAGTTGCGATGCCCGATGTTTTGCCAGCCAATTTTAAGATTGAGTTTAGAACCAATAATTACCCCAAGGAAAATGCAATTACTGTGTTGGATGTTGATGGGAAAGTGGTACTTCGCGATTCATTTACTGTTGCCAATAAAACCACAGTTTACCCTTTGAACCTGAATGGTTGCTACAAGTTAATTGTAAACGATTATGGTTTGGATGGTTTGTATTGGTGGGCAAATACGGCTCAGGGGACTGGTTTTGCGCGTTTGAGAAATGGCAATACCAATGCTTTGATTAAAACCTTTAATGCCGATTTTGGTAGTTTTTTCGAATATAATTTTACTACTACCTATGCTTTGAATTCAAAATCATTGGACTTTGAAAATACGATCAATGTCTATCCCAACCCGGCGACAAATAAATTTAGTTTGGAAGGGAAAGGGCTAGAAAATGCTGGGGTAGAGGTATTTGATGTGGTAGGGGCGAAGGTGGATTCTAGGAGGGTGTTGAATGAGCAATTCATAGATTTCAATACAGAAAACTGGAACGCGGGTGTTTATTTGGTCGTTGTGACCCAAGGCAACAAGAAAGCGACTAAAAAAGTTGTCGTGTATTAAAAACTGCAATATTGGTTTGATGGATGTTTTGATACCTTTGTTTGGTGCTAAGCTCGCTTAACGGTGATGGAGAAGCCTCGGGAAATTACAATTCCGCCAACTAGATTGGCAACGATGAGCTGAATGATGCTTTTTCTAACGGTGATTGGGAAAAACTGATAAAAATCAGTTTTTGGGATGGTCATCGTCATGGTTATTAAGTGAGCCATGGGTGCATATTGCACCCATGGCTCACTTAATTGTTGATACGCATATTTGTTATCATTGTGGTACCGAAACTCGAAGAGCAATCCAATATGATCACAAGGATTTTTGCTGCGATGGTTGTAAGTCAGTCTATCAATTGCTATCGCAAAACGAACTTTGTCAGTATTACGAATTAAACAACAGCCCCGCAGCCAATCAAGCATTGGGGTTTGATGTATCTACAGGAGCCCCCGCGCACAAATTTGCTTTCCTGGACAATCAGAAAATCGCCGAACGCTTATATGTTTATCAAAGCAAAACGGCCAATCATATCGTATTTTATCTTCCGCAGGTTCATTGCAGTTCCTGCGTTTTCTTGCTCGAAAATATCCATAAACTCCTGACAGGTGTTGCCATGGGTGAGCTGAATTTTTCACAAAAGCAACTAACCGTTTCCTTTGATCCCAACCATACGTCAGCCCGAAAAATTGCGCAATTTTTAACCGCCATCGGCTATGAGCCGTATTTTAGTTTGAGCGACCTTGGTGCGGATTCGCAAAAGTCCAATAAGTTGCAAGGCGATTCAAAGCGTCGCCTCTACCGGCTGGGGGTGGCAGGTTTTTGTTTTGGCAATATTATGCTGCTCAGTTTTCCTGAGTATTTTGAATGGGGAAGTGCCGACTTGGATGGCCTGAAGCCCTATTTTTTGCTTTTGAATTTCTTGTTGATTTTGCCTGTGATGTTATTCAGTGCCCAAGAATTTTATGCACTCGCGTGGGGTGGGCTGAAGAAAAAATATCTTACTATCGACCTGCCCATCGTTTTGGCAATGCTTATCACCTTCGGCAGAAGTTTGTACGAGATTGTTAACCACTTGGGTCCGGGTTACTTCGATTCCTTGAGCGGGATTGTGTTTTTTATGCTCCTTGGACGATACCTGCAAGACAAGACCTATCAACGCATCGCTTTTGATAGAGATTATACATCCTATTTTCCATTAAGTGCCTCGGTTTGGAAGGGGGGCAAAACAGTTAGTGTCGCCCTGTCCGAAATACAAAAAGGGGATGAACTAGTAATTCATAACCTAGAACTGATCCCAGTTGATTCGAGATTGGCCCATGGCACGGCACAGATTGATTACAGTTTTGTGACAGGAGAAAGCGCGCCCGTTGCTGTGAATACGGGGGAGTGGTTGTATGCGGGTGGACGACAATTATCGGGAAGTATAAGGGTGATTTCCGAAAAATCTATGGCCCAAGGATACCTCGTGTCGTTATGGAATAAGTCATCGCAAAAGAAGGTCGACACAAAACCGGGCATCGAAAATGATTTTGTGCATCGTGCCAGTCAGTGGTTTACGATCGCACTTTTTTTGGTCGCAATATCTACGGCACTTTATTGGTCGTTTGCGGATGCAAGCAAAGTATGGGGGGCATTGACATCGGTTTTGATTGTTGCTTGTCCATGTGCTTTGCTATTGAGTGTAACGTTTACTCATGGTCATTTGCTAACACTATTGGCAAAAAATGGAATGTATGTTCGCGGTGCATCCGCCTTGGATCATTGGAGGAAGGTGGGGGTGGCGGTTTTTGATAAAACGGGGACGCTTACTGTATCGTCTAAGCCCAAAATCGAATTTGAAGGGCGAGCGCTAGATTCACATACAGGGGATGCGATTGCTGCTTTGGCTTTGGAAAGTGTGCATCCTTATGCCAGGAAAATTGGAGAGTGGCTGAATCGTCCAAAAGTGCCAGTGGTTCGGGTCCAAAATGTAATTGGCAGCGGGGTTGAAGCGGAAATTGAGGGGGAGACTTATCGACTTGGAAATAGGCGGTTTGTTGGTTTGAGTGATCGGGTTTCGGTGGGTGATAGGGGCTTGGTGTTGGACGATACTATAGAAAACGAAAGGGTGGATGCGTTCAACGGTGGCTCTGAGATCTATTGTGCCGTGGGCGATATGGTTGTGGGTCGATTTGTCCTCAAAAGCACATACAGAGAGGGTTTAAAAGGGATGTTCGATGGGTTGAGTCAGGGTGGAATTCGAATGAATGTGCTAAGCGGTGATACCAATGGTGAGCAATTGCAACTTCAAGCGTTGTTCCCAGGGGCTACGGAGTTTTTATTTCAACAGAAACCGCATCAAAAACAAGATTTCGTGAAGGCCTTGAAACTACAAGGAGAATCGGTGATGATGGTGGGCGATGGTTTGAATGATGCGGGTGCTTTAATGGAGGCGGATTTTGGGATTGCGGTTTCCGACGATATGGGGTATTTCTCACCGGGTTGCGATGCGATTATCATGGGTAGTTCTTTGTTTAAGTTGGATTCTTTGTGGCGAATTGTAAAACGCGGAAAACGTGTGATTTGGTGGAGCTTTTTTATCAGCATTGTATATAATGTTGTGGGTTTGAGTTATGCTGTGACAGGGAATTTGAACCCCATGGTTGCCGCGATTTTGATGCCAGTGAGTTCAATCAGCATCGTATTGTTCACTTGGCTCGCGACACTTTATGGTGGTTGGCGGGAGGGTTTGAAACTCTGAAAAACATGATAATTATCACGCTTTGACTTGAGGTTTGTCATTGAACGGGTCGGCAAAAAATCTTCACTTTGAATCAAGAAATCCATCCTCCCATGTCTGTCGTAATTATCCTCATGATTTGTAGCATTTTTATCGCAGGGACCTTCTTGTTGGCTTATTTATGGAGTGTGAAAAAGGGGCAGTTCGATGATTTGGAGGCCGATGGTTTTCGCATATTAATGGAACATAAACCCGCATCAAATCGGGAAAAATCAAAAAATAACTTATCAAAAAATAAATAACTCTATGCAACTTGAACGCTTTTCGTACGACAACAAAATTGTGAAATGGTTTGCCATGGCAACCATGGTTTGGGGCATTGTTGGATTCTTGGCTGGATTGCTAATTGCGCTGCAGTTGGCTTTTCCTGCGTTGAATTTTGACTGGGCGCCTACCACCTTTGGCCGGATGAGGCCGGTTCACACCAATGCGGTGATTTTCGCCTTTGTGGGAAATGGAATCTTTTTGGGAGTCTATTATTCTCTCCAGAGATTGTGTAAAGCGCGACTTTATAGTGATTTGCTGAGTAAAATCCACTTCTGGGGCTGGCAGCTGATTATCCTTTTTGGAGCGTTGTCTTTATGGATGGGCTACACAACGGGTAAAGAATATGCCGAATTGGAATGGCCCTTAGACATCGCTATTACATTGATTTGGGTGGTGTTTGGGGTGAACATGTTCGGAACGATCTTAAAACGTCGCGAAGGCCATCTATATGTTGCCATCTGGTTCTATATCGCAACCTGGGTTACGGTAGCGATGCTTCACATCGTCAATAGCATCGAACTACCTATCGAATTTATGAAGAGTTACAGTTGGTATGCTGGGGTTCAGGATGCCTTGGTTCAGTGGTGGTATGGTCATAATGCGGTCGCTTTCTTTTTAACCACGCCTTATTTGGGTTTGATGTACTATTTCTTGCCAAAGGCTGCGAATCGACCGGTGTATTCGTATCGGTTGTCAATCATTCACTTTTGGGCACTGATTTTCATTTATATCTGGGCTGGACCTCACCACTTGCTCTATACCGCATTGCCTGATTGGGCTCAGAGTTTGGGTGTGGTTTTCTCCATTATGTTGATAGCTCCAAGTTGGGGCGGTATGATCAACGGGTTGCTCACATTGAGAGGGGCTTGGGACAAGGTGAGGGAAGATGCGGTGTTGAAATTCATGGTGGTTGCGATTACCGCTTATGGTATGGCCACTTTTGAAGGCCCGATGCTGAGTTTGAAAAACGTAAACGCGATTTCTCACTTTACCGATTGGACCATCGCCCACGTACATGTTGGGGCTTTGGGCTGGAACGGGTTTCTGACATTTGCGGTTTTGTATTGGTTGATACCTAGAATGTGGCGCACAGAGTTGTATAGCAAGACTTTGGCAAATACGCATTTTTGGTTGGGTACGTTGGGAATCGTGTTCTATGCGGTTCCGATGTATTGGGCAGGATTTACCCAAGCGATTAACTGGCGTGCATTTACACCCGAAGGTGTGTTGCAATATCAATTTTTGGATACGGTGAAAATGATTGCTCCGATGTATATGCTTAGAAGTTTGGGTGGTTTGCTTTACTTGTCGGGTGCCATCGTAATGGTAGTTAACCTTTGGAAAACTATGGCCCAAGGTTCATTTGAAGCCAATGAAGAGGCAGAAGCACCCGCATTGGTTAAAGCCACAGCGCATAAGGGAGAGCACTGGCATCGATTTATCGAAAGAAGACCCTTGCAGATGTTGTTGTTTAGTTTGATTTTGGTAGGCATAGGCGGCGCCATCGAATTGATTCCAACCTTTTTGGTGAAGGAGAATATACCTACGATCAGCGCGGTGAAACCCTATACGCCACTTGAATTACATGGTCGTGATATTTATATTTCTGAGGGTTGCTATACCTGTCACTCTCAAATGGTGAGGCCCTTCCGCGACGAAGAAGCTCGCTACGGAGAATATTCAAAAGCAGGTGAATTTGTCTATGATCACCCGTTTCAGTGGGGCAGCAAACGCACCGGTCCAGATTTGGCAAGGGTTGGGGGTAAATATCCAAACGCATGGCATTTTAATCACATGTATCAGCCTAGTAGTACCAGTTTTAATACCATTATGCCCCGGTATTCGTGGTTGCTGACAAGCGGAATTGATATTATGCGAACGCCAAAAATGATCAGGGCGATGCAAACGCTGGGTGTCCCGTATCCTGCAGGTTATCATAACCAAGCCAATGCCGATTTGGAGAAACAAGCCAAGGCCATTACCGCGGATTTGATCAAAGAAAAGGAAATCAAGCAGATCATGGAATTTGAGGGGGTAAAAGACCTTACCTATACCAAAATGGTGGCGATGATTGCCTATTTGCAGCGAATCGGAACCGACATCAAAACAGTGCCAGCCAATGCTAAACCCATTCATTGATAGGCCATGAAATTTATCAATTATTTAAAATCAATCGAAAATGTGAGTGTTTACCCGATGATCTCGTTCGCTCTATTTGGCGGGGTCTTCGTGTTCGTACTCATTTATGCCTGGAAAGCAAGTAAACAATATATCGATCAAGCAAAACAAATCCCCTTAAACGATGAAAAATAGCATGTTATTATTGACAAATATGGCTGTAACCGACACGGCCCCATTTACAGAAAACTTGGTTCCTTGGGTTCTTACGTTTACCGCTGCTTCCCTGGCCTTGGTGATTTTGGTGTTGGCGATGCTAGTACTTCGGGTAGCGATTCAAAAGTCCAATGTGAACCTAGGGAAATTGGCTAGTCCCAAAAAATGTGGGACAGACGCTTGCGATTGTGGCAATAACAAAGCCGATTCTGAAGATGCGCTGCCAGATTATGTGGTCCCAATCGTGAAAAAAAGCCTACTCATGGTTTTTGCTTTCCTAAGTGTTTTGAAGATTTCAGCCCAGGATGCATCAACCGCAACACAATACATTCCCATCGACTGGTCGATTACCGGCGATCGCCTAAATTTCGCATTGTTGGGTGTGATAGGCGTCGAACTATTGGTAATGTTCTATTTTCTGCGATGGTTGAGGGTGCTGGTTTTACCTGTTTACAAGAAGAAGGAAATCGTTCAGATTGAATCAAAAACAAACCGATGGTGGGATCGATTTAATAAGTCGGTATCTATCGATAAAGAGCAGGATGTTCAGCTCGATCACGACTACGACGGGATCAAAGAATTAGACAATTCCCTGCCTCCATGGTGGATTTACGGTTTCTACTTTACGATTTTATTCGCTGGCGTTTATATGTACCGATACCATGTCTCTAAGTCGGCCCCTTTGCAAGTAGAAGAACTCGCAGCGGAAAAGATCCAAGCGGAGAGAGAAAAGGTCGCTTACATGGCAACCCTAGCAAATAATGTCGACGAAACTAGCATCGCTTATAACCCAACGGCTGAATTGCTGACAGAAGGAAAGGCGATTTTTGTCAAAAACTGCGTCAGTTGCCACGGCCCCGAAGCCCAAGGTGCATCTATCGGTCCCAACCTAACGGATGAGTATTGGATTCACAAGGGAGGCATCAAAGACATCTTTAAAACCATCAAAAATGGGGTGCAGGAAAAGGGAATGATTCCCTGGGGACAGCAATTGTCGAACGCGCAGATTGCGGCAGCGGCCACATTTATTAAGTCACTGCAAGAAAGCCATCCCGCCAATCCAAAAGCCCCACAAGGGGATAAATATGAGGAGGAGTCGGAAAATGCCGGCAGTTCTGATTCAGTAGCGGTGGAATCTGAGGTGAAAAAGTAAAATGGATAACCAAAGCGAATCGTTTAGAGATCATTCGGCAACGATTGACGAAAGCGGCAAGCGAAAATGGGTGTTTGCCTATAAGCCCAGAGGACGATTTTATTCGGCCAGAACCTATTTGAGTTGGGTTTATATACTCTTGTTTTTCGGACTTCCGTTTGTAAAAGTGCATGGGGAACCTTGGTTGCTGTTGAATGTGATTGAGCGAAAATTTGTAGTTTTTGGCTTCGTTTTTTGGAGCCAAGACTTCTACCTGTTTGGAATCACGATGATCTTATTCGTTGTATTCATTATCGTTTTTACCGTCGCCTTTGGTCGATTGTTCTGCGGTTGGGCCTGTCCTCAAACCGTTTTTATGGAAATGGTCTTTCGCAAAATCGAGTATTGGATTGATGGCGATGCACCTGCTCAGCAAGCGTTAATTAGGAAGCCATGGAATATTGAGAAAATCCGGAAACGGGCTACAAAATGGATTGTGTTTTATTGTATTTCCTTTTTGATAGGCAATACTTTTCTGGCGTATGTAATCGGAATCGACCAAGTAAAGCATCTTGTTGCGGATCCATTTAGAGCGCATTTATCGGGTTTGGTGGCAATGATGGCCTTTTCCTTTGTCTTTTTCTTGGTATATCTCAGATTTCGGGAGCAAGTGTGCACCGTGGTTTGTCCTTATGGCAGATTACAGGGTGTGTTGCTTGACCGACATTCAGTAGTAGTTGCTTACGATTATGTGCGCGGGGAGCCCCGTGAAAAACAGCGAAAAGGGGTTGTTAAGAAGGGCGGCGACTGTGTGGATTGTAATTTGTGTGTGCACGTTTGTCCCACCGGTATCGACATTAGAAATGGGACCCAGTTGGATTGCACGAATTGCACAGCTTGTATGGATGCCTGTGATTTCATGATGGAAAAAACGGACAGACCGTTGGGTTTGATTCGATACGCATCGGAAACCAATATCGCCGATGGCAAACCCTTTGTGATCACCCCGAGATTAAAAGCCTACATCGCCGTATTGATTTTGCTGTTGGTAGGTTGGCTTGCGATCTTATTTACGCGAAGTTCTGTTGACATGGAGGTTAGAAAAGTTTCCGGTTTGCTTTACCAAGAACGCAAAAATGGGGATGTGACCAATTTGTATAATTTCATGTTTTTGAATAAGAGTCATTACGATTATTCCCATCTTCATGTGAGAATCATTGATGCCGATGCTCACGTTGAGTGGATTGGTGGAGATTCGTCGATTCGATTGCCCAAGGAAGCAATGCTGAGGCTCACAGGGTACGTAGTGATGAAAAGTAACGCCATCGTAAATAGACAAAGAAAAATCACTGTGGCATTGTATGATGAAGATCGGTTGATTCAGTCGGAGAAAACTGCCTTTTTGGCCCCGTTAACAAAAAAATAAACTTGTCGATGAAAAATCAAAATGTAAAAAAAGGATTTCACATGAATTGGGGGGTAGGCATAGTAATCGTTTACATTCTATTCGTAGTGGGTATGCTGACATTGGTCTTCAAAAGTAGGAGTCAGAAAATCGATTTGGTGACGGAAAACTACTACCAGCAGGAGTTGGCTTATCAAGAGGAAATCGATGCCAAGCAGCGAGTTGAAGATTCTGGTTGTATGCCCGTGATCCATAAAATTTCCAATCAATATCAAATTGAAATTCCGGGTTCAAAAGGCAGTGCCATTCAGGGGGATCTCTTGGCCTATTGTCCCTCCAATAAGAAAGGGGATCGGTTGATTTCGCTGCCCAAGACAGATGATGGCGGTTGGTTATTGGACGTAGAGCACCTAGAGGCCTCTCAGTATTTACTAAAGCTCCACTGGTCTAAAGAGGGTGAGATTTATGCGGCGTCACTTCCGTTTAAGAAAGAATAATGGGGCTGTCGTTCATCGCTGGAATATTTTTGGGATTTGCGGGCTCCTTGCATTGCGTTGGAATGTGCGGCCCGATCGTAGCCATGATGTCGGGTGGTTTTTGGAGTTCCGTGATTTATCATTTAGGAAGGACATTGGTTTACGCTCTGTTGGGTATGGTCTTGGGGTGGATTTTGCCATTGTCTGATTTGGGTGCAACCGAGCAAGCTGTGAGTTTGTTATTTGGGGGGCTATTTTTGGTGTTGTCGTTATGTGAATGGACAGGTTGGTTCCATTTTAGTCGATTTACTTCCGGGGTAAGTTCGCAGTTGATGATCCTTTTTGGTAACGTGTATTCAAAATCGGGACTGGGTTGGAGGTTTTTTGCGGGGATGCTTAATGGGCTATTGCCATGTGGACTTGTTTATGCGGCGCTATTAGCGTCGATGGCCCAAGGAGGGAAATTGGGCGGTCCCATATTTATGTTGGGTTTTGGATTGGCAACCATGCCCGCATTATTGTTAGTAGGGGCATTTTCGAACTATTTGAAGTTATTTTTAACTAGTCATAGGAAGAATTTATTGCCATTGTGGTTGTTAATTATGGGTATTATTTTCTTGTTGAGGGGACTGAATTTAGGTATTCCGTATTTATCGCCCAAAATGGATGCTGTGCGCATGAAAGGAGGACATTGCTGTGACAAATAGATGAGAAATGAATATGACTGATAGTGTTCCTTTTTACCTAAATTTGGCGAAATATAATATAGCCAAGGAAATGTCATTCAACCATGAACTAGTAGATTGCGCAAATTGTAAAAAACGTTTTACTTCAGTGTTTTGCAGAGTAGAAAACGATACAATGACTGAAATTAATGATGAGAAAATCTGCACTCCTTACAAAAAGGGGCAGGTCATTTTTCATGAAGATTCTCGGCCATTGGGCATTTTCTGTGTCAACAAGGGGAAAATCAAATTGGTAAAAACTGGCGACGACGGGAAGGAGCAAATTTTGCGTTTGATTAAACCCGGGGATTTGATGGGCTATCGGGCCTTGTTGAGCGGGGATAAATACAGTGCTTCTGCCGTTGTAATGGAAGAGGCGGGGGTGTGTTTTATTCCTAAGGACTTGTTTATGGCTGTGCTTCAAAAAGACGGACAGTTGTCGTTTGAAATCATGAAATTATTGAGCGATGACCTAAGAAAAGCGGAAGTGAGTATTACGCACTTTGCTCAAAAACCGGTGCGTGAACGTTTGGCAGAAGCCTTGTTATTTATCAAGGAATCCTATGGATTTAAAGAAGATGGGAAAACCATCGACCTGAAAATTTCTAGGGAAGATTTGGCAAATTTGGTGGGTACCGCCACTGAAACTACGATCAGACTTCTAGGTGAATTAAAGCATGAAGGTGTAGTCCATTTGGAAGGCAAAGGCATCGAAATTACGAACCTCAAAGAGCTGGTTCGAATTGCGAACCTAGAGGATTAAAAAGTTAGGGTTAGGCCTTCTTTACGAATTCGCTTTTAAGCGCCATTCCGCCAAATCCGGGGACTTTACAATCAATGTTGTGATCGCCTTCCACCAAACGAATGTTGGTCACCTTAGTTCCCACTTTGATGCTTTTTGAAAAACCCTTTACCGGTAAATCTTTGATGATGGTTACTGAATCGCCATCCACAAGAAGGTTTCCGTGAGCGTCTTTTACTACGATTCCTGTAGTTTCTGTTACCACCTCAGATGGATTCCATTCGTGGTTACACTCCGGGCAAATCATCAAATCTCCAGACGGGTAAGGGTATTCGTAATTGCAATTGGGACACTTTGGGTCGGTCGACATGGTTCTTATGGGTTGGATTAACTGGCGATATGAATATTGATTTGAACGTCTTGTTCGATTTCTGGATGTAGACTTTTGGAAACGGGACAAGTATGAGCCACACGTTTTAAGCCTTCTTGCATTCTGTCGGTTGCGGTAGAGGGCAATGTGATATTGATGATGGCGCTGATTTTGCCAATTCTGCGTGGGTCCGACATCATATGTTTAGTTGTTTCGGCTTCGATGCTGATGATTTCGAATTCTTTGAAATCTGCATAGATTGACATGGTGGTGATGATGCAAGTGGTTAAACTCAATGCGCATAAATCGGTGGGTGAAAATGCCGATGCCAGTCCTTTGTTATCCAGCGGAGCGTCTGTGAAAATTTCAGTGCCGCTGTGGGTGTGGATATTGCTGCATCGCAGTTTTCCTAGGTATTTCGTTGTTGCCGTTGCCATGATACAAATTTAGGGATTCTGTGCGATCAGAATATGACGGATGTCGTTTAAATGCCAAACGCTCCGAAGGAGCGTTTGGTTGAAGAGGTCGGAAGCGGATTCGAACCGCTGTAAAGGGTTTTGCAGACCCGTGCCTAGCCGCTCGGCCATCCGACCTTTTAAAGGAGTGCAAATATAGCAAAAAAAGTGATTTCTTTGGGGCAAATCGAAAAATCCTTTCACTAAAATCGAATCGATAACTTTTATGAAATCACTCGGCCATCCGCCATTTCAATGATTCTATCGGTTCTTTTCGCAAAATCGGCATCGTGCGTGACCACCAATAAGCTCGTCCCCAATTCGCTGCTTAGTTCTTTGAAAATATCAAATACGATATCCGCATTTCTACTATCCAAATTCCCCGTAGGCTCATCGCCCATAATGATTTTTGGCTCATTTATTAATGCCCGAGCAATGGCCACCCGCTGCTTCTGCCCACCCGATATCTGCGTCGCTTTTTTTGTCGCCTGGTCGTCTACGCCCAACAATCGCAACTGCTTCATCGCATCAAATTCAACTTCCTCCCTCGATTTTTTTCCTAATTTCAAGCCAGGCATCATCACATTGTGCAAGACACTGAATTCAGGTAACAAATAGTGAAATTGGAACACAAAGCCAATGTGCTCATTGCGAACAACTGCCAAATCGTTTCCGCTTAATCCGGTGAGTAGGCGATCTGCCAAGAACAACTGCCCTTTGTAATTGGTGTCCATCGTACTTAAAATGTATAGCAAAGTGCTCTTGCCACATCCCGATTTTCCCATAATGGAAACAAACTCGCCCTTATCTACCCAAATGTTGATGTTCTTCAATACTTCCACTTCTACAGGGTCCACAAACGACTTCTGAACATCCACAGTTCTGAGAATATGGTTGTTCTGGGTTGAAGTGGATTCTGCGTATGCCATGGGTGTCTGCTTGATTGATTTGAAGGATTCTAATTTATACTTATTGACCTCTGATGATATCTACTGGATCGATTTTACTGGCTTTTTTGGCGGGTAAATAGCCAGCGAAAAATGTAGTGATTAATGCAAACACCGACCCAATCAAATAGAATAGGGGGTCGAAATTCACTGGGAAAGTTTTAACCGTGGGAATCGCCTCGGTTTCAAAAGGTGCCTTGCTAATGGCATAGCTCATGACTCCGCCCAACAGCAGACCGAGCAATCCTCCAACAATGCCGATAAACATGGCTTGATAAATGAAAATCTTCTTCACGTCCGATCCCGAAAATCCCGTGGCTTTCAATATCGCGATGTCGTTCATTTTCTCATAAATCACCATATTTAGAATGTTGTAAATTCCAAAACCCGCCACAATCAAAAGGGTAATGCTCACCGCGTATGTAATGATATTTCTGATGCTTGTGCCTGTTTCAAACTGCGCATTTGCCGTTTTTATGTCGATGGCGTTAACTCCGTAGGTGTTCGCGATTTGGCCCGACATGTATTTGGCTTTTTCGATATCGTACAGTTTTACGCTAATGTCCGTAATGAAGTTATTGCCCTGACCTGCAATGCGCTGCGCCATTTTTACATTTACGTAACTCTGCATTTTGTCTAAATCAGCCAATCCGCTCTGGAAGAACCCCACAATTTTCAATCTAAAAGTTGCACCCGTACTACTGAGCATTTGAACCCGATCACCGATGTTTAAACTCAGTTTTTTGGCCACCCCAATGCCCAATACGATGCCATTTTCGTTGTTGGCCAAATCGGAAGGAATCGCACCTACGATGTATTGCTTAAAGTTAAATAACCGATCCTCTTCCAATACGTCAATTCCGATTGCATTTCCATTTAACAAAACAGAGCCGGATTGGTAGAATATCCTCGCACTCACTTGAGGTGTCACCCCTTTGATAAGCGGATTTTTCTTTAACACCGCCATCATCGGCAAACTGTTTCTAACACTACTCAATTCCTGTTTCGGTTTGATTGAGTGAATCATGTTCACATGACCCTTGTATTTTGTCGATTTTTCGATGGGCTGAACCGGGCTAGGTTTTACCTCGTTGTAAATCCTGACATGCGGAGTGCGATTCAAAATCAGACCATCGAGCAAGCCATTTAAACCTGTCATGAAGCTCACGAGAACGATAAAGGTTCCGATGCCAAAGGTGACACCCAAACTGGCAATCGCACTCTGCTTTTTGCGGGTGAGCAAATGGGTTTTGGCAATCTGAATCAATACGCCGTTGCTCATGTGGGAATTATTTACCGGTGGGGATCAGAATTTGTGATTTCTCATTCAAACCTTCAAGAATTTCAACGAATTCTAAATTTTTCAAGCCAGTCTTTACCGAAACCTCGCCGTCTGGAGTTTTAACGATATTGTTTTTTTCAAGACTGCCAATTGGAATTAAAAGGGCCTTGGGTTTTTGCGCAATTACGATGTTTACTTCCGCGCTCAGTCCAGGGTATAAAGTTTCCGGCCTTGTATTAAAGACGGCTTCCACCAAAAACGATTGGGTCTTGGGATTCATAATCGGTGTGATGCGCGATACATGTCCTTCAAATGATTGGTCATAAGCATCCATCGAAATCAGAACGGTCTGACCCAATTTGATCTTTACGATATCCATTTCATCCACTTCCATAACCACCAAATAATCTTTACTATTTCCAATAATTGCCAATGGTTTTTGAGGGGAAATCCATTCTCCTTTTTTCGCCAGTAACTGAAATACCTCACCGCCGATGTCGGATTTCACCGCATAATCCCCCAAATTCTTCGTCGCCACATTTGCATTGGCTTGCGCTTGGTTCTGATTGAAACGCAATTGGTTTTTTACCTGTATCAGCTTGGCATTTAATGCGATAACAGAGTTCTTACTTGCGATAGATGCCAAACGACGTGATTCGAGTTGACTTAAACTGCCAATTTCCTTTGAATATAAATTTTGCTGTCGTTGGAAGTTGACTGAGTCCAATTTTGATTGCTCTTTGGCTGATTTTAGCTGCGCCTCCAATTCCTGAACTTGAATGGCCGATTGTTTTGACAATACTACCGCCGATTCTGCATTGCTAGCGGAGTTGGTCGCCGCGGTATTTTCCATGTGCGCTATCAAGCCACCAGCCTCTATCAAATCGCCTTCATTGACATCAAACGAAAGGATTTTCCCCGCGATGGCAGGGTAGAGGGTGTACTGTTCCGCTGCCTGAATCGTAGCACTAGCGTACACCGATTCGGTAATGGGTTTGATTGTGGGAGTAATCGTTTTTACCTTGTTGCCGCACCCCGAAATGAGAGCCATCGCAATAAGTAAAAATGAGATTGGGAATTTCATCGAATACAAAGTTAATGTGTTATCAGAAAATGATTATTGATGAATATCATGTGAATGGAAATATACTTCCAATTAACGCGAAAAAACGGCTGCACCACCAAGAAATGTCGCCTTTACTTTGGTTTTTAAAATCTTACTCGGCTCCGCTGTCATGATGTCGGTATTTAAAACAACAAAATCAGCCAATTTCCCCGTTTCGAGCGAGCCTGTTCTTGTTTCATCAAAATTGGCATAGGCGGCCCACAATGTCATTCCCCAAAGGGCTTGTTTCCTCGATAATGCTTGTTCTCCGATAAACGGTTTTTCCAATTTGCCTCCCGCATCCATTCGCTGCGTAGCAGAATAGAAAGTATGAATTGGCGAAATGCCTTCAACGGGAAAATCTGTTCCCAACGCGATGATTTTGGATTGACGTAGTAGGTTTTGATAGGCGTAGCCTCCTTTATTTATCGTGTTGCATAATCTACTGTCTGCCCAAGCTGCATCGGATGTGGCATGGGTTGGCTGAACACTTGGAATGATGCTGCGCTTGGAAAATAACTTTTGATCCTTGCCACTCACAATTTGCGCATGTTCAATTCTCCATCGAGCATCGTAGCCTTCAGGGATATTCTTATTAAATGTATTTAATGCGATAGTATTTGCGCTGTCCCCGATGGCATGTACGCACACTTGAAAGCCCTTGTTGAGTAAATAGACTTGGTACATTTCAAACTTGGGGATTGTCATCAATTGAAGACCCTTGTGACCTAGTTGGTCGCAGTAATCGCCTTTCAATAACGCTCCGCGAGATCCTAGCGCACCGTCCAAATAGAATTTCATTGACCGAACCGTTAGCATATCGTCGAATATCATTCCGTTGCGAGATACGTAACTCAGATTTTCTTCACTGCAAGCCAGCATCGCATAGATTCGCATCGACAATTCTTTTTTGGATTGAAGATCTTGAATCATAGTAATATCCTCTACTTTGATTCCTGCTTCCACCAATTGCGTTAACCCTTGAGAATGACAGTTTTTGAGCCCTGTTTTGAGGAAGGGTTGCCAAACGGAATAGGGGACGTCGGGAATTTGATTTTTCACAATTTCGGCGGCATTGTCGATGCAGATGCCGTTAAATGTTCCCGGATTCGGATTTTTTGCTGAATTCATGAGATCAGCCGTTGGAATGGGTTTGCTGAAGATAAACTCGCCACCTTCCACAAGCGTATCGGGGTTAAGGCGAAGTGTGTTTATAGCAGCTTGGTTGATCCAAACGGCGTGACCGTCTATTCTACTTAAGCAAACGGGAAAATTTGGGAAGGCTTTGTTAAGCGCATCCATGTTTGGAAATTCTTTGTTTTCCCAGTCATTTTGATCCCAGCCCCTACCTACGATCCAAGGTTTAGGATTGGAATCAATGTTACGAAATCGCGCTTTGTTCTTTTTGACGTATTTCTTAAGGCGTTTGATGACTTCTTGTTCCGATTTTGTGGCAACCAAATCGGCTTGCGACAGTCCTTTTGTGTAAGCAAGGAAATGACAGTGCGCATCGATAAAGCCAGGGTAGATGATGTTGTTGCCATAATTGATTGTGCGAGCCTTTGGAAAAAGGGAATCGGCCGTTTTGTCGGACCCGATGTACAGAATTACGCCGTTAGAAACAACCATTGAGGTAGCGACAGAAAAACCGGTGTCGGCGGTGTAGATTTTTTCAGCCCTATAAACAAGGGTATCTGTTTGATTCTGAGCATTTAAACCGAGAATCGATAATAGGCTTAGGGAGAAAAATGAAATGAGTTGCTTCATCATTTGGGGGTTCATGGCACATTTGTTGTTACAAGATTCGCAAATCAACATTTGTTATTTGCAAAAATCACCAATTATATGAACAAACGAAACATCATTTTAACACTTTTGGCGATTTTCATCGCGGGCATCTCAATTGGATACTATTTATACACCAAACCCGCGGAAACCAAATCTACCGGGAATCCTGATTATGAGAAGGATATCAATCAATGGGTAAAGGAGTTAGATACGGATACGGGTGCTACGAATACTTTTTCTTCATTTGTTGGTAAGTCGGTTAAATTGACCGCCGAAGTAGGTGATGTTGTGGGTGATTCTAGTGTAACTTTACAATTGAAATCAGGTGTAGAAGGGTTTTTTGTCAATGCCAATTTCCACGTTTCCATGAGCAACGTTGTGAGTGGTGTTGTTGCTGGAGACATTGTTACGGTGCAGTGCATTTGTGATGGATTGGTAGTTCCTATGTCGGCCGATGATTTGTTCGCAGAGAAGAAAATCGACTTATCACGATGCGATTTATTAAAGCATGAAAAACATCAAAGCGATGTAAGTCGTTCCGTTGATCATGAAAGTTCAGATTCAATCAAATAAAAAAACATATGAAAAAGCACCTCTTAATTTTAGCGTTTACTGCCATTACTGGATTTGCGAACGCGCAATTATTCAAAACTTCTGCTGGCAATATCACTTTTAAAAGCAAAACTGCCATCGAAGAATTTAGTGCAACAAATGCACAGGTTGAGGCGGCAATTGCTCCAGCCAAAAATCAACTGCAGTTCCGTGTCCCTGTGAATGGATTCCAATTTAAATCTGGTCTAATGCAGAAGCATTTTCAAGAGAATTACATGGAAACTTCTCAGTTTCAGTATAGCAATTTTGTAGGAAAAATTTCAAACATTGCCGCTGTGAATTTTGCCAAAGATGGCGAATACGCCGTTGAATCAGTTGGGAAATTCACGATGCATGGTGTCACAAAGGATTTGACTGTCCCTGGAAAGTTGATCGTAAAAGGCGGTAATGTTATTTTGAAAGCCAATTTCAAAATCAAATGTTCAGATTATCAGATCAAAATTCCAGCAGCAAGCGCCGCGTCAGTATCAGATGATATTGATATCGCAGTGGATTGCGTTTTGGCTAAGTGATTTAATATCTAACGAATAATTGATCCATACAAAATGAAATTCAAACACTTTGCAGTGATTGCGGCATTGTCTATAACCCTAATTTGGGGTATGGAATCTTGCCAACACGAATCTATGGGTGACCCCAATGCGGCTATTTGTTTTGAGCGCGATATTCTTCCCATTTTCAATTCGAAATGTGCCATGAGTGGCTGTCATGATGCAGGCACCTCGGCGGAAGGGTATACCTTGGACAACTATAAAAATATTTTGAGCGATGGTATCGTGGCTGGCAAACCCAATAAATCTGAAATATATGAATCTATTGCGGATGGTGAAATGCCGCCAAAAAATAGCACCAAACTATCGGAGGCTGAAAAGCAATTGATTTATGATTGGATTGTTGGTGGTGCAAAAAACGGGATCAACTGTGCTAGTGTTTGTGATTCTGCGGTTTCGGGGTTTGCAAGCACCATTCAGCCTATGATGAATAAATATTGTGTGGGCTGTCATAGCACCAGCAATCCTTCTGCGGGCGTGGATGTTTCTAACTATGTTGGTGTGAAAGCGTCGGTTTCAAAAGGCTTAATGAACTCATTGGAGCACAATGGATATTACCCGATGCCAAAGGGTGGGAGTAAATTGAGCGCCTGTGAAATCAATCAAGTGAAAAACTGGATTCAACGTGGAACTCCCAATGATTAATGGTCAAATGAAAAAGTTACAAAGTGCTTTTTTGATAATGTTTGTGGGTTTCACATTCGCCATCAGTGGTTGTTATTACGATAACAAAACTGAAATGTATGGCAATACGGTATGCGATACCGCCAATCCAACGTACACAGCGACAATTCAACCTATGATCAACCAGAATTGCATCGGCTGTCATGGCAGCAGCAGCCCTTCGGGTGGGGTCGCTTTGACAAGCTACGACCAAGTAAAGGCGGTGGCAACGAAAGGCAGTTTGGAAGGAACGATGAATCAAAGTGGCGGTTATGCCGTAATGCCTCCGGGTGGTAAACTCGCCACATGCAAACTCAATCAAGTAGCCAAGTGGATTCGCAACGGAGCGCCTCAATAAAAACAACATGAAAAGAAGTATCAGTGCGTGGGGAATAGGACTATTGTTGTCTTTGGTGGCTAGTCCACTTCAAGGGCAGTATTTTCCTCCAGATGTGAGTTTGGGAAGAAAGAGTTTAAGAATCATCAATATGCACGGCGCTGCAGGGTTGCCTAAAGGACAATCAGAAATGTTCATTCAGCATCGCTTTGGAAATTTTGGATCAGGTGCCTACAACTGGTATGGTCTGGATCAAAGCTATATGCGTTTGGGTTTTGATTTTGGTTTGAGTAATCGACTAACCACGGGTGTTTCGCGCAGTAGCATGAATAAAATCGCCGATGCATATTTTAAATATCAATTCAAAGGCAAGGCCACAGATACCGCCAATACTGAAAATGTGATGGCAAGTTGGTATTCCAATATCAGCGTGAATACCCAAGCAAAGGCCAGCATTTCATCGGAACCATTCTATTTTTCAAACCGATTGAGGTTTATCAATACGTTGATCATTAGTAAAAATGTAAACGATCGATTGTTGTTGGCAATTACTCCGAGTTTGGTGCATGTCAACTTGGTCGATGCCGCCAATGAGTCGAACGATATCGCTGTGATGGGTGCCTACGGCAGAATGAAATTGTCTAATCGATATGCCGTAACCGCAGAAATTCAAAAGCCGTTTTTGCAAAGAATGCCATCGCCTTCTGGTGCCTTGAAAGATGTTTCTGTGCCACAAGATCCCTATTTGGGGTTGGGATTTGAGATTTTTACAGCCAAACACATGTTTCAGTTGAGTGTGAGTAACGCTCAGTCCATGAATGAGGCATTTTTTACCACCCAAAGCAATGGTTCTTTTGAATTGAAAAATCTGCGCTTTGGTTTTAATATAGTGAGGAGATGGTGATCATGAAATACAAAACAATGAATGAAATGATCAAAAAAATGGGTTTGATGTGCATCGCCGGACTAATGTCGACGTCCATTTTCGCACAAGAAGATAGTAGTTTTTCTCTGTTCGATGAACCCAAGGCCCCAATCGATGAGAAGGTTCAATTTGCTTTTAAGACCACAAAAGTGGTGAATCTGCAGAGCTTGGAACTGGTTGATGCGGGCGTTTTTGATTTTAAAATGAGCCACCGATTTGGTGCGTTAAATAGTGGTGCGGCGAAATTCAACTCTGAGGATGCAGTGAATGCATTTGGATTGGATGTGGCCACGATCCGATTGGGTGGAGAATATGGGGTAAATGAAAACCTCATGGTGGGGTTGGGACGCTACAACGTGAAATCAGAGAAAGGCGTGGATGCCTATGTTAAGTATCGCTTGATGCATCAGACATCGGACAATAAAAAGCCGCTTTCGATCCTGCTTTTGGGCGCGGTGGATTACAAGAATACCCAGTATAATCAAACAGTTATCGGTATTGCTGGCCCTGTGACTATCCCTTTGGGCGTTGCAGGTAAAAATCGCTTGTCGTATGTAGGACAGGTGATCATCGGGAAAAAAGTGAACGACGATTTTTCTTGGGTGATTTCGCCCACAGTTGTTAGATCCGGCATGAATCAAGTGTACAGTGCCGCCAATGAATCATTTGTGTCAACTGGAACCTCGCAAACGCAATTTGCTTTAGGCATGGGCTTTAGGAATAAATTGAGTGCTCGTACATCGCTGAATATGGAATACATTCCCATTTTAAATGGCAATGGCGATTTCTACAATAGCTATTCTGTGGGATTCGATATTGAAACTGGCGGACACGTATTTCAGGTTGATTTTACAAACAGTTTGGGCTTGAACGAATCGATGTTTATTTCTAGAAATACCGAACGATGGGGCGCTGCAGGGGTAAGGTTGGGATTCAATTTACACCGAGTATTCACGGTGGTAGATCCGTCACATTTTAAATAAGTTGATTTTTGCCTTCGCCAATGGCGTAAGGAGAATTTTAAAGCCCTGGGAATTTCTCGGGGCTTTTTTATGGCTGAACGCCGTATAAATTAGGGTTTCCTTTATAAAGTCCGATCATGCATTGGCTTGCACGGGTGATTTGGATACGTAATTCGCTGTATTGCTCCCAGCCGGGGATATCGGCGAGTTTGATGGCGTGCAAGGCGTATTTGAAGCCCGCTTGTTCGTAATCTGCAATTTTGCTGCTGCGCCAATCTATCTGATGGGCATTTTGGAGGATTTTAGCTGGATAGTTATCTTTTTTGGGTTCTTTTGGATTCCAAAGCGATGTTTGGATTTCGCCTTGGGCGTCAGCGACTTTCACCACAATTAGGATTACATCGTTGGGTGATGGCTCAAATTCGTAGAGTATTATCGTGCCTGAAAAAAGGGTGGTGTCTGCCGAGTTTTGAATGA
>Ga0078894_10000060_pt1 | contig 62164 bp, 61 predicted proteins | sample LauGreSu1BDMLBSD_2_FD_67506 | JGI IMG/M metagenome (GOLD analysis project Ga0078894, IMG submission 67506) | Freshwater lake microbial communities from Lake Michigan, USA - Su13.BD.MLB.SD (version 4) (version 4) | ecosystem: Environmental > Aquatic > Freshwater > Lake | place: Lake Michigan...
TCCTGAAGATTGGGGTGGCAAACCTCCTCACGAATTTATGGGAGCTTATCGTCTAGAAGGAGACATGTCGTGGACATCTATCAGTCAAGATGTCGTAAAGGAATGAGAATCCTTTTTTCTTGCTTCGATTAGAGTGTGAGATATTTATGTGATAAATCACATGAAGAATGAGACGTTGCGGCTTTTAGCTCTTGATTCGTTTGATATTATCAACGAATTTGATGACCTTTTAATTCCTTCGAAATGGAAGGGCAAACTGTCGAACGAAGATATTTTTCGTATTAATGAAAGATATAAGAAATTTTGCTATTTAGAACCTTTGCTAACTAAACCTGGTGTTTCTCGAAAAAAACTTTGGAATTCCTTTTTGTTTGAAGACGGTTCTCAAGTTCGTCAAAAATTAGCAGACGAACAAAAGACGTTTAAAACAATAGCTAATAGTTTCTTACAAGATAAAGGATTGCCATCCGACGAAAACGCAATATCTGCAATATCTGCAGGACTATTGGTGCTATTACGTCAAAACGCCGTTATTTTCGACAGAAGCGCTTTTAGTGGTAAAATAGAAAAATATGAAGGAGACGTAAACGATCATCCTGCGTTTTCTTTAGCACTAAAACGAATGCAACGACAAGACTTAGAATTTAAGAAATTCAAACAGCAAGTTTTAAGAAAGTCAAGTAGTTCTATTAGCACGCTGGAAGACTTGTTAGAGGAATTAATGGAATTCTTGCAAGGCAAGAATGCTCTCGTTGGGGTTCAACAAGAAGATCCAGAAGAAGAAGCCGAAGACGAAGAAGTCGAAGAAGGGTGCAGCGAAGACGAACTACGATCTAAACTGATGGCTGTCTTGTCTAAAGTCAAGTTTAAGACGTCGAAAGGGGCTAAACTAGCCGTTGAAAAGATTGTCAACGGCCTAAAAGATAAGAGCCCGGGTTCAATTGAGGACCTTAAAAAAATCATTAAAGATCAATTTGATAAGCCCTTGAGAGCAACAACTATAGACCTGTTCGCAAACGCAATTGTAGACTGTTACGATATGCAAGGTACTAATAAAACTGAGGATATAGTAGACGTCACGGCCGATGCTAGCGAAATACCTACAAAAAACGTGCAGAAAAACTTAGAAACCAATCTTCGACTGATTGATTCTTACATCAGTCAAAAGCATCGCGCGGCGGGGGAGTCTACAAAGACCATCATTAGAAAAGTTTTAAGAATTGTCGTAGATTTCTTACATACAAAACAAACTTTGTTAGAGTCTGCAACTGGTCAAATCGATAAAAAAGAGATTTTCAATCTTCCCAACGACAAAGACGTGAAAAAACACAAGATTTTCTCTGACACAGTAAATTATGCCAAGACACAATCTAAAAATGATAATGAGCTGAAATCACTTACCGATGATGCTATAACTGAGTTAGTGAGAGGTTTTTTCTTGTTCTTGGCACAAAACGAAAAATTGTCAGAAAGCCATTCGAAAAAATACAGCTTCTAATTTAAACAACTTTCATCTCATGCATTATAGTTATCTCACGGTTGTATCACAATTGAATACAACTTTCATAGGAGACAATTGAGATGATTAATAGAATTATGTTCGTTGCTACGTGCTGTTTGGTGGGTTGCGCTGCTAGCGATGCCCCTCCTCCGGCTGCTTCTTCGGCCGTCGTCGCTCCAGAGGCACCCGTCGCTTCTGCAGAGCCGACTGCATCAGCAGTCGTTGAGGCACCTGCGGTATCGGCCTCAGCGGCGGCTGTTGCACCAAGCGCAGTTCCTGCAGCGAAGTGATAGAAAAAGGGTCGGTCTAACCGCCGACCCTCATGGTCCCATCGTCTAGAGGTTAGGACAGCGCCCTTTCAAGGCGCTTGCAGGGGTTCAATTCCCCTTGGGATCGCCAGGTTAGCATTAGGATAAATCTTAGAAAATATCCTGTTATTCATATCAAGTATTTTTAGAATAAATCATGCAAGGCCCACCGGATGTCGGAGAACGTATAATCGTTCATGGCATGACCCAATATGAAGCGATTGTTTCTTCGATCTCTTGGGACTCGAATGTATTCGATTGGATCATCGAACTAGATTGGAAGGAGTTCGGTACGTCTCGAGTCAAATTGCATGATGAACACAGAGTGTGGTATCGATACCAGTCTTCCAACTAACGAAAACAAAAATGGCTTCTCGATCGAGAAGCCATTCTTATTTGTAGGCTATGAATTTCCGTCAGGTACCGCTGAGTGTGCAAGACCCGCTGGCAGCCATGACAAGAAATGATAGGCCGTCGCTGACGAGGGCAACTGACTTACCTGCAGTTCCTTCGAGGGTCAACTTGCTGCCTTGGTTGGCTGGTGTAGCTCCGGCCATTCCAGCAAAGACCTTGGTACCGCTTGCTTCGGCTGAACCTGTGAGATAGTGAGCATCTAGAGACAAGTTACGGAAAACGAACGTCGCACCGGGGCATGCCGCCGCGAGGGGCATGACGACCTCGGCGACAGCCGAACCCGTAATCGTGAAGACTCCGCCTCCAGATACAGATAGAGGACCTGCCGAGCTCGACACGAGGGCCGAAACTGCAGCGACAGGTGCAGAAACGAAAGTAGTTGGTGATGTGATTGTTAGACCGTTGCCTTTTTCGACGACAACGCCCTTGTCATTGATTGTGACTTTTGCCATGGCTGATGACTCCTTGAATATTCGAAACGAGAAGTTTCGACGAATTAAATATATCGTAAAGTATTCTATTTAGAATTTTCGATTTATAATTATGAGTCGAACAATGACTTCCAACATCTTTCGTTTATTAACTGAAAACGTGAATGATCCTACGCTCGAGTGGTTAGACCAACTATACCGAGAAGCCACTGACATACAGACTTCTCGAGGCCTACCGGATGAGGCCAAATTCGATTACATCAAGATGCAGTTGAATTCTCCCACGGCTGCTCAAGGATCTTCTCGGATGGTCATGAAGTTCAATGATCAATACGTCATCAAGGTGGCAACCAACGCGGCTGGATTCGCTCAAAACGGAATAGAGGCCACTGTTGGCAGCGACCCGGCGGTAGAAGAGCTCGTCGTTCCCGTCGTGGGGTGGAGTGACGTGACCGACTACGAAGGCTTCTTCTGGATTCTATCTGGGAAGGCCACTCCCCTGAGTGATCGTTCGGTCGGAAAAGATTGGGCTACCTTTGCCCAATATTTGAAGAAGGCCGCCATGACTGACGATCCCATCGCACCTGTCTATTCAGGGGACACCAAGGTGGACCTTCCTCCTGCCGCCGCAGACAAGAGGAAAAGGGAGATAGAACCGTTGAGGGCTTCGAGGGTCAAAGAGCCTTCCGAGATCTACAGGTATGCGTCTCCTCAGTTTTTCGACGCATTCAGACAGTTTCTAAAGAGATACGGAGGGTCGCGCACTGCCGATCTATTCAAACCAGACTCATGGGGAATAGCAGGCAACCAATTGAAGCTGATAGACTATGGATATACAAAGAGGATATCTGACGACTACTATACGTCTGGTTACTTTGCTGGGTCCAAACAAGCAAGAGAGAAGTCGTTAGAAAGGACAGTCCAACGCTCGAAGAACGTCGGCGACACTTTGGCAGGTAACATTGACACGATCACCAACGTAAAATCTCCTCCCAAGTATGTCTCCCTGCTGCTGTTGTTGAAGGGAATCATATTGGGATTACCGGAAAAAATAGAGAACTTCAATCTAGGTGATTCTTTGAAATCCTTGACTCCTGCAGAAAAGGCAGGAGCTGTCATAGCCATTAGGAACAATGAGAAGCGAGTCGATTCAGTAATACGACAAGTGTCAGACCCTACGCTTCGAAAGAAGATAGAAGACGAACTAGAAGAACTAATGTTGTCACAAGGTTCTTTAAACGTCGACGAGGCGCTAGTTAGACGCCTCGTCAGTAGGATGTTATAAGTAGCTTATTTACTTCCCGGCGATTTGCTTCAATACCATTCTGAGAGCCTGTTGCACGACTGGAGTTTTTTCCTTCAGCGGTGTAGCATCAACAGTCTGCTTGATGAGAGCTGCCAAACCTGCAGCATCCATTACTTTACTGGCTGCTGTTTCATATCCTGATAGAGATGTCGCTTCTCCTGCCTTAGCCGCTAGCTTCTGGCCTGCTGACATGGGAGCCGTTGATTCTTCTGCTAGCTTACCTATCTCTTCGCTTATGATTGTTCTCAGCTGTCTCTCTGTGATCTTCATGTGAACCTTCCATTCAGTTACTCGTAATATGTATAATTCTCGATTAATATATGAATTGTCACTCTACTAAAATTCAAGGTTCCCATGCTTTTTTGTCACGCAGCTTTGCCGAGGCGGCGTCGAAAAAGACTATCTCGCCTTCAGGACCTATCCTACGAATTCCCATGTTGTCGGGTTTGAAATCGACCATTCCGAGACGGTAATGAACCAAGAGTCCAGAGAGGAAACGCTCCAACCAATCTGGTCGCAATCTATATCTCTCTTCCACTGCTTTCATTTCCTGAATGGGGAAACCGGGAGAACTCAGTAATGCCTCCGCTAGCTCTTCGGGATTCCTCTCTGAGAATCTTTTGACATTGGAAGGAGGCAATACGTCTCCTTTTTTCTTCGCATTTTTTATCGTGGTCTTGTAAGCCTTGACCTCGGAAGCGACTATCTCTTTTATTCCTTCGTTGATCGCTTTCCACACGATCCTCCATTCAGGGTCGTCAGCTAAAGTTCCTGCGTCCTGTAGCTTCTCGATGATTGACCATCCGATCGGTCCGATAGAGCTATTCAACACACCTGCATCGAGGACTTTGGGTAAGCCTCCTCCCATCTCGGCACCTGTGTACAGAGCCGTCTCTATTTCTTGCGCCCGGGGAGGACCTTTTTCTAACTTCAGGACTAGTTCAGGGCCTAAAGAAAATGCGCTGCCCTGGCGACCTGATCCTAGGTACTTCATCTGTCCATGCGACAAGATGGTCGACCAAGAATCTGCGTTGTCTGGGTCAGACGCAAAGCTTTCGACGTCTAGGCCCGAACGTCGAAATACGATGGACTTCCTCACTTCGTCTCGAATGGTCCCCGCCTGTAATTCGGACAGTTCCTCAAACGATTCGAGTGATTCTAATATGACTGACTTGATGAATTTCTTGAGTAAGAATGACACATCACATAACTATTACGTGGTCTCCGTGATGAAGGACCTGATGTATCTTCGTAGTGTACTTTCCGTCGTCAATTCTCCTCGGGCTATCAATTTCAGCTGTCTAATTGCGTCTGGGGAACTGATGAACAGAATTGAAGTTCCTCCCGCTTTCTCGAAAGGAATCGTATTCTTCCTGTTGTCGTCAACGAGGACCGCAGTTGGCGACGCATAGTTCTGCTTGTGCTTGTCGAAGATCCTCTCGCTGAAGACTCCTGGGAAGTTCCTGTCCAACCACTCGTTCTTCTCATCGACGCATTGCTGTCGGATCTCAGGCATGCTCTTGGGATCGACGGGAGCGGATAGTATGCTGACTCTGCCGAACAGTTTCACTGCTTCGTTGACCATCCGACGTGCTCCGGGCATGAGTGACAGACCGGCGAAGAAACCTGGGTTCATCGTTGCTGAACTCTTCGTGTGGTTCATCTCCGACCGCGCCTCCTTGTAGGCCGCCAACGCAGGGTCTGAATCTGCAGTCGCTAATGCCTTCGCAAATGCGGTAGGAGACATCTTCTTATATTGAATGGGCAACACCTGTAACATTTTATCGTGTTTTTCTTGGGCCATCGTAGAGGCCTCATCTGATGCCACACCACCATCATAGTCGGCGAGCACGCCGTCCATGTCGAAATAAATGATTCTGTTCATGCTATCGGTATATAGGTATCACGCTTTAAATGAAATTTGCAAAGGCCGCAAAAGCGGCCTTTGCAAGTCTTCAGTCTATGAATTCAACTGATATTCAATCAGATGATGTTCATGTCAAGCACCGTGACGGTTCCGTAGAAGTCCGAGCGGACCATCTTCTTACCGTAGCGGGTCATCACGCCCTTACGGGGTGTGAAGTCCTCAGGTGCGAAGATTGTTGGTGTCACGATGAGTGGAACGTATGGTGCGTATACGTAGCCGGTCTCGAGGTAGCTGCCACCCTTGTAGCCGACGAGGATCTTGTTACGAACGAAGTAAGGATCCTTGTAGACCGTGAAGCGGTTGCTGATCGTTCCGATTGCCTCTGCACCGATGGTGAAAGGCGATCCGACCTGACCCTCACCGTCGATCGAGTACTTGGGCTTGTAGAGGACCGAGCTCTCGAGGATGGTGGCGACGTCGGGGCTTGTGACCATGAAGTTGGCCGAGCCGCGGAGTGTCTTGCGGTGGATTGTGTTGGCAACGTCGATGACTGTCTCGACGAGTGTCTCGTACCACTCGCGGACCGTACCGGTGAACTGTGGCCCGATCGAGAGGCTCGAGGCGAGCGTGACAGGTGAACCGGATGTCTTGTTGACGAAGCGGCCGGGGGCGCGTGACCAGTAGTAGTTGGCGCCGTTGGCCTGTGTGACGAGGTCGTTGAGGATCTCGCGGTCGATCTCGAGGGCGATCTGCTCCGAGAGGATCGAGGTCAGCTCAACCTCAGCGTCCATGCTGTGGTAGGCGTTGAGGTCCTGTGCGAGCTCGGGTGACCAGCGAGCGCGGAGCTTGCGGGTCGTTGCCGTGATTGCAATCGACTCGATCTTGATGTCGATCTCGGGGATTGCAGGCTGTGGGCTCGTGCCGAAGTCAGACTCGAACGATGGAACCGTGAGAGTTGCGCCGCTGCTGCCGTCGACCGTTAGACCGGCCTTGAGAGCGAATGAGAAGCGACCCGTCGAGGCTCCTGGGAGGGCGAGGTTTGCACCGTTTGCTCCCTTGACTGCCAACTGCACGTGTGTGCCGTTGAGTGCGTCAGGAGTGAAGGTCACACCGTTCCAGTTACCACGCTTGTTGAGACGACGGAGGTTGAGGACTCCCGTGCCGCCTTGGAATGTCTCGCCCCATGCTGAGCCGGCCGTGAGAGGTCCGAAGAAGGCGATGCTGTCGACTGCCAAGAGGTCGGCTGCTGCGTTTGCTGTCGTGAAGACCGAGGCCGAGACGTACATGAACGAGACGTCGCCGGCGTTCGAGGCAACGAAGTTTTCCAACTGAGGATCGAAGTCTAGGAAGCGAGCGTTCGAACCGCTGAAGTCAGTGTCTGCCTTGACTTCGTAACCGACGCTGAACGTGTCTGCATTCTCTCCTGCATAGGCACCGAGGGCGACCTCAGCAGTCGTGAGGGCTGCCGTTGTCGTCGAGCCGGTGACCTTAGAGTAGCTCGTTCCAACTAGGTCATACATACCACCTGCAGCGAGCGAGCCGCTCTGGACTCCCTTACCTGTGGGGTTGTTATAGATGGACTGTCCACGTGTGAAGGTCGACTCACCTGCTTGGGGTGTTCCGACATTCGTGCCGTAGGTGTAGTCCAAGTAGAAGATGAGTCCTGAGGGGAGGCTCATCGGCTGGATCGAAACGAGCTCGTTCGAGACGAGGCCGCCGAAGACTCTACGGACGATCGGGAATGCGATGTTCGTGAATCCCTGGATCTGGCCGCTCGAGGAGACGTTGCCGCCACCTGTTGAGAGGCTGTTGCTCTCCTTGAGGACCTGTGCTGCCTGGTTCTCGAGGAGTTGTGACATGACCTCGCGACGGTTGCCGTCGAGACCGCGGAGAAGGCCTGTGCGGCTCCACTTCTCCGTCAAACGGGCACGCTCGGCGCCGACGTGGCGCTCTCTGATGCCCTGTGCAAGCTGATCAATAGTAAATGACTTCATTCTAAATTCTCCTTATACAAATTGGTTTTATTTTCTACGAATTAACTCGAGGTCACTTGGATATGCCTGCGAGCTTTGCCCAACGTTCTGACTCAAATCCCTCATTGAGAGGTTGCGCTGATGCAGAACGAGTTGCCTGCGAAGAAGATCCGAGAACTCGGCTCTCAGTCATAGGCTTACGAGGCGTCGCTAGAGTCTTAGCGAGGCTTTCGTACACGAGCTTGACTTCACGTAATGTCTTCGCCTCGTCGAGTTGTGATATCACTTGAGCCTTTTGACGGGCCGTGAGTGATTCCGACTGGAGAAGCTTGTTGGTGAATACAAGCTTTGCGTTGAGCAGATTCGTTTCTGCCAACTTGTTGCGTAGCTGTGCTTCTTGACCTGAGCTAGCAGCAGGTTTGCTTGCGACGTTATTGGAACGTGCGCTCTGTAGACGCTGCGATTCTGCGAGCATCTGAGATAGTTTGTTGAAACGCTTTACTGACTCATTGTAGCGCTTCGCAAAGTTTGCATAGGCGGCCTTGTGTGCCGATCCTCGGCGGGAGATGTCTTTGCGTTCTGAAAGCGTGCGTGTCTTTGAGAACTTCTCCTTTGCAGCCTCATAGAGCTTGGCGGCCGAGCGGGCCTTTGACTTGAGGGCTTCTTGAAGCTTCAACTCATGGGCCATCTGTTGTTGAATTCTCGATTCAGGTAGATTCTTTTGCACGTTTGATTGAGCAGTTGCCTTGAAGCTAGGCGATACGTCAGTGCGGCGCTTCATGCCACCTTCTTCCATATCGTCTTCCTCGATCTCTATTACAGGATCGGCTTCATCCATCTCACCAGCTTCATCCATCTCACGAAGCTTCATGTCGAGGGGCTCACCTTCTGCTGCGGCATCGGCAAAATCATCAAATTCATCAGGACCAGGCTTGGTTCCCTTGGTCGAAGGAACGGCTTCCTCACGAAGAGCTTTCATACGGGCAATCTCACGGCGAAGCATTCCTTCGTCGATCTCGACGATGACGTTGTCGCTGAGACGTCTAGATTCAGCCTTGGCGAGTTCTTCCTCACCGCCGGCTTCTTCCTCTTCGCCTTCATCACCGCCACCGAGGTCTAGTTCTTCCTCACCGCCGGCTTCTTCCTCTTCGCCTTCATCACCGCCACCGAGGTCTAGTTCTTCCTCACCGCCGGCTTCTTCTCCACCTTCCTCGCCTTCGCCTTCTTCATCACCTGAAACAAGGTTTACGCCGAGGCTTTCTAGATCGATATCGTCAGGCAAGCCTGTCAACTCCAGGCTGATGGTTTCTTCATCTAAACGTGACTTATTACTTCTCATTTTTTTCTCCTGAAGTTTTTCAATTTTCTTTAAACAATTTTGAATCTTTAAGTTGCAGCTGAGACGCTTCGCTGGGTCTGCAACATTTTCTTGAACGTATTCGTGCAATGACTCGACCATCGAGTTCAATTGCACTACTTTGTTCGAGTATGCTTTTGTTTCTTTCAATGATGAATCAATTTTCTTCATTGAATTAATGACTTCTTCTAGATAACTAATTTTTCTCTCAAAGACAGCATTAGACTCTACTGATTCATCATGAATACTTTCGTATACTTCTTCGAACGTAGACTCTTTAGTTCCGCAAGAAGATTCGTTTTCCATCTCATCAACTTCAAACTTCATGTCTTCGTTGCTCATAGCAACTTCAGATTCTGTCATGTCGTCTTTGAGAACGTCGTCTTGCTTTTCGTTTTCATCAACTTCGTTATATTCTTCAACACTCTCACCTAGCAGTTCTTTTTCTATTAGCTCACGAATACGTGGTGCTACAGCTTCGACAACTGCTCTTTTTGCATTGTCTTCAGCAATTTCTTTGAGTTTTTTGACGTCTGCTATGGCTTCTTCGTAGAGTTGTTTCGACATTTCAATTCTCCATATTCAATCATCAGGTGGACGAGTCGGATGAACCCATCTTCGTACCACCAGCCCCCAAGACAAGAGCAGCAATCTTTTTTGCATGTGACGCGGGGGAGCGTGTTCCAGTAGTAGGTCCTCCTGCTACGTAGGAAGGCTTTACATCAGAAGACTTTATCTTAGGATCAGAGTTCTTGTCAGACCCGTCTGTCTTTCCAGGACCTGGTGAAGACAAATCTGGAAAGAAAGATGTTGCGGGGTCACCTGGTGTCTTCCAAGCTCCCTCAGCTCCTGCTAATATTTCAGGAGCATTAGCATAGTCTAGGTTGACTCCAGATCCAAAGTATTTGTCTCCATTAGCAAGAGTCGGCAAAAGGTATTGATTTCCAGTTGCCGTCACGATTGCTCTATAATCGTTTTCTTTACCGACGAAAGCGCTGGTCGGGGCAGCAGGAAACAACCTGCCTAACATGTTGTTTTTTTCGTTAGATTCAGGTGCATAAACTGTATATTTTCCTTGACCAGGCATTTTAACTTCTCCTTTTTAAATTCAACGATTTTTCAAAATTGCTGACTTAGCTTCTTTTATACGCTTCAGTCTCTTCAATAATCTAGCTTCTTCGAGACCTAATGCTTTGTAGTAGTTGTGAGGATTTTCTAGCGTATCTGCAAATTCATCTGCATCAACTTCATCTGCATCCTTTGCTGCATCCTCGGTCGATTTCATCGCCTTAAATTTGGCGACTTCTTGCATTACAATCTTTTTTAAAAGAGTAGAAGTTAGCTTCATGTATGATAACCTTTCAAGAATATATATTGCCTAAATATTCTGTGTGAAAAAAATCATCAAAATTTTCTTGGGGAGTCCATAAAAGCCAGAGCTGCCCACTTCGAAGCTGCTTCATCTCCAAATAAATCTTTAGGATCATGAGCAGCGACGACGTGCTCTACAGAACCAGCGGGGGTAGGCAATTGATTTCTGCTTTCGTTCATTAGCATATTGGGTAAAGTAGTAGCTGCTGTATCTGCAAGAATAGACGCCATAACTGGGTCGCCTCCAGATTCATTCTTTATTACTTCATTAATCTTCTTTTTGTCAACTATGGAATTATTCAAGGGTTTTTTAGGACCAAACGATATAGAGTCTGCTGGGTGTCTAGAATGAGAAACTTCTCTTTTTGCTAATGATTCCTTTAGCTTATTTGTAGATCCCATACCTTCTGCCAATATCTCTATGAGACATTCTTTTATCATTTCCTTAAATTCATTTTTTGACATCTTCATAAAAATTTCCTTTTCCCATTCTACTTCTTTGGGATCAAGATGTCATTGACAATTCTATTGATTCTGTCGGATTTAGTGAAAATTCCTTTGAGTGAATTTTGATCTAAAGATTTTCCTTCAGCCATCATGAATGCCCCTGGAGTTGAAGGTTCTGAGACGTAATCCCAACATATTAACTGAAAATCATCTTGCACGACTTGATAATCTCCTTGTTTTTTTGTTGAACCTACTCCACGAGAAGATATTCCAAGCTTTACTCCACTTTCTACTAGGGATTGTAGTATCTTACCAGAAGGAGTATCTAGAACCTCCACCGATCCATAAACGACATCACCCTCCAAATAAGCTTCTCTTATGATATGAGAAACATTTTTAAGATTGACGACGGAAGAATCTGGGTGGTCAAGTTCTCCCAAGGCTCTATTCTCAACTATAAATTTTTGATAATTCCTGATTTCTCTTTCTAGTATAGGTTTTGGATAAATCCTACCATTCTGGTTCAGAGTGTCGGACTTTTGCAAAATTCCTTTCATGATTATCTTGCCGCCGTTCCTGTCTCTGGACTCTTTGATCATGTCAGGGGTATAATCAAATATTTCATAAGAATTTAGAAGTTTCAAGTCAGCCATTTGACCCTCCCGACGTCAATTCGTCGACTAGCTTAGCATACAACATATATTCTGAGACTGTAGAATCATCTATCACGTCAATAGATTCCCGCAGTTTGTTCTTTACTTCGGATAATTTCGAATTCAAATAGTTTGATTCGTTATTATCTCTTAAATACTCTTCAATTGAAGAAGACAATTTTTCTCTTATCTCTTGAAGCTTTTTAGTAATCGTGGTTTTATCATCATTTGCAGTAGAGAATGCGTAAGCTTTTATCAGAGCTTTCTGATCAGGGGTAAGCGAATATTCATATTTTTCGCTTAACTTTTTCATCATGATTTTCATGAGAAGCCTGTTAGTTCCAACAGAATTTTCATTAGTTTGAAGTTTAGCAACTTCATTCTTTGGGCTAGTCAGCCATTTCAAAAGTTGATCTTCATATTCGGCTGTTTTTTGTAGATCAGACCCGGGTCGTCTCCAGTTATTAATCAAGTTTTGAACTGTTGCAAACATTTTATATTCGTTTACGTGCTGGTCGTAGAAATTTTCGTCTTGCAACTGATGATTGATGTGCCTAATGAGTATAGATTTTTGACGATCTAATTCATCCAAATTATGAGATCTGGCTGCTAATTTTGCTTCGGCGATAATTGACGCTGCAGTTGTCTCTGAACTGACGGTAGTTCGTATTAACGAATTGATCAATCTAAATTCTTTATAAAGTTCAGTCCCTGGTTTAAAGCATTGTTTTACTATCTTTAGAGCCTTAGATGACTTTTGTTTATCGTTTTCAACCAACGAATTTGATATAGTTTTTACTAAGAATTCGTATATCAGGCCCGTGTTTCTTTTCTTGTTATGCGAGGATGACATTTGGGTCAATTCCTTTCTTATTATTTGTTGCCTTTATCTTCAATATCTATGTCAATAGCTTGCGACTCTACGAGAAGACTGTCATTATTTCTGTTGATATTCAAAGTGCCAGCCATCCTCCGCAAAGACGACATTACATCAGGAGGTAAGCTTGTAGTGTATGACCTAGATTCATTCATACCCAAGGGGTCTTTAAATTGTTTACTCATCCATTTTGAGTCGAAAGGATCGTCGAATGTTTGTTGCGTAGACGTCATCTTTAGGAAATCTGGTTCGTGTAGTTGCCATTTCTTCCTTCTAGAACTGTCATATTGCGCTTTTTTGTTGCTGTATTTAGATCTGTCAGATTTCTTGACGGGTAATTTATCTTTTTCTAATAAAGAATCATCTATCTTAAATTCTGGATCGTCTACCGATAGTAATAGTTCTGCTCCAGGAAGTGCGTCGTCATCTGGTTCATCACCTGCGAATAGATCTCCGCCAGGAGCTTCTCCACCACCAGCTTCCCCTCCGGCGGGCTCTTCCCCGCCAGCTTCTTCTTCACCTGCAGCCGGCGTTTCTGCAGCTGCTTCTCCAGCTCCACCTTCAGCAGCAGCCTCCACTTCAGCATCTATTATCTTTTCTAATTTCCTTTGCTCATTTATGTTCGCAATTTGTTCATCATTCAGTCCCCAAATTTCTTTTTGAATGAATTGTTTACTGCCCATACCTTCTGGTAGAGCTCCTCCAATTTCAAACTTTGATCTCCATATTTCTAGCTTTTGTTGTTGCGCAACGGTTGAAGGATTGGACAAACGTAGAACAAAGTTTTGCAAATCTTCATTGTCAAACCCATGAGCGTATAAGTGTATGATTGCTAACTTGTTTAGTTCAGAAATAAGCGTCTTTTGAATGACGTTTATAGTTCTAGAAAATCTGATATCTTCTTGTGCCAACGTTGCCTTAGACGACAACATTTCATCATATCCAAGATAGGCTCTAGGAATCTTTAGAGCAGCAAATAGTTTTTTCTGAATATACGCTACGTCTTCGACGGAAGCTGCATTTTGACCTCCTGCAAGTGTGTCGATCTTCGTCCCACTCTCACCACCGCGGACGGGTATAAAGTAATCATCTTCAACGCTCAAAGGAGAATACCTGAGATCTACTCGGCCGGTGCTTCTGTCAATAACTTGATTCGTTCTCAGGTTTTTTCTCTGTTCTTCGACGTACATCGGCACGTTTTCTGGAGGGATGTTCGCTACGTCTACGTAGAAAACTCTGCGCTCGGGGGCCCGGACCACGCGATACACCAGCATAGCGTCTTCTAATAGAATTAATTGTCGCCAGATTCTTCTAGCTGCTTCTATGACGGATGACCCATAGGGTAGAAACATGTCATTTCCGATATACCTAAAATGAGTAACTTCCCAGTTTTCTAGAGTTCGATTTCCCATCGTTGTCCACCGATATCTCACGGCAAACGGATCTTCTCTATCGTAGTTTTCTTCTCTCTCTATTTCGTTAACAGGAATGGGAAATGCATTGATGACTCCTTGGGTTGTAGATACATCGTTATAAAGAAAAAAGTCACCATACTTGACTAGATTTCTTGCCCAAGAACGTAAATTGAATTCAACATTCAGCGTATTGTAGAACAGATCTTCTAATATTTGCTTGATTTTTTCGTTGTCGGAGTATATGTGTAACACTCTGCCCTTTTCGTCTTGGGCACAGGTTTCGTCTGCGTATATGTCAAGAGCTGCTGCAATTTCTGGTGTGTATTCCATTTCAGCAAAGTCTTGGTACCGCATCAACCTCTCCGACAAGTTATATGAATTGGCGGTTATGGTTGAGTAAGTAGGAGACACCGATCTTTGAAATAGCAAAGCAGCTGAAGACTTTGATTTATCAGATACAGCTATGGTCGTGTCGAGGGCACGAATCTTTCTTTTGACTACGGGTCCACTCTTAAAAAGGGACGTCAGTCTTTGAAATAAATTTTTATTCTTCTTTTGATTTGACACTTGTTATGACCTACACGTATTCTATTCCGCGTAAGATGTTTATACTATTATTTTACGGGCTTTAGCGTAACTTTTTGTTGAAGCTTTGTCGTTTTGACGGGTGTAACATAGCTCATGGGATTTTGCATGATTTGTTCCAGAATGTCCTTAATGTCTTTTAGATGAGGCGTAAGCGCGTTGATGGCTGCAACTGGTGCCTCTTCTTCGAATTCGCTTATTTCTTCGTATAGATCAGTAACCGAAGCAAATAATGCTTTTGCTTCAGAAGAATTCATTCCTTCAAACAAAGCGGCTTTTTGTAATGCGATTGTCGTATTCAACGATTTTAAATCTAGTTTCTTGGTCATTTTGGGCTTCCTGTGGTGGGTAGTTACAATATTTATTGCGATATTACCGATACAACCACGACAAATCTGTCACATGAGATTCTGCATTTATGTGTTTGACCGTCGACGGATCTCTTAGCTTATAGACATTTTGCGGATTTATTCCATTAGATGCCCTCAGCGAAGGACTAACATAAGGTTGAGCTGTGTTAGGACCGTTAGGTATATCGTTCAACTCTTTTCTAGAGATGCCTGTAGCTTTTAACATAGCATATGCCATAGCCATTGCAGACTCGTTGACTCCAGTGCCACCTTCTACAAGCCAAGCCCCTATAGCTAAACTCATGATTAGATCATCATGACTATCCTTAGACGCCATAGGTTTATTGTTGTTCCAAATAAAAGCTTGTAACTGGTCGTATAGTCTCTGAGAATGACACTTAAGAGTTTTAGTCCTGATCAACTCCTCTAATTTAGTCAATACTTGAACTCGTGTCTTTTGGTTTGTTGGGAATCCAGGTAGCTCTGAAGCATCGACTGGTATATACGAAAATGGATCTCCTTTGTGGTTGTGGTAATACAGTTTATTGTATCCCATGTCCCTTAATTTTACGTTTACGAAATAACCGAAAGTGTTATTCTCAGGACATATGAACGCGTCGTTGTATTTCTTCCCCCACTCAGCTAAGACATCAGCAAACTTTTCTGGAGGTATTTTTCCCATGTATTCTGCCACTACTTCACAATTAGATTGATCTATTATATGAAATGCAGAATAATCCGCTGCATCTCCGCGGGCGACGTCTGCTGAAATAACGTACGATTTATCTAAAGCTGGATGGTCCCAGATCCATACATTTCTATCATACCCTGTCTTTTCTACAGGCTGCGATATTTGAGATCTGAATTCTTCTAAGTCCTCAGGTTGTAAAAATGTATCGCCCGATGTGATGAAGTCGCAGAGGTATTCTTGACTAACTTTGCGGCGTGGTAAATTTCTTGTTTCTTTTGTAAACCAAGCTTCGTCGTGCTCAGGATGTACCATCCAAGGTAACCTAATGGGATTGAATTCATTGGTACCTGCCTCTGCTTCTACCCACAAACGATAATACAGTCCTCCGACTCCATTAGGTGATGAAATCAATATTGCATTACCACCAGTTGTGAGAGTAGGATACAAGCCTGTCCAGATTGTGTCGAAATCTCTAATAAATGCACACTCGTCAACGATCAATAATGACAATGCTTCAGAACGACCAGCGTCTTCTGACGTGGGAACTGCCTTAATTTGTGAACCGTTGCTCAACGTTATTTGTTGTTTCGACGGTTCGAACTTTGGCATCAACAACCATTTTGGCAACGATTGTAATAAGACTGCGACTTTCTTTATGAAGTTTTGAGCAGTCGCTAGCTTGGTAGCAATGACTAATATGTTTTTATCTTTATAAAAAATAGCTAACCATGTTGCATAAGCAGCTGAAACAGTTGATAGTCCTAGTTGTCTAGACTTTAAGACTATATTGAATCTATGCTTTTGAAAATCAGATAGACATTGTTCTTGAAAAGGATACAACTCAAAAGGAATAGTCCCCTTTAACGGATGCTGGATCCTGGCATACTTCTTGATAAAGTATGCTGGATCCTTACCACATCTTATTATTTCGTTGATTTGTTGCTGCTTTGTTAGATTCTTTTCAGACATCAGGTTATCTCAAATATGCACTTCCTGCGGTACAACGCGGTTCTCTTTGGGTTATGAACAGCCATCCCTACTATTTCTACTGAATCATGAGAAGAAACTTCTTTTAGTTTTAAAGTCTTACCTGCTATGTCTTTGTAGTTTCTTTTCACTCCATCAAGAACCGTCTTGATATTTTGCATAGCATGCTCTTCTTCATATCGTTTAACAGTCAACATTTCTCTTTCTGATGCAAAATTGACGACTGTTTGGTATGTGAGGTTCAGCTGTCCTTGTCCTCCCAACGACATCTTTACTGAAAATCCACAAGGCGTCGGTGTAGATGATCTACCCCAGGTAGTGTCTATTGCTTCGCCCAAAGCACTAAGATTTAGTTCAGCCATTAGTCCTCTCAAAAATGTTCAATATAACTATGCCACATTCTTCCTAAATTGTGAAAGTTATGTTGATCTTTTTTCTTCCTATCTTCATAAATATCTCTTCTTGCGTAGGACGCCAGCCTTCGTTCCATTTATCTTTGTTTGGACGAGCCCAATTCGTTTCGCAACTTTCGCAACATGAAAAATTTGTATAAGATTTTTCGTCCTCACACGTTCTCATAACATATTCACAAACTGGACATGTCAATGGAGTAATTTTTTCAATTGCGGTAACGGGTTTTATCACATAAAAGCCATCTCTTTTTTGTATTAACCTATCGCCTATGTAATTTTCCCAATTCATGTGTGACACACCTTAGAATCTTTTTCTATTTTCGTTATTTCGATCAAAGTGTCTGCTGCATCCTTGATTTCATCCACGTGCGTGATGACCAGTATAATCCTGAAATGTTTCTTTAGACTAATCAATAGACGATTGCAGGCTTCTACTCCCGCTTCGTCCAGCGTACCGAATCCTTCATCTACTATAAACATATCAGATTTCGGTAATGAAGAAATGTTAGCTAATGCGACTCTAAGTGCAATCGATCCGATAGTTTTTTCCATCCCAGAACACAATTCAATGAGTCGTTTTGAGTCTCCATAATTGATGTATATCTCAGTTGAGTCTGTCTCTTCTTCGTTTTCTAACTCAACCGTAAAGTCGACAATCCCATGAAGAATTCTAGCTATTTCAGCATTTATTATCGGCAATTGAGATTTTGTTATCGTTAGTGGTAATCCTTTTTTCGAAAAAGCTTCACATAAGAATTCTAGAGCTTCCATCTCCTTCAAGAGACTCAATCTTTCTCGCCTTTCTTCTGAAAGTTTCTGGGAGTCTGATATAAGCTTTCCATACTGCTTGGCAGCCTGCAATTTCATGTCATCCCATGTCTTGATGTCACTAGACAATGATTCTAATTTGGACTTTGTGTTGACAATCTCATAGTTTTCTGAATTTTTTAGAGCCTTTTCTAGAGATTCTAGTTTTTGACGAGCAACAAGAGTGTTTTCTACTAAAGCTTCACAAGATTTTTTGTATTTTTCTATTTCTGTTTCTTTTTTCGATATTTCTAATTGAACAGAAGAATTCAAGCTTGCTGCTTTTTCGTGTTTCGTTATCTTGGCGGCAATTTCTTCTTTGTCAAATGCTTCTAGAGACTTCTTTACGTCATCAAACGACTTTTTTACCGAAGATTCTCTTTCTAATTGTGACTTCAATGATTTTTTATCGACATGAGCATTTTTGATGAACTTGCATGTAGGATATTCATCGTTGCAAGGGACTTCTTGCAACAAAGCTACTGATTTTTGCTGTCGTTTTAGTTCTAGCTCTTCCTTCTCATGCATTCTTCTCAACTCTAACATCGATTTTTCTATCGATTCTATAGAAGACATCTTTTTCTTTAAGTCGTTGATGTCTTCAGCGTCTAAAATCTCTCTAATAATGTTTAACTTTCCTTCTAAGCTGGCAACTTCCACTTCTAGATTTTTAATTCTTACAGAACACTCCTCACTTTGCTTCGTGAGATTGTCGACGGTTCTTAGTTGCGCATCTACCTCTGATTTTGTGACTATTTTTAGACCAGAACTATTTGAAATTTGCCTTCGTAGATCTGATTCTTCACCTTGTGCTATTGTGATCTTATCAGCTAGATGATTGATCTCGTCCTGAAGTGTTTCACAAGAAATTTTATTATTCTCTAAGATAGAATCCCAATCTCTATCTGGGTATGCTTTTAGCCTACCTTTATACCCATTTAAATCTTTATTAGCTAGTTCAAACATCCTATCAAACACATCTAAGTCTAAAAATCTGGATAATAATGTCCTTCTCTTAGACGAAGAAAGAGACAAAAATGCGTTTGTTTCACCTTGCGCCGAGAAAGAAGTCGTGAGGAAGTCGTCTGACGTGCCTATCAAACTGCGTAATGTCTTCTCTGTGTCTGTCCGTTGTTCGCCACATAGATCTTCTAACTCTTCATCATTCATTCTGTACAAATTAAGAGCTGTCGAAGCATTGACTTGACCTTTTTTGTTATAGCTTTTAGAAGTCTGACGTTCTACTACGTAAGTAGTGCCAGCCAATTCAAGTACAGTTCTAGCTGAACAATAGTTCTTTCTCACGTTACATACATGAATATTTTTTAAAGAACCTCTGTCTGTCGTGTTGTACAGAGAATACATCAAAGTACCCACTATGGAAGACTTACCGATCCTGTTGGATCCAAATATCCCAACTATTCCCGACAACCTATCGAAATATATCTCATTTTCTTCTCCATAAGAGAAGACATTATCCCACTTCAGATGTTTGATAGACCACTTTACATTTCTTACTGAATCATCGGAAATGTTGACGCTGGACAGGTATTTGGATACTTCTGCCTCTATAGACTTCCAATCTAATGTCGTATATTTGTTCTTTTTTCCGTAATCTTGCAGCAAAGACATTACGACTTCTTGCGACCTGATGTCATTCTTTGCTATAGAATTGTCGCCTGATTTTATTGTTGAATTTTCTACCTTGATGTCTGACTTGAAAGTCGTCTCTGTAGCATGACAATTATTTTTTAAGAATTCGGTCACAACATGCACGTCATGTTGTGACATCGGGATTTGAGTCTTTACTCTGAATCTAGAGTTCAATGGGTATTTTAAGGCTTTTTTGAAAAAGTCCTCATTAGATCCTTCCCATTCTACTGTTACATAAGGCTTCGGATTCGGAAGCTCTCTAAATTTGACATCCCATTGCAAAGAACTAGATATTTCCCATAGCAAATATCCATGATCTAACTGCTCGGCATAGTTTTGTTGAACGGGTGTACCAGGATATCCTATCCACGGTTTATTATCCCTGTATCCCAACATTTGACGCTTATGAATATCTCCTAAGAAAGCAAAGTCATACTCTTTGAATCGCTCAGGCGTAAAACCCTCCGTTACGTCCCATCCGGTTTCGGTTATAGAACCAGCAACTGCGCCATGGAAGCACGCGATGTTGGTCATACCCGGTTCAGGCTTAACATCCTTCCACCCTTCTTTGTCGAAGAGACTGAAAACGCACCAATTATAACCGGGAGCGAATTCATAGATTCCACTCTTTTTGTAAAGCTTAATGCGATCATTCTTCATCGCATCAATAATTGGTGAGACTGCGTCTTGTCTGGACGGGTTTATTAGATTACCGTCATGATTCCCCAATATCAAGTGAACCACTGATACTTTGGACATGGCATCCAACCACCACGTCATTTGTTCGATGTATTCTGGAGAAATGCCTGACGTCTTCGTGTGAAAGATGTCACCGCCAATGAAGATATGGTCTACGTCGTTCTTCTTACAATCAGCTATGAAAGACTCAAATACAACCCTGTATTCATCATGACGACTCAACCCGCGCCAGTGAACGTCAGCCGTGTGGGCAATACGCAACATTTCTAGTATTGTAACTTACAAAAATGTTATGTTTAGACGACGGACTTTGCAGTATTGACAATTTTATAGACGTCAGAAGCTCCCTTAGCTAGTTCTATTCCCTTTACTGTCGTTGCAGTTCCTTCTATGAAACCCAATAATGACGCCCCGGCCTTGACGGCACCAGCTAATCCTTGGAATGCAAAGTATATAAGCATAGCCTTATAGATGAGTTCATCTGTTTTTTGTCTAGCCTTTGTCGGTTCTCCTTTCGCAGAATACTCTTCGTACGACAAAAGAGATTTATCGCCCGTTACGTAAAACCCTTTTTTGGCTAGAAAAGAATAGACAACGTAAGAAAGCCTGTTAGGTACAATGTAGTCTATAACTTTCGATTCAAAAGCATGAGTGACATGTTCGGCCTTCTCGAATATTTCTGCTGCTTTTTCTGCTCCTAAGTAATTTGCTAACTTGGTCAGTCCTTTGAAAAGCAAAGGTAAACCTCCGACTATGGCTAAACCTATACCTAAAATACCTACGATTCCTGCCTCGTTTATGACATAGTTTTTTCTAACGTAACGATCGTCAGAGAGCACAGCATACATTTCGCTCAACTGCTTCGCATTTGCATGAACAGGACCTTGCAAGTCTGCTTCTACAGCTTGCAAAGGTTTTATTGCACTCAAGTCTTTTGCTGCACGTAATGCATCGTCTAGAGGAATAGACTCACCAGAAGATTTCATTCCTTCTTTTACTGCTTCGATGACGTCTAAGACTTCAGGAGGAAGTGTTTGTAGAGCCTCCATTTTTTCAGATATCGTTTGAGCCCACTTGTCAGCCGCACCAGAAAATGCGTCGGAGACAGCAGAAGATAGCTTTTTTAACCCATCTTTTACATCATCCCACATTCCTTCTTCAATGAGGTGTTGAATTGCTATCTCGTCTCTTATTATTTTTCTGAGACTAGCTTCTGAAATTATAGCTTTTTTCACAACATTAACTATTGTCTATATACCAAATTTAACAGCAGATGCATTACGTAACTTTCTTGCAAAATTGTCATTCCAGGTGATTTGTTTCGCTTCTTTCAAAACATCGTTAAACTCCGATTTTGACATAGATCCTGGATCTCCCCAGGGGCGCACGTCTACGACAACAACATCTATGTTGTATTCTTCTAGCTTTTTGACTATTTTGGGAGTCTTTTTATCCCACATGTCTCCATCAAGAGACAATGCTATTGGAGTCTCATTCAACAAAATCTTATTAAAGATTTCGTGGCGCTCATCTAGATCTGATCCGAGCAATGCTGTAGAATTTTCAGGACATTTTACTAAGTCAAATGCACCCTCTACCAGCGTCAATCTTTTTGACCAGTCAACGTTTATTTCATTAAACACTATGGGATTTTTGTCGATATCTGGATTGTCGTACTTCGGTTTCTTGTCTTTGTCTATAGATCTTGCTACGAAGTAGTTCAGTTCGCCATTCTCGTCGAATGAAGGCATGATTACTCGTCTCTTCCATCTCATTTCATTAGAGACGCCCAATTTGAAATACCAAACGTCCCTGTCCGATAAACCCCTAGAATAAATGTATCTCCAACAAGCTTTTACGTCTGGATCTGACTCATTTGCTAAAGTCAATAACGTAAAGTCTTCAGGCAATTTTACCTTTTGCTTTTGTTCCAACTCCCCAGTTATTAGTTGCGCGTCTTTGTCCGTTATTCCAAATAGTTCTTTGAAAGCAAAGACATGATTTTCTGATCCAAATTTCTTAATTAAGGGAATGATACTACGTGCCTTCCATCCACAAACCCAGCAATGATTTGCGCTAGTGTCTGTTCGAATGGACAGCTTCTTTTTCGTTGGGTCCGTGGGGGCGCATATCGGACAACGAACATCAAAATTGATACCATTAGATGATATTCGACCCTTACCGAATATCGATTCAAAAAAAGTAATACTATCGGAGACCGAACGAATGGCCACGGTATAACCGTAACATCAACAGAAGCGGATGTTCACACAAGGCACGCTGCTCGGGCAATCACATATGCATCTGTCATGTCTCTCGAAGCGTCGATGGGAGAACCGTTCTTTTTCTTTGGCCAGTCTACATGCTTCAGGTCGTTCTCTGACATGTGTTTGAAGACTTGTTCCTTGCCGTTCATTCCTGCGATCGAAGTTCGTTGCATCTTTATTCCACATAGCTTTCTTGCGCTGGCTGATGATATATAAACGGGATCTATCTCAAAGATTCTCCTACCAATGTATGAGACGATTCCATTGAACCTCATTAGTGTGGTGATTGTGGTTGCAGACGACATTCCTTTTTGAAATCCAAGGAGAGGTTCCTCTAAGGCAAAGACAGTCGGGGCGATTTTCTGTCGGTGGATGATGTCTGATAGGACAGACTCTATGACATCAGCCTTCTCCCAGAACGTCTTACACTTCTTGAAGTCTACTTTGTCCAATAGCAGGATGTGGGACCCTTTATCATCAGGTGTTACAGAAGAATCAAGGACACACACACCGGTAACTGAAGTTGACACATCTAGCCCTAAAATTATGCTCATATGCCGAATATGCTGTTGTTGATATTCTTCTTTTTCCTGTAAAGGACGATGGGCTCTCCTTGAACTAAAACTTGAGTTTGCCAATTGTCATTTTCGACCAGATAGTCATCAACTGCTGGTTTTACGCCTTGCTTTTCAGTTTCAATTCTGCGGGAGGCTGTAGTAATCGACTCATAACCTTCTCTCTCGGAATACCAAAGGTCTTTTTCTGACCACCTTCCGTGATAATCATCGATTATGACTATACTAGTGTCTTTCGTGATGCTGTCTAGGTATTGCAGTTCTTTCTTGACGGTGTAGTAGTTGTGATCACCGTCTATTAAGACAACGTCAAATTTTTCTTCACTCTTTTCAAGGTCAAGTAACAATTCTAAACTATTTTTTTGATATAACGTCACCTTCTGATCATCACTCATGTCGATGTTTTTGAGAGTGATCATGAGTTGCTCCTGCAGCTTAATGTCAACACCAATAAACTCAAATTTTTTATGCCATCTGCTAAGAAAAACTACCAAAGGAATTGTCGTGATTCCTTTGTCAAGACCTATCTCTAACACTTTGGGTTCATTAATTCCAGATAGATATCTTTTTATAGCTGGTATGTAGCCATGATAAGCCATGCTTATCATTATTGCCTTCTTGCGTCCTGAGTAAACTTATTTCATCTAGAATGACCTAAGATAATCATTATCAAATAATCTTTAGTTCTTTTAGTTCTATTTCAGTCAACACCAGGAAAGTGGCACCATGCATCTCACACCATTGTTCTGCGGCTTTTGACTTCTTCTTGACAGCGACGGTGTCAAGTTTTCTTTTTTGTTTGATCTCTATGACTCTCTTAGTTCCGTCTTTATATTCAACAAAAAAATCAGGATAGTATTTTCTAATTCGTCCCGACGACTTGTTAGAGACATATTCTATGATAAGTTTTTCATAGGACCACTTGACGACTTGTTCGTCAGAGTCTAGATGTAACATATATTTTTGCTCCCACCCACTTCTAAATTTACATTCTCCAGCGGTTGGTGAGATATGGATGCCTCTCTGGTATCTATTTTTTTTCTTTCTTTTTCTTTTTTTTTGAATCATTACTAAAAATCGTACTTAATTTTGAACGCCAGCCGATCAGAGTGTCTTTTCATTACGGGTTGGGCTAGTTGCGTTTTCATGACTACATTCAAGTTTTCATCATGAAAATGTAGACCTGATATGTAAACGAAGCTAGGATCACTTTCATTTGCGTTGTTACTAGAAGGCAAGTCGTTAAACGAAGGATTACTGGAGGAGAGCAATTGATTTGCGGGGGCGACGACATCGAACCTCAGGACGTGTATGTTTTGCTCACCCTTAAAAGAAATTTCGAATTGCTCTTTTCCAAAAAAGTATAAATGAGGGCTTTTTATTACGATTATTCCTTCGTCGTAAAATATTGTGCCGACTGAATTCCAGGAGCAGTGTTCAGATTCAGAATCTGCCCTGTACAACGTTCCGAGGCCGTCATCTTTCAGTGTTATGGGAAATGCGCCTCCTGATCCCGTGATTGCGTAGTCTACCATCGTAAACGTTTTTGGAGCAATCTTGAGGCCGTAATATAAATTGCTTATGTCAAAAATAGTAATTTGATTAGAACTTTTGTCTTTAGATTTTTCTGCAATAGCTAATGGAGCTTGATTTTGTCGACTCAATGTAGCATCGTAACCATTATTTTTAGCGTCTAAACTTAACTTAGATAAGTAGCTAGCCAGAGTTGGACCCAAGGAATTTAGCGGATCTTCAGGTGTCACACCCAATAGAGTATCAACTATGCTACTCTTAGGGTCCAAAATGCTAGAGATAGGACTGTTAGTCAACATGTTGTCTAGATGTATGAATCCAGGAGAAAAATTTCCACTGTCATCTACTTGCGTCTCTATTTTATCTTCTGAGCCTAAGATTTCATAGTTAGGATAAAATCCCCCGTCGTCGCAAGGCATTATCAATAAATTTCGTTTTATAACTTCAGGTTGATCATAAATGTAGTCGTTGGTTGAAAATCCTGGTTTTTCCGTCGTCACCGGTGACAATGACATGTTCACGACTCTTGGTATTTGTTGCGTAGCAAAGTCTTTTAAGAAGTTTTCTATATTGATGTAGTGCCCATCTGATCCGAATGCTAAAGGAACGTTGAAAGGATCAGATGTTGTTCCTGACTCACTTATTTTTAGAGTTTGAGGTATCCCGCTTTGCGGCCAAACTGTTAAACTTCTAATAGGGGTTTTTTCTACAAAGAAAGGAGGAACGTAAAACGCGATGCCGCTATCTATCGACTCTAGTCCTTTTGAACAAGACAATTCTATATCTAGGTCGGTTACGTAATAGCGTTTTATCGTCAGGTCATGAAGTTCTGCCTTTAAAGGATGCGTCAATGAGTATGACGTTGGTTCTACCTCTGTTGTAGAAGGATCTAGCTGGAAAGTTCCATAAGATTCTGCCGCGGCTGCTGTGAAAAATTTCTTTATTCTGTCATTACCTGAGTTGGTACCTTCATAGTAATTTCCTACAAAAAGACCATCAGGATTAGCAGGATCTGTTGAGTTGTCGACGTACTCTAAGGGAGCAATTGTCCCAGACGGTAGGTAAAATTTTCCTCTTTCTATTCCGTCTACTACGAAAGAACCCGTCCCTAGATTTATTTTTTCCGTGCCCCACCGCACGACTACATGATGCCAATGATTATATTTTAAGGAGTTGTCATCACTCAAAAATATCAGGTCTTGAGGATAAGGACCACTGGTTGCCTGCGAAGGAGAGATGTCTGCGCTGTGGCTAAGTTGTAACTGTATCCTAAATCCTATAGGCAGACCGTTGTAGTCTTTTTGTGAACCCGTAATAAGAGAAATTGCGTAGCTAGAAGACAAGTGGAAGATTGTCCCAGCTTTGAATTCTCTATTTTCGTCTAATTTGTTGTACCTAGGGTTTAGGTAAAAATCAAAGCTGAATGGACCATTAGGTGTGTAGATTCCCTTTGCGCTTCCTTCTTGTTGAAAGTTGGGGTCATCATAGTTTGGATAAACTAAAGCAGAATTTTCTAGTACAGTAGATGAAGTGAAAAAGTTGAGGCTGTTATAATTGCAATATGCCCAATGTGAAGAAGGAAATATACTTCTATAGAATTGAGATAAGTTGTCTTTTATTACTAACTTCTTAAAATACTCTTTGGTAAGTTCGTCAGTCGCGTCAGTGACAGGTGTAGGGATGTATCTTTTAATGTCTAAGACTTTTTTCTTTTTTGTTGATGTTTCTTTATTGTTTATTAATTTTAATAAATTCTCGACACCTCCAAATATGTTCGTATTCGAAGGTATTTTTGCTGAAGATAACAAGTTTTTAAAGGCTTCTTCTAGACTGGAATCATTGAACCACCCGTTTGCCTCTTCGGTCGCTGATGTTATTTCTTTTTCTATTGAAGAATTTCTTGCAAATACAGCAACTGACCCAGTTGTTCCTAAAGAGCTAGACGAATAGTAACGATCGGGCCTAGTTACGACAGTTATTGTTTGAAAGTCTTGTTCATTAATCTTATAGATAGACATTAGAGCTTACCATGGATCAGAAGTCCAATCTGACTCTAAACGTTAGATTTCTTTCAGGGTTTTTCTCGACTGGTCGGCTGAGCTTGGCAATTGCTAATAAGTTGCTAGCGCTATCATAAATACCGACAGACGTGATGAAAGTGAAAGTTTGCTGTACATCTTCTTGTCCTGGATCGATGACAACTATCCTATTGTCTTCTCCTACGAAAGTTGGATTAGATGAGTAATTGAAGTCATCTGCTGGTGCATTACAAAATATCAAAGTGCTATTGATATTTGTAACATTCTGGAAGACTAATGCCGATAAAGAACCGGAACTGAACCTAGTTCCGCATAGATGATCTACTATGTTATCTATAGATCCTGATACTAAAAAGTCAGGTATAAACTTTGCAGTACCTTCCGTTTCAGTTCCTACAGAACCCAAGACTAACTTACCTGTTGGTGACATGGCGTCAATCGTGCCAGATGCAAATTGACTACCTGAAATAATTTTTTCAAGATCTAGAACGACTATTCCTCTATCATAAAAAATGGATCCGACGCATCTGTTCGTGTTAGAAGCGTCTAACAGTCTACCCAACGCTCCTCCGAAAGTAGTTGAATAGTTAGAGGATGCCCCTATGTCTGAATATATCGATAACCCTAATTCTGAAGTACTTGCTAGGTTGTTTATTAGTTCGTCTGCAGGGCCTCCGAATGTTGCTATAGACGCGGTCTGATAGAACTTCATTGCAAACGTGTCTTTTTTAATAGAGTCTCTAGTAAAAAGTCGTTTGAAAGTGATGAAAAAAGCTGCGTCAATTTTGTCGCTTACCGCTGTTGAATCATACGGAGCGATGAATTGTGCTTCGCTGTCTCCTAAAAGAGTCTGTGCGAATTGTCTGTATATGTCTAATTTTTCTCTCATCATGAGGGATGATGAAGGAAAAAGTTCTTTACCTGCTGTGTCGATACCAGAAAGTGAAGACTCGGCGACGTCTGAATTTGCAAATATTCCTACGGTTGCATCAAAAATGGGATTTGCTGTCTGAAGAGTAAAGTCTTGATCATAGACAGTTTGAAACAAAGAAGAAGTCACCCCTGGTCCTACTCCTCCCGTGACAAAAACTTGGTATTTACGACGTGAAGAAGAGCCGCTTATGTCCTCTTGTATGACGTCGATTAATTGAGTCAAAAATGACTTTGCGGTCTTAATATCAGATGCTTGTAAAGCTTTAAATATTCCCATTTATATCACCATTAGTCACACTGCGTGTAGTTAGCCGGTTGTTTGATGTCTATGGCCACGTCTCTAGTAGCTCCAGAATTCATTCCTGTAATTCTTATATACGTTTTGATAGTGCTCTTAGACGTCCCCGTTCCATAGACTTCAAACATAGTAGAAGTTAATGACTTACAAGAAACAGTAAATTCTAGCGTAGAACCTCCAGCTGAAGTTATGCTGTTTTTTGGTACAATGTATGTCGCTCTTTGCATTCTATCTATGTTATTTGGAGACATATTTCCCGTCATTCTCAGGAGCAAGTTCGGCAATTCTATCATAAACATCTCATCCCTCCATTCGACGTCTATGACGGTTTCATTTTCAATTTGTTGCGTAACAACAATCTTGCAAGAAGTAGGCTTTCCTATTGTTGCCTGAGGATATATGGTGAAAGTATCTGCAGTAAGAGTAGTATCTCCTGTCAAGAGATATCTAGGCAATTTTACGAAATTTGGATTTGAGACAGCGACTAGTTTATATTTCTGAGCTTGAGATTGTAGCGTAAGAGCTTCAAAAATAGGGGTATTTTTTTCTATTTTTTCTTTCCCTACGGTACGACCATACTTTGCAATGATACCGTAATTGACTTCATCATCTCCTAAGGCGAATTTGTACATAGAAAAACTACCGTCGTTTTTAGCCAAAAATTGCCTTCCTGTGTCAGTGAGGACTGCGTCTAAAATAATATTGTTCGTGCTGTGGTCTAAAAATCCCATAAATCCTCTTTATCTTACTATGTAACTATTGTTATGTTAACCATCGTGACCCTAGAATGGATCAAAAAAATCCTTTGATTTTAGTTGGCTTTTTTACCACCTTTTTCAAATTTAAGTTTGGGTTTAGTTTCTTTATTGCTATCTTTGTGACATTGTTTATGTCAATCTGATTTTTTCTATAAGGTTTAAAAGTTGATCTATTGTCGAGGACGCTAATGTCGAGGCGTACACTATTTTGATTTTCTACGTTTATGAAATTGAAGATGTAAGAAAATCCTTTTTGTTGTGCGCCGACAATTGCAAAGGGTTGCCCGTCATTATTTAAGACTTGATAGCACTCTGGAGAAAAATATAAATTCATATTTTTATAACTCGTCGTCTGCATAGTGTCTACGAATAAATCTTCTAAGACGTATAGATTGGGATATTGTTTCGGTGCACCAGCTAGAGAAATTATCTCCGTAACTAATTTATTAGCGTATTCATCAAACTTGACGGCTATTTGTTCTGAGTAATTTGAAGAAAGGCCGTGTGCGTCTATAGAACAAACGGCGTAAATATACTGCGATTTTTTCATAAAATCGTAGTCGTAATGGCTCTTTTTCGGATCATTAGAGTATTCAATCACGTCTAAATTAATTTTTTCTTCCAATAAAGGATATTTGATCACTGCGTCGTTAAAATCAAACATCTTTATTAGCTCGAAAGGCTCTCTAAGATTTTTTCTCCTAAACAATTGAAATTTTTTGATGTCCATCTGCGAATTTACGGGGAAATTCCAAGTCAAGAACAGACATCCTCTTTTTCCAGTTTCAGGATAAGGAGCATTAGTGGATTGGTTAAACTCCATCGTTAATGGGTTTACTCTATCATAGTCCCAATAGGCTGATAGGTCTTGAGGCGGAGGCGGATCTATATTTTCTGTTGTTTCTACATATTCTGATATACCTCTAGACGCTATTAGAGAACTAATCATAGCCACATCGTAAGTCTTATTGTCGACAGCAGCGTATGTTATTTCAGCAATTGATCTAATTTCATAGACGTAGGTTGCTCCATATCTGACGTTGAAGTCTATGTATGAATTAGCCTGTGGGCTCTCTATAATGATAGGATCGAATTTTTTTTTGGTGCCATCAGAAAAAATTTCTAATTTTTCTATCCAATATCCCAGTAAAACGCTTCTAGGCGGTGATTGAGCTGAATCGGTATTTGCGATAACTTTATAATAGTTTATGCTGGTTTCGTAGTCTGAGTCAGTGATTCTATAATCATTGAATATGTTATTCACTGATGCCTGCGATTGATATTGTTTAAAATTCTGGAAATTGGGGCTTAACGGGTTACCTGCTCCTGATTTTACTAAATCGTCTAATAATGCGCTGTTAACTTGCATTGTTGTCGACAATTTTTTTATACTTTCAAAATACTTGTTGGATATTTTTTGTCCTTGTCCATTTTTATAGATCGTATTTTCTACTAAATCTTGCTGACTCATCACTTGACGAAGTGTGGGATCAGTGACTGCTGATTCATCTACTGATGAATATTTTTTTGCATTGAAAACTATGTTAGTTTGAGAATCTAGTTCTCTGTTATTGAATTGCAAAGCAGAAAAAAAGCTAGTAGAAAAATTTTCTTCTTTTACTATCTTGTCAAAGTTTTCTGAAATCACGCTGCTCTGTTTTGCTGTTCCGTATGTTATCTTTTCAGATGAAGGAGGAATGAAATTTATCTTCACATAACGAGGTAGCTTACTGCGATTGATCGACAATTCTTCTTCAGTAAACTCATATCTTCTTTTACTAATTACATTTTGAGAAAGATTCATTCTTTCTACTGAGTCAGAAGATAATGTGTCTGTGTCATTTGTAGATTCATCAGGAATAAAAAAATTATAAATAAATTCGACAGTTAAATCTTTTATTTCAGGTATATCTACTGAATAAATGAATCTAGAAGGATAAGATGTGTATTCTGGTATATTCTTATCTAACTTTGGTTTAGGCGTTCCTAGAGATTTTGAAAGCTTATCTAATGCACTAGTTTTCAGCTTTTTATCACCGAAAGGTGTCGAAACTTTATTGGATGAGGATAACGATTTTGATATGATCGGTTTCATAGTTTTAGTTTATCCTTCAATGACCCTATATCTAATGACGTGATCTTCCCTGGATCCTTAAAATTAGAATCTTTTATTTTCTTACTAGGGTTTATCTTACTAATCAGTCCTCCTCCTGTTATTTTAGAAATCAAAGATGGAGGGATTTTGCTGATAGAGTCTTGTACGCTATTTATGTTTTTTATGGATTTTTTACCTTGGTATGATTCCAAGACTACAAAAAATGACTCTATAGAAATATCTGAAGTATTCTTGTCGACGTCATAGTATCTTCCTTTTGATTCCGGAAAGAAAATAGAATAATTTTTTTCTTCTGTGGCTATTTTTCTTTCATTTATTAGTCTAGTCAAGACTTTGTCTCCAACGGGAGTAGACCTAGTTTTCTTTACGTCTATCTCAAATTCTGGATCAAATATTATGTTGAATATCCTGTCGAACTTTTTCGGTTGTAAGAGATATCTGAAGTAAGCTTCAGGTGGCATGCCTACAGCTCTTGCTATCGTGGTTAGCGGTCCTTCTAAATAATTCTGAAAATTAGCCATGAAATTCAATGTTGGAATTTTTGGGCTAGGGTTTTTCTTAGGACCAGTTGTGGCCTTGTTGTAGAATGAATTTACTGCAGATTTTTTGAATTCATCAGACGAAGCAGCTTGGGTTAACTCGCGCAAAAGAGCTAAGGTTTCAGAAGCATTCAGGTTAAATGAAGTTTCATTTATTACCAATCCAGTCACGATTTTTATGTAATTTTCTAGTAAGGTGCTCATCGCCTGATTTTCTATTATTTCTTCTTTTTCTTCTTGAGATAGGAATGAATATTCATCCCCAAAAGAATTAGAAATATCATTCCAACTTGCTGTTTCTCCTTGATCGATGCCACGTGCATCAGGAGTCACAGAATAATTCCTAGTTGGTATGGACTGTAAGCTATCTAAATCGTGTTCGTAGTCTGAGTAAACTCGACTTGGATATCTTGAAGATTCAAATAGATAACTCTTTGGTCTGTATATTACGTCAGGATTCAAATTGTCTATTTTATAGATAGACAACTTTATTATGTCATTTTGCTTTTCAAAGTCATATTTTGGAAGAGTGTTTTTCAATAAGTCCTGAGCTAGTCCCACAGATATAATCTTCTTGTTATATCCTTTTGACGACTTAAACTCTTGAGAACTAAAGAATCTCTTTAGTGAATCAACCATCTTATCGGAATAATGTAGGCTTTCATAATACTGCGTGAAAAATTGTTTCGAATTATCTGAACTATCATCTACCCTAATGGAAAAATTCTGAAAAGATCGATGTAAGTCTTCTACGTTGGACATGGCAAGAGTGAGCTGTGGCTCTTTTAGCAAGAAATTCAATTTTGACTTGTCTACATACCTAAGAAGGGTATTGTAGTCATCTATACTTAATTTCTCAAACATCTCTTTGATGTTTTTGATGTTTTTATTTAGAACATTCAAGGTATTCATCACGGTCAACACGCCCATTGTCTCTAGCTTCATTTCTTGAGAAATTTTATTTTTTGTGACTGTTGTGACGATGTCTCGTTGGCTTTCATAAGAAGATAAATCTGCCTCTACATACATGCTGACTGCATGTACTTTATTTGCATTTTTAGGAAATAAACCTAAGCCTTGTAGAAGTTTTATTACCTCCGCATTTCCTCCTTGCGTACCTACGTAAGCGCTATTTTCTAATCCAAACGTTCCCATGAAAGAAGCAAGAGCGGAATGCTTTATTTTATAAGGAGAAGTCGCATTGACTAAACGACATATGATGCTAAACATCAGTGCCATGATAGAATTAATTGTCACATTACTGAATTTAGTAGTGTTAGTTCCCATTGAAGATGGAGGCGTAGATGTGTCACCTGCTTGAGGTGTTGTAGTCGTAGAAGGATTAACTGCGTAAATTTCTAAAGTTTTCCTTAGGTCTTTTAGCACATCAACGATGGCCAGATACAACTTGTCTTTTCTAAGCGTACTTCCCAGTTCAGACATTGTGTCAAACAAACAAGGGTATACTCCTAACTCTTGATATTGATTCATGAGCCAATCGGTCAACCATTTTTTCGATTTATCTCCATCAACGGTTTCCGTAAGATTATCACCAACTCTCTGTTCTACTAATTTGAATTCATCATCATCGCCATATAGATCGAGACCTAGGCCATATACTATTCCTCGAGCAATTGTCACCAATCCTCTTCTGATATCGCTGGGCAAACTCTTTGCGTTATTTAACACTCCGAAACCAGTGGCCAAAATCTGATTTAGGTTACCATAATCTTCTATTTCTTGTTCGTAGATATCAGATAAAGCAAAAAGGTATAATCTACTTAACAAAAAAACAGATTTGTCATCATCTTGTTTTCCTGCATAAGCAATCATAGCCTTGATTCCCATTTCCGTATTTTTAAATCCTAATTTCGTTCCCGGCGCTACTGCAATATGACCCTTGATTGCATTCCATACATTGTCTAGGTATTTTTCAGGATTATTTGAAAAGAAGTTAGGTTTTTCTCCATCAAAGATTTTTTCATCTTTTTGTAATAACAGACCCATTTCTGTAGCACATTTGTGAAAATCCGCAGTCTTTTTATCTAACATGTTAGATAACTCAATGATTCTTGCACGTATCGACACATCGGTCAAAGACCCCGTCGTGCTGGCTGTAGAACTAAAATTTATCAACAGCTCGGGATCAAAATAATAATCGCCTCCAGCTTCAACAGCTCCGTTTGAAGGAGAATTTTGTTTAAATAATAAAACTTTTTTACTCCCGTCGGGAGGGGCGAATTGAGCTAATTCTTGTAATGAATTTTTTCTTAATTTGACGGGGGTATAAAGGTCTGACGTACTTGCTAAATCGCCGAATATGCGGCTGCTGTATAAACTAGGTTGTAAATTTTCTTCTCCAAATGAATTCATTAAATCCGGAGTAAATTTTTTACATCTTCTGACTTCTTTAGACAGTAATTTAAAGATTACTGCTATTGCGTCATAATTGAGTAGCTTATCACTGAAGTATTTGTTATTCCATCTGAAATAAGAAATCATGTCTAATGCTAGATTTTTTAGCCCGGTGTAGTTCGTGTTTTCTGTCACATTTTCTTCCAGCAGGACGATCACTTTTTCAGCCTCTGGAAACCCACCGTCAGAAAGTTCAGCATATTTTCCTTGCAAGGCGTCAATAGACTTTTGAAGATCTTCTTCTATCGTAAAATTAGAAATTTCAGAAAAATTAGAATTGTCAATAGGACTAGCTGCCCACTTACGTAGGTCAGTTCTCTTGTGGCCCACGTAGACAAATTTCCTGTCCCAGTTGTCTTGATCGCCTTTAAGCGCCATGGCGCGTACAAATGCATCATTCTCTGCCTCCTGTGACAGCCTTTGTGAGTGATAATCTGTTATTCTTCTGACTTCATGTAACAAATACAAGAATGAAGTTGTGGAAGAAAGCTTTTCGGCCTCCGCGTCGGTCGTCTTAAACCCTCCTGTTTTTGATGCGTTACGAAGATTTGTAATCGTGCTTTTTACATTTATTTCTTCAGGCATCTTTGTCGCATACAAAGACAAAATTTCTTTATCAACGTCAACGTCGTCTGCTATTTCACTGTTTACAAAAGCAGTTGGTGAAAAATCGTAATATTCACTATTAATATTTAGAGACTTTCTGACTTTACCCAATGAGCGATACACGTCATAAAAGTTCTTTAGCATTCTTCGTATTTTTTCTAGATCCTCTTCAAACTTTTTATTTTTACTAGCTATAGTAGAAGAAAAATTTTCGCTAGCTACATCTTTTGAAGATTCATCCAAAGCCCTAGTATACTCTATCAACGAATCGAATAGCTGACCAGCCGTTGTTAAATTTCCATAGTCTTCGTAAATGGGTTGGAATGGTAAAAAAGATATTATTTCTGGTCTTTGGCTAGAAATATTAGTTAGCACCTCAAAAGTAGAAACATTAGCCGATTGAACGGTTGATAGATAAGCATCTGGGCTAGGTGGTAATGCTGAAAGACTTGCCTTGTCTAAAACTGAAGAAGAAAGGCTGCTTATTTTTTTAGATTTTTTTATTGTTCCTATTGATTGAGAAGATGGATTCCCTGTTTTAGCAAGAGATCCATTATTAGATTTTGGAAATTTAATTGCTGGCATATTAGTTCACCATTAGGTCTGTCTCTTCGACGAAAATCTTGTTGGTTTTAATAGATGTTCCTAATTCAAAATTAGAACTAACTGGCATTAGTACATAGTGATTGACACCTATGTCTTTTTCAGATAATTCATAAATAAACTTTATACTTTTTGCATTGATGCAATGAGCTTTTCCTATGACACTTCTGCAATTTTCATTTACTTTCATTATTACAAAATGATCTATTCCAGAAGTTTCTCCCGTAATGCTCCAAGAGATGACGCATGTCTTATTTTCTAATGATGCTTTCACATCTGTTATTTCAAATTTTTGAGATTTTCTTGTTATATTAAGCGTGTAACTAATCCCTAGTTTCCCATACAATCCAGGGTGATTAACATCATTTTTTATTTGTTCTTCAGAAAAAATCAAACCTTGCAACAAGCGAGAAGGATGTCTATGTCTTTGCGGACTCATGATGTAATTTTTTTTAGTAATTTGATCTTTCATCGTAACAGGTTCGGAAGCAGTGTTCTCTGGGTCTCTAATCATTGGTTGAATCACGTATGTATATTCATGTCCAGCTAACAAATTATTAGCAAGAAACTTCTTAGACTGCTCTGAATCTATTACTACTGTTCCATTACCAACTATGCCTAAATTGGAAATTTCTCCACTAGTTATGTCATATCTCGTTATCATGAAAAATATTAATTTATCATAAATTTGATTTTTAGAAGTTTGCGTTCCTCCAAGCCCATAATCAGATGACATTCCTGCCAATCCGCTTCTTATTTGCGTTTTGGGGTCTTCTTGCAATGTAGCTGTACAGCTGAAAGAAAAATCGCTGTTTGCAACAGAAGTAGCATTTATTGTATTTGATCCATCATTTATCATAACTTTTAATGAATCATTCGAGTATTTCAACATTTCTATGTGCACGGAATAAGATGAATCATACTCGTTACCGTAAATGTCAGTTATTCTTGTCGTAAATTCGTAGATTTGATGAGGGGTTAGGTCTGTCAAAGTTATAGATTCTTGCGAATTTTCTTTAGGAAAATAAAAAGTCCCTCCATCGACTGATATAAATTGCGTATTATGAATAGACACATTCCTAAAAAGTAATTTAGCGATTTTTATTTCTGGATTATTGTTATATGCTGTTATCGTTATGCCACTTCTTGTTATCGTGGGAACTAAAACTAGATTTCTTGGTCCTCTCTTATTGGTCACAACCACATCAGCGAATTCATGGTTCACGTCGACGCTATCAAAAGTAGTTTTTGCTACCGCTCTAAAAATGCTATATTGATGGCCTAAATTGTCGTATGACAAAGACATGGCGCCATCTTTTTTAGAAATTTTTACTTCTTCTATCTTTTCAAATTCAGAGTAGTTATTTTCATTCACGTTTTTTCTATAAATTTCTATAACATTAGCATTTTCGTCCATTTGCTGGATTGATAAAAAAATTCTAGAATTATCGTTTGATTTCTTGATTATTGGAGGTTTTATTACTTTTCTATTCTCTCTCAAAAGTTCAGTTAAATCTAAGAATCTTTCTACCGACTCTAAAACATAATCTGAACTTGTTCCTGAATCTCTTATTTCATTTTTGATTAAATCAAATTTGACTATGACTACAGGATTAGTCGTCAATAAATCATTCGGTATCTTCACGTCATTTTTAATTTCGACTATGCTATTAGTGACTTGTTCGAACGTCGTGACAAGTTCTTCTTCTGACCTTTCCGATAAATTTTTAGCATTTTCTTCAGCGTCATAAAGATATACGCTTAATATGTCTTTCGAAGGATCTCCTACATATTCTCTTCTTTTTTGTTGTTTGGATAAACCTTGGGATAACTCAAAAGCAGAATTGGTTCTGTCGTTTTGCAAAGTCACATCTGAAGGAGCTATTTCCTTCATCAATAGCTCTCGAAACATAGTGCTTACATTGCTTCTATGCGTATCAATTCTCAATGAATTGTTATTTGAAAAAGTTTTTCCTAAGGAGTTATCGAAAAATCCAGTGCTAGATACAATGACTGAATCTCTAAGACTATTTTCATTTACATGTTTGATAGAACGTAATGTCAGCTTAGATTTTGTTATTTCACTTTCAATGTCTTTTTTTTCTTTGATATTTTGAATTAGTTGATTGTTGATGCCAGACGTAATATCACTGTATAACCTAAGAATTACAGATCCTGCATCAGAGTTAGAAATTCTTGTCTGATTTGAAGTTATTTTATCAGCAATGTCTTTTTTGCTGTCGTAATTTTTTAAAATTACGTCTTTGTTTCTATTCTTGGTTCTTACAGTTATTAATACAGACAAAGCATTTTCTTCTAAAGCCTTAAGTTGGGATATCTTATAAGTAAAAACGCAGTGTATTTGATCACTTACATCTTGACTAGACGGATTAGTGACATTGCTATCAGCATTTCTTTTTGTCGTTTGTTTTAAACGAACAAAATTATCTTCTACTATTAGAATACCTTTTTTTCGAGAAGGAGCTTTAAAAAACATAATTTCACTCGAACACTAGAGTAAATAGTCTAACAAACGTATTAGCTCCGTAGTCATCATTCAACACTTTCCCTACGAAGAAAACTTTTTTCATTATTCCTTGGTATTTGTAGCTGCCATATTCTATTACATCTAATTTTTTGAGCTCATCATTAGACAGCTCAAAAGCTTGTGAAACCATCATATTTCTAATAGAAGTTGGATCAAATTTAAAACTTTTCTTAAACCCTCTATCATCTAGGTCTTGCAGCTCTAACTCTATTTCTTCAGGAGAATAGTCATCTTGGGGGTTTAGCCTAGCATAATCCCCTATCTCAAAAGGAGATACGTTAGACGGGATTTTCTTGTCTATGGAACTGTCTTGTATTTGGTTGATAGGGGGCAAATACTGGAAATTTATGACATTACTCAAAAATTTATCAGCAATCAACCCTGGCATGTTGCCTAGTATCTTGGTGTGTTCAAAGATTGGCAGAGGCTGAAAATTACTAGCAACAAACTGATGAGTGTTGGGATGAATTTCGAATAATTCGTCTTCTAGAAATAGCGGGTCATTAGTTCCTATAGTGTATAGGTTCTTGAAATTTTCGATCGAAGAAGCCAACAGTGAATCTGCAGTTGACGTGAAGTCTGCGCCAGCTAATATCTCTATTTGTTCACTGGCTGGTTGTGTAATAGTTGCTGATGTTATTGTCTTATTTATTATTTTCCCGCCAATAGCCTGTATGCTACTCTTGTTTTTGAAAGGTTTTATGCGACCAGAATCATCTGCCTCAAAAGTTATTTGGTCTTGAGGCAGATGACATTGTTCTAAGTAAATTCTTTTAGTGACATCTTCAGATCCGGTCTCTGCGTCTGCCTTATAAAAAGTGGTTCCATCCGTGAAACTGACGTATTTGATTTTTAAGTCGCCATCCGAAAGTTGACGCCGACCTTCAAGCGTCAAGATGGTATCCATTATGCGTAAACGATTATCAAGTATGCCGCTCATATCTTAAATTATGATCGCACGCCGAGTTTCATACCGTTATAATATTTGCGAAGCTAAGGTCGCTAGAGCGCTTCTCTCTCCCTTGAGCATTGTGACATGTCCAGCCAAATCATATTCTTTGAATTTTTCGATTGCATAAGTCAAGCCGCATGTATAAGCGTCGACATGAACGTTGTCTATCTGCTCTATGTCTCCTGTTAAAACAATCTTAGTTCCATCTCCCACTCTGGTTATGATAGTCTTTAGTTCGTGCATCGTCAGGTTTTGAGCTTCATCTATGACTATAAAAGCATTGGGAATAGAACGACCTCTGATAAAAGTTATGGCTTCTATTTCTATTAGTCCTTTCTCTTGCATTAATGAAAGGTATGCATTGTTGTCTTGCTTTGCCCAAGGACCGTCAGTCTTAGTTCCTCTGACCCTAGCTAGGTTTCCTCTTTTGCTTCCCATCAAGAAATTCAGGTTGTCTTTTATAGGAGAAATCCAAGGTTCCATCTTCTCTTGCAAAGTTCCAGGCAAAAATCCTATGTCTTTTCCGACTGGCTGGACTGGCTTTGTGACTATCAACTTATCATAATGTGAGGAATCTGGACTTCCTATTCCTCTCAGCTGTTCTAGCGCGGCGGCTAGGGCCAAAAGAGTTTTTCCACTACCGCTCAACCCTACTAACGTTAACAACTTTATGTCTGGATCAAACAACAGGTCCAACGAAAATGCCTGTTCTTTATTACGAGGTTTCAACCCAAAAACATTATCATATTTCTTGATTGGAACCAATGTCTTAATTCCATCGATTATTTTTAGTTTGGATATCGCAGACTTGATGGTCTTTTCATTTTCTATGCATTTTGTTATGACAATCTGATTCGGGTATTTCGCGTTGGGATTATCTATGACTAATTTTTCTTTTATATAAAACTCGTCAACTTCATCTTCAGAAACTTCTATGACCTCGACTCCCCTGTAGAATTTCTTGGGATCGCTAGTTACCCTCATCTTCAAGTAGTCTTCTGACGCTATTCCTAGAGCATCGCACTTTATCCTGACGTTGATGTCTTTAGAGACTAAAATATAAGACTTAGGAAGCCCTAACATCAGACTGATGATGAGATTGTCAGCTTTACTGGTGTCTAGTTCTAGTGGCAATTTTTCTTTTGCAACTTCAGGTTGTATTGACACTACTCTCAATGTTCCACCGTCAAGTAAGCTTACCCCTGAGATCAAGCTATTACCACTTGATCTCATCGAGTCCAAGGTTCTACTGACTTGTCTAGCGTTGTGACCTACTTCATCCATCCTACTCTTATGATGGTCTAATTCTTCCAAGACTATCATCGGTATGATGACATCGTTGTCTTCGAATGAATTAATCGCATTGGGATCGCTGAGCAGGACGTTTGTGTCTAAGACATAAGTTTTTTTCATGTTGAAATAAAGTCTTGTTTGAACAATAAAGCTTTTTTGGCTAAAGTATAAACATTATAGTAATGAAAAAGAGAATTAGGCTACAAGTTTTAGATTCTGCTTCTAACAAATGTTTTGATATCCACGAAAAATACGTCGTAGCCTGTCAAAAACTAGATTGTAAAAATCACATTATCGATTCTAACAATCAAAATTGTGTGATTGTAGCAGCTAAAAAAGGGCCACACACTTTGCAAAACATAGGCAAAATATATGGCCTTACCAGAATGAGAATTTGTCAAATAGAAAAAAATATTATAGAGAAGTTAAAAAATTCAATTGTCCTTTGAAGCTTGTTTCTTTTGAAAGCCTTTCTTTTTAGGCTTTTCTATTATTACTTCTTCTTGAGGTTGTATTTTTTCTTCTAAAACTTGAACTTCTTTTTCTAATGTTAGAGGCTCTTCTATTACCACTGGAACCTCTTGTTTTTCTTCTTTTGTTGGAGTCTTTGGTGCAAACTTCAACTTTTCTTTTTCGGTTAATTCTCCGACTTTAGATACTTTTGTGTATTTTTTTTGTGGATCTAATCCATGTTTTAAAATGTCTCGTAATATAGCTTTTTGAGCTGGCATTAGTACCTCTTATAATGATTGTGGCCGATCTTTGTCGGCCACAATTTTACTTGTTAAGTATCACTTAGTCTCTTTAGAATCCTTCTCTAAAGTCAATGTGACCTTGACAAGGTCACCAGCCTTCTTCTTTAGTTCTCTCAATGCTTTTCTGACTCTAACACCGGCCGCGGCAACTCCCTTAGCCGATTTTGCTACGTCATGATCTAATGACTCTACAAGGCTCTTTACTTCACTCCACTTTGCCAAAACTTCATTATCAGACATTATAAAAAACCTCCAAATTACAAATTTAATTGTTTCTAAAAATAGTAAAATTTACCTTACGACGTCTTAAAGTCGCTAGGAAACATATTATAATTCATTCTGAAAAAACGTTCCCAATCTGAATCTAATATGTATGAAACTGCATGATCGTTCTCATTCCTAATTGACCTTCCCAAAGATTGTATTATGGATTTTGCTGTCATGTAAGGATACCAGAATTTATTCTTCTCCATTCTTTTTTTGACCACTAAATCTCCCAAATAAGGAAAAGGTACTTTACAAATTATTTGGAATCTACTTAAATCATCATATAAATCAACACCTTCCATCATGGATGGACTCAACAGCACTGTTGGATCTTCGCTAGATATATGAGATTTTAGTATTGCGTCTCTATTGGATGAATCATGTAACATTAACCTAGAATTTTTGATATTTTCTTGCAAAAATTTAGCAATTTTGTAGTTGGTACAATGAATAATTCCTTTTTCATTAGGATGTTTTTCTAGTAACATACTAACGACCTCAACCACTTTTGGTAAAGTAGAGTCTATTTGCGATTTAGACATTGAACCAACAGGTAAATAATGAATTGGACGATTGCTAACTGGAAATGGAGAAGGTATTGACAAAAATGCTACGTCTTTTTCTTGTATGCCTAAAGAATCGCAAAATATTTCTTTATTCACTATTGTGGCCGACATCAATAAGATCTTATGGCCTAATCTAAAAAATGAAGACTCAGAGTATGGTGAAATATCAATCGGTTTGAATTCATATTTTTTACCTGCTTTTTTGCTGTCATAAGGAGGTAAAGCCACATTCATAATCCAATTTTCAGGTTTGTAAGCTTCTATGAAACGATTGATCTTACAAATGTGTTTATCCAACATTTCATACTGTTTGGAATAAGTGCCATATCCTTCTATGTCTCCACTCAATTTTGCAAGAGCTTTCTCTACGTCGTTGATGTATTTGGCAAGGCACTTCTTATACGTAGTTTTAATCCAATCATAGATGGATTCTTGAGACTCCGATCGTGGTAGTTTACATTTCAAAACTTCTTTAGCAAACTTTTCTGAAAAAGTAACTTCAATAAATTTTCCTAGTTCCGCTTCTGTGTTGTGGGCTTCGTCAACCACCAACATATTTCTAGGTTCCAACTTGCCAGCATACATAGATTCTGCAAGTATGTAAGGAAAATTAGTAACAGCCAACGGAGAGTCTATGAACTCTTGTTTTTCGATAGAGTATTGACATTGTTGTTTACAATGCTTTTGAAATTCTGTTCCATTTAATTGCTTTGCAAGTTTAGACAAAACTCTCTTAGATTCAGCACATGACTGATCTTGATAGAAAGAACAGACATAATTGTTGGAAGACTTAATGGATTTTACTAACCCTTTTCCACAAGAGGGGCCAAAATCTCTCAAATACTGTTCTTGCAAAATCTTTTGAGTGGTGACAACGTAGGCCCCTGTCAGCAAGTCTCCATTTTCATTTTTTACTTTTTCACCGTGAGCATCAATGTACCTAGCTATAGTGATTCCTGTAGCAGACTTGCCTACACCCGTACCTAGTTCTAAAATGACATATCTCTTTTTTTCATTTATGAAAGAATGAATAGCAAAATTAATTGCATCTTCTTGCTCTTTACGTACCTTATTAAAAGGGAAGAATTGTTTCCAATCTTCAATCGTGATTTTCTTCATAAGAAAAAGAAATCCTCAGAGGAATCATCCTCTGAGGATACTAACATTCGGATTGACAGGATTACACGTTACATTCCTATAATTTTATCTACAATTCCTAGCTTGACTGCTTCTTCTGGTGTGACATAATAATCATGACCTGACTTCATGATGTTTTCAATTTGTTCCTTGGACATACTAGATTCTTTTTGTAAAGAATTAACCATGAGGTCTTGAAGCCTCTTGAATTCGGTTGTTTCACTCATCGACTCGAATACATTACCGTAAAATCCACCGGAAATAGGATGCATCATTAATCTAGCCGAAGATCCAATTAACCGCTTTCCTTTCACTCCTGATGCAAGTAGCAAAACGCCTGCTGACATAACCTTTCCCAACGCTATAGTGTGCACTGGGCAAGGCAAAAATCTGATTGTATCATACAATGAGAACATTTCATCAACTGACCCTCCGTATGTAGATACGACCAAGTGTATTGGTTTGTGATTTTGATTGGCTAAATATAGAAGTTGATAAACTACTGTAGAGATAGATTGTTCACTGACCCCTCCATATAACACTACTATTCTAGAATCTTCGCCTTGTTTTGGATGAGGAAGCAACGCGGTGACGTCTATGTCATCATGATCGCTCTTGCTTGCACTAGAAAAAGGATTTTTTACGCTGATAGGTCTACCCATTGTCGCTCCTTGAGATGAAAATTTCTTCTTCTGCAATTTCTTTTATTAGATCTGTCAAATCTTTTACATGCTGTATGTTTTCTAGCTCCATAGACAAAAGGTAGATCAAAAACATTTGTTGTCGTTGTGACAGACCAATGTTCAAAATTTCTTTTACTATCTTTCTACACTCTTCGTTTTCTTTTGCTAGCTTCTCAGAGTTAAGTTGTCCGAAAGTCTGCATGTCAGTAATTTATGACGTCTTGCCGAGTATGTGTATCTATTTTGTAGATACCTTCGTTTATTATTCTTACGTATTTTACTATTTTTAGATCAGATTCTGCATCGCTAGTCAAGACTACAAAATCACCCCAACGTTTGTTCTCTAGAATATAACTGGCATGTTCCCATGTGGGAAGGTCACAGTTATGTCTTTCTAAAATTGCTGCGAGTTTTTGATCAATAGAATTTTTTATGTCTTCTACTTTTATTATAGAAGACATGGCTTCTTTTCCATTCATAATTTCTGATTTACAAACATCGATTACTTTATGAATGACTCCGCAATTATTACATTGCACAAATTTTTGTTTAACTTCGCCATTTTCTATTTCAGAAAAAACCAAGAATTGATGTTGTATAGCCTTGTCTTTTAGTTGAGACAGTACACATCTACATTTTACCAGGTGCTTTTGTCCCAAACAATCCTTTGATGGACCACCACTTTGGTTCATTTTTTTCTTTTTTATTCTCTATTTTTTTTTATTTTCTTCTAGTAATGAAACAATTGAATTAACTGTTGCATCATGGCTTTTGTTGTAACCTTCAGACAATGAAGTGTCTATAAGCTTGAATATAGAATTCAAAGAATTATCTTCTATGTTTAGAGAACTTCTGGATGCTAGTAAATTTTTCTTTAAAGTTTCTTTTGAAAATTCTAACATTCCCCAGACAGATTTACTTACTTTATCTTTTGTAGACATGTAATATGTATATTGCAAATTGCTGTCAAAGTAAAAGAGGAAAAAATGCTTTTATCAAAAATCAAGAAAGAAAGGTTAGCTGAAGCTTCTATTAGCTTAGCCGAAATAAAAGCTACTAAAAAAATAATTTTAGAAGAGTTATCAGTAGGAAATGAGGACATCAAAAAAAAATTGATGATGCAAATAGGAAAACACGTAAGGATTTATGGGCAAAATTTAAAACCCACATTCGAAAAAACAGAAGCAAAACAATTAGTAAGTTTTGTGGATAACTTAGTTCTAAATTCAGAAAAATGTTTTAGAAGACTAGGCGATGATGTAAATGATAAAGAATTTTATGCAGACCTGGAAGTAATAACAGCATGGCATAATTTAGGTTTAGCATTGGCGTATTTTTTGAAAAAAATACCTAATATAATTGCTGGATTTGAAGGCTTTTTTGCAAAAGCTGAAAGTGCTGGTCCGAAATCTCAAGACAGGCTTTTCGAAATTTTTTCTACTCAAGAAATTCGAGGAATGAAGGAAAGATTTGACAACGCTTTACGAGAACCAATCAGGGTATTAGCAGTTGTGTCTGAAGATGATTTTCAAGACAAAAAATCAGATATGAGAAAATCTCATGGAAAATTTGATGATGTGACTGCAACTATTCCTGAATTCATAGAAATGATAAGAGATTCATATAATAATAAATCAGAAAGAGCCAGTAAAGCAGGAGTTCCTGATGTTTCGTTAGGCGTAACAGACCCTATAGACTTAGAAGCCAACAAAATAATAGATGGTTTAGTAGATTCTACTTTTGAGTCTGTAAATGCATTGTTAGGCAATAAAAAAGTAAGACAAGAGAAGAAAAAAGGAACAATGGAGCAAATAAAAGACTACTTGGCTCCTCCTGGTGATGAAGGCAGTCCTCACACTGCAACTTCTCAATACAATGATGCAATGAAAAAATTGTCTAAAGAAATTAAAAATGAGATAGGTGTAGACATTCCCACCGATGACTTGAAAAAATTTGTGAAAGATGTTTTGGAGCTTATCCAAAATCGTTCAGTCAATGAAGCAGACATGCTTAAAATGATAGAGGATAGTAAAAAATAATTTTTTCAACAAACTACTACACAACCTAAATCTCTTATACAATTTCTAGCTTTGTTAGCAAAAAAAATTGAAACATATCTTGTATATGTTAACGAATTATCATTTAAAACTCCATAACTCATCATTGACGGTATCATACGTAAACAATAATCTAAACGGTGTGATATCTCAACAAACTGAGAATCGTTCGGTATTCTGATGATTACGCAATCACTCTTAAAACATGATATTCTTTTCTCATAAATTTCTGATATATCATGATTATTTTTCATTTTATGAATGAGTTCTCTTAAGTGAATTTTTACATGATGTTTAGAAGAATTTTTCTTTATTAGAATTTTATTCTTTGAGATGCTTACTTCGTCAACTTCAGATGAATCTTTTATAGAGACGTTAGATATCAGTTGTCCTAAATTACTGGATATTAGTTCGCATGAAGATGCTATACAGATATCCACTAAAGAATTAATACCATTCAAATCAAATGGGACTTCAATCAAGTAAACTGAAATAGTTTTTCTATCATTGTTAACTTTTATTGTGTTGATGACATCAGGATGATATCCTCTAGTAACTAATACCAATTGATGACCTGTAGAAACTAGACTCTCTAACAAAATATTGATCTCTGAAACAGACTCTATAAAACCATCTATGACTATGATTTTTGGTTTTATTAACTTAATAGATTTTTCGTGATATGAATGACATTCAAAAATGTATGAGTTAACTAACTCAACGTTAGTTTTGTCATTTTGGCTTTTTTCTATAGTTATTTTTCCACTAAGTCCAGCCAACTCTAAAGCAGTCAAAAGAATGTCTGCTTCTTTTGAACTGAGTTGATTTTTAATGAAATTTTCTATGTCACTCTTTTTTGGATGAAATGATTCTTGGTTAAATGAAGTTTTAATATTAGAAAATACAAAATTCTCTAAAGTTTTTTGAAAACCACCAGGAGAGATATTTTCTGCTTTATATGCATTTTCTAAAATCAAATCAAGTATGATTTGATCTAATTGATCATCCATCGTAGTTTTTAATAAGCCTTGTAAGCTAGACTTAGCTATTGGCTTTTTCTCTGTAACGATTACTTTTTGTTTATCTAAGAAATTAGATAAAAAAGTCTTAACTCTTTTTTCTGAAGAGTCTATCTCTTTTATTGAATATAATGACACTTCATTTATGATACTCATAAATGAGTTATATGTTCACACAAATTTGATATGACTCAACAAAAATTCATATATTAGCTTCCCTGTAGCACCTAAGATACCCGTTCCTACAGTGATAGCCAACCACCTTGTTGCAGCCGCTTGCCTTTCATACCACTTCTTTAAGTCTTTGATAACTTCAGCGTGTTCTTCTATTTTTTTTTCTATATCAGCAGATTGATTTTCACCTCGTTCTGAAGACTTTTCTTCCGAGGTTTTCCATTGTTTTATGCTTCTTATGTCTTCTTCTAAATTTTCTATTCTGCTTTCTTCGATTGAAGAATTTTCTACGTTTTTTATTCTTGCATATAATCCACTATCAGGATCATACAAGACTTCCCTTATTTCATCAACTTTTTCTACTAATTGTTCTTGACTTTGTTCAATTTTTTCTACCTTATACATCAAAGTAGAAAATCCACCATTCATTGCCGGAGCAGACAAGATTCTGTTCTGCATCTCAAGCATTTGTTGACGATTGTGTTCTATTGCTTCTATCGCTTTTCTAGCTTCTGAAACAGGTACTTCTTCATCTAATATGATGGTTTTTCTTGGTCTACCTCTCCTCGAGGCGTTTGCATTAGAGCTACCATTACCAGATATTTTTTTCCTTGGCATGTACAACCTCGAGTAGCAGTGTTATAAATCTTTTAAGATTTAAGCTTAAATATAATTTCTTTTAAGATCTTTAAAGATTAAGAGGTAAATTTGCAAATTTTTAATAGCTCTATATTTGAGGACAGCGTGAAGCCTTTGGTCATACCTGACCATGTAAAAGTAGTTTTTGTTGCAGATCTTTTTGCAGAAGACTATGTCGGTGGGGCAGAATTGACAACCCAAGCGTTGATTGATGAATGTCCTTTCCCTTACATGAAAATACGCTCCAAAGACTTGAACATGTCATTGCTTGCTCAAGGAATGAATAAGTTCTGGATATTTGGAAATTTTGCTCAAATGAATGTTGAACTTGTTCCATCCATCGTCGGGAATCTGAAATATTCAATCCTAGAGTACGACTACAAATATTGTCGCTTTAGATCCCCAGAAAAACATGCAGAAAAGTCAGGGTCCCCCTGTGATTGTCATAACCAAATGAACGGTAAACTGATATCAGCTTTTTATTATGGCGCTCAGGCTTTATGGTGGATGTCAGAAGCTCAAAGAGAACGCTACCATATGCTGTTTCCATTTTTATCGGAAAAAGACAGCATAGTCTTATCTAGCGTTTTTTCGAAAAAAACACTAGGCATGATCAAGTGGTTACGAGAACAGGTTTCTACATCCTCGTTGGATAGAAAAAAGTGGGTTGTCCTAGGTTCTGATTCTTGGGTAAAAGGGGCAGCGGCCGCCGAAAAGTGGTGTAATGCGAATGAGAAGGAATATGAAATAGTTTGGGGCGTGAAGTATGAGGAAATGTTAGACCGCCTTGCTCGAGCTGAAGGCTTCGTATATCTTCCTGTAGGAGGAGACACATGTCCTAGAATGGTCATCGAGGCGAAGCTGCTAGGATGTAAACTTCATCTAAATGATAACGTCCAGCATAAAAATGAAGAATGGTTTGACACTGAAAACGTCGAATCTATTTTTGATTATCTGTATACTGCTCCAACTTTATTTTGGAATGGAATTAAGAGCATTATGGCTTATAAACCTAAGTTAAGTGGATACACGACTGTCTATAATGCATTGACGCAAGGGTATCCTTTTATTCAGTCAATACAGTCTATGTTGCAATTTTGTGATGAAGTTTGCATCGTTGACGGTGGATCTAACGATGGAACTTGGGAAAAGATCCAAGAAATGGCCGCAGCGGAACCGAAGGTTAAAGTCAAGCAAGTTATCAGAGATTGGTCTCATCCTCGATTTTCCGTGTTTGACGGAATGCAAAAAGCCGAAGCGAGGTCAATGTGTACCAACGAATATTGCTGGCAGATGGACTGCGACGAAATAGTTCATGAAGACGACTACGAAAAGATAACCGACTTGTGTGGCAAGTTTCCTGCCAATGTCGACCTAATCTCGCTTCCTGTAGTCGAATATTGGGGAGGTCCTAATAAAGTAAGGGCCGATATATTTCCATGGAAGTGGCGGCTAAGTCGCAACAAGAAGAACATCACTCATGGCATTCCTGCAGACGCAAGGAAGATTGACACCTCCGGCCATTTGTATGCAGCATTCGGTGATGGTTGCGACATGATTGATTCAACTACATATGAAAGAATACCGCACGTTACTTTCTATACGCCTGAAGTTGATGAGGTCAGAAAGCAAGCAGTGTCAGGAGATCCAACTTCTCTAGAAGGATATCAAACGTGGTTCAACAAGGTAGTCGATAACTTACCAGGCGTGTTTCACTATAGTTGGTTTGACATAGAGAGAAAGATCAAGCTCTATAGAAATTACTGGACTCGCCATTGGGAGACTTTGTCAGGCAAGACCTATGAGGACACTGGAGACACGAACATGATGTTCGATCTACCTTGGTCACAAGTTACCGATGAAATGATAAAGTTGAGAGCACAAGAGCTCTCGTCTGAGCTGGGTGGGTGGATTTGGCATAAGAAGTGGGACGGAAAGACAAAAACACATCATATAACCGTGAATAAAGGCCAACCCAAGATCATGTTGGACAAATCATGAAAGGTATTATTCTTGCAGGCGGCACAGGAAGTAGACTGTATCCCATCACGCGGGTTACTAACAAATGTCTACTTCCTGTCGGAAAAGAACCTATGATCTTTAGAATGTTAGACATTTTCAAGAAGTCTAACATTGAAGATGTCATGTTAATCACTGGGCCTGAACACATGGGAGATGTCATATCTGTCGTCGGGTCAGGATCAGAACATGGATGTTCTATGACCTACAAAGTTCAAGACACTGCGAATGGTATTGCGGCTGCTCTTGGAATGTGTTCTTCCTTTGCAAAGGGAGATAAATTTGTTGTTATATTGGGTGACAATATCTTTAGTGACAACGACGAAGTATCAAGCTTGATAAAAGACTTCAATGAATTACACGAAGAATATAGATTGTTCACAAAGAAGGTACCAGATCCCCAACGCTTTGGAGTTCCTGTCATCAATCAAGACGGTAAAGTAATAGACATTCTAGAAAAACCAAACATCCCTCCAAGCGATAGAGCAATAATAGGATTGTATTGCTACACTGACGAAGTTTTTGACGTTATAAAAACTCTAAAGCCTTCTCAACGTGGAGAATATGAGATAAGTGACGTAAATTCTTGGTTGGTAAAAAACAGACGTGGCAGTTTAGTCGACGTAAAATGTGAATGGATCGACGCAGGCACCCATGAGTCTTATAAGAGAGCCAACGAAATTTTGTGGAATTTAAAATGAAGATAATAATAGGTTCAGGAAAAGTAGCAAACATCATAAAAAATTCAGATGATACAGTCTTGGCTCATTCTAGAATAGAGATTACTGACATTTCATCAGTTGAAGAAAATCTTTCCAGATTTCCTCAAGGTTCTGTTGTGATAAATACAGCTGCTAAAATAAACCTAGAATGGTGCGAAGAAAACAAAAAAGAAGCAGAGTTAGTAAATGTCTTGGGGGCCAAAAATGTATTAGATTCATGCATCAAGTATGGTCATCATTTAGTTCAAATTAGCAGCGGTTGCATATTTGACGGTATGGAAACAGACAAAGTATACGATGAAAATGACAAACCTACTCCCGCAGCATGGTATGCTGAAACTAAGGCCAGAGCGGATCAAGAATTACTTGATTCTAGGTATGAAAAGTTGACTATAGTGAGACCCAGGCAGCTGATTTCAGCGGTTCCAAATCCAACCAACATGTTGACTAAATTCATGTCCATCAAAGAGGGCAACTTCATCAATTCAAGAAATTCTATTACTTGTATCGAAGATATGAAGGAAATGATAGAACATTTAATAAGAGGTAAGCATTACGGAGTCTATAACCTAGCTAACGTAGGGTGGTTGAGTCCTTATCAAATAGCTTCAAAGATAAAGTCTAAACTAAATCCAAAAATGGAAGTCAATAAGATTGATTACCTAGACTATTTGAGTTCTCTAAGAGTAAAAAGAGTCAACACGTTACTCAGCGTGAGTAAACTTTCTTCTACAGGATACATCCCTAGAAATGCCATGGCTGCCTTAGACTGGTGTTTAGATAATTACGGAAAAGTCATATGAAAGTAATCATAACGGGAGGAGCAGGTTTCATAGGAGGTCATGCTGTTCAACATTTCGTTCAATCCGGAGATGACGTGTTGAACATAGACAAACTGACTTATGCCAGCCGAATGGACTCATTGGACATTTCGAAATTTAGAGAAATGGATATATGTGACACTGAGTCATTAATTTTTCAGATAAAAGAACATAAGCCTGAATTCTTGGTTCATTTTGCTGCTGAGACTCATGTGGACAATTCAATAAATTCATGTTACGAATTTATACATTCGAATGTTAGGGGAGTTGCGTCTGTATTAGACGCATGTAGAGAAACTAAGGTTAGGCTTTGTCATATTTCTACCGACGAAGTTTATGGTCCTGCTCTGAATAGACCTTATTTTGAAAGTGATTCATTGAATCCTAAGAACCCATATTCGGCAACTAAGGCTGCTGGAGACATGTTGGTTAAATCATATGAAAATACTCATGGTGTGAGGAATATCATAGTCAGGCCTTCAAACAATTACGGCCCTAGACAACATTCTGAAAAATTCATACCTAAACTGATAAATTGTCTAGAGACAGGTCAAGAGTTTCCTCTCTACGGATCAGGTGACCAAGAAAGAGAGTGGACTTTTGTAGAAGATACGGCGAGGTTAGTTAGGGAATTATTGATCTCTAAAAGAACCATATGGAATTCTACGTATAATCTAAGTTCAGGAATTTCTTATGATAACTTATCTACTTCTAGATTTGTCGTAGATGCTTACAACAAGATAAAAGGTAAAAATATTCAAACAAAAGACGTCATCAAAGCATCTAAAGATCGTCCGGGCCATGACAAAAAATACTGGATTTCGACAGAAAAAATAAATTCTGTTGTAAAATTTGGATATACCGGATTTCAATCTGGCTTAGAAAAGACTGTGTCTTCATATGTCAAATAGATTTGTGTTTATAGCTCCCATGTATAATGCGTCTGAGACATTGCCTCAGATGTTACATTCTATTTTTGGACAGTCTTATGACAATTGGAAGCTAATACTAATAGATGATGTTTCTTCTAATGAACACATAGAAAAATCTAAAAAAATACTAAAAAGGTTTTCAAGCTTACTCGATGAAGAATATTCTGAAAAGGTCAATGTCATCTGGAATGCTGACAAAAAGTGGGAAGTAGCCAATGTCCTAGCAGGAATCAATAAATGTCAAGATGATGACATAGTCTGTAGGATAGATGCAGATGATTGGCTAACTGATCTAGATTCTCTAGCCATCATAAACTCCGCTTATGAAGGGCTGAAATGCGACGCCTTGTGGACTGCGCATAGGTGGAGTTTTTCTGATAAAAATATAAGCGGTTCAATCCCTCCAGGCGCAAATGTTTATTCATACCCATGGGTATCAAGCCACTTGAAAACCTTTAGGAAGAAATTGATAAATGAAGTAAACGATGAAAACTTTAGAGGAGAAGATGGTGGATACATTCGCCGTGCCGGCGATCAGGCGATATATCTACCTGTATTACATAATGCAAAGGTAAAGACTTTTTTGCCTAGAGTGATGTATCACTATACGATAAAAGATGTCCCTGAAACGTACCAAACTTCAGATGCAAAGTTTCAAAGAGATGAAGCCATCTTCTTACGAAGAAGAGGATATGTGAAATGAAGAACTTACATGAACCTATTAGCAAGTTATTGACAGAAAGACTGTTAAAAAGAAAAGGACAAAAACTCGATAGGTCTACTTGCATAGAGATTTATAGTGACATATTCTTTTCTTTGTCTGAAGTCATCAAGCAGTCTGAGACTCCATTATGTAATGAGTCAGTCAACATGTTGGCTCAAATGTACTATGATTCAATAACAATAAACAACAATGAAGAATTAGACCCTAATATCTTTACACAAAGAGCTAAGCTAGAGAATATCGAGACCAAAGAGCTTGCGTTGTTAGCAGTGATGATGAACGGTACCCCTTTCGCGGCTCCTTTTATCGCTGAGGTCAAACGAAGATCGTGAAAATACATCTCGATAACGTCAATCTCAATTCTAACTCAGGACCAAATTCGTTTGGTCGTAGACTTGCTCAGGCCTTTTTAGAAAATGGTCATGATGTTGAATTGCACGACGGAAGAAAAGCAGACGCATCTTTAGTCTTCATAGAGCCTTCAGGAGCACCATTAGCCAAGAAAGTAGTTCAACGTTTAGATGGAATTTGGTTTTCTCCTCATGAATTTGAGACAAAAAATGTAAACATCAAAAAACTATATCAGGTTGCAGATGCTGTCGTATGGCAATCAGAATTTGACAGAGGCATGACGACGCGCTGGTGGAATGAACCAAAAAAAGGTTCAGTGATCAGGAATGGAATAAACGTAGAACCAATAAAGAAGTTTTCTATACCTACATTAGAACAGCTACGACAACAATATGAGATGTTATTCGTTTGTTCTGCCAACTGGCACCCTCAAAAGAGACTGTTGGACAACATTTCTTTGTATAGACATTTGAGAAGTTTTTATGACTCTGCTGCTCTCATAGTCATGGGATCTAATCCCGCAAAAGTAGCAGATCCTCACATTTTTTACACGGGACCACAGTCACACGAAGTTTGTTTGGAGGTGTTTTCAGCAGCAAATTGGATGATTCATTTGGCGTGGTTAGACCATTGCCCTAACACAGTTGTTGAGTCGCTATCTCAAGGAACTCCAGTCATATGTTCCGAACAAGGCGGTACTAAAGAATTAGTTCGAGAATATGGCGTCGTCTTGAGAGAAACTAACGAATATAACTACGAGTTAGTGGACTATGAAAATCCTCCGAAGGTAGACGTCGCACAGCTGAATGGAAAACTACCAGATTTGAGAAATTCATTCTCTCACGTGGATGTTAGCATGTCTACTTGTTTCGAGCAGTACGTGAATCTATTAGGCGAAATTTTATGAAGAAAATAGACATAAGACAAAAATTGAATGAGATTGGAATCTTTGTAGAAAATATTCCGCTTGGACATTTCGACGTTTTAGGAAGATTTACTGCAGAAAGAAGCAGAAGTCCCGATAGTCCACTCTATAATTCAGTAGGGTCATTCTATAGATCTAACTATGAAAGAGGAATTCTAATCTATTATCTTATCAAGCAATACCAGATTTCTTCGATGCTTGAAATAGGATTTGGAAGAGGTTATTCTACTCTGTGCGCAGCAAAAGCCTTTGCGGACTGTGGAATAAATGGAAAGATAGTCACTATAGACCCAAATTTCAATGAACAACACATTCAAACGTTGAAGTCGGTTTTTCCAAAACAGTGGTTTGATTGCATCACATTCGCTAAAGGAACCTCAAGAGAAATTCTTCCTTCAGTTAAAGAAGAATTTGATCTCGTCTATATTGATGGCGATCATTCATACGATGCAACAAAGTTTGATTGGGAAAGCACAAAAGACCTATATCAAAAATTCTTGTTATTTGACGATTATCACTTACCTGGAAAAAATGACCCTGGGATTCAGTGCCAAAAGCTAATAGACGAAATTGAAGATGACAGCAAGGAATTGATAGTGATGGACAGAAGAATCTTCTTTGACGACAGAAGAATACCCGACGAAGAAATCGACTACGGTCAAGTTTTGCTTTCTCGTCCTTCAGTCAAAAAGCTAGATTGGTGATCTATGACAGTGTATTACCTCTATAAAGATTCTCAGCATGAATTAACTTGTGATTCTGCATCTCAAGGAATCATAGATTCATTTCAAAGGTATGGATGTGTTACTCTTTCAGAAACAAATTTTCTTTCTGAACACGTGCAACCTACGCCCAATGACGTAGTGATAGTGTATATCTCACTAAGAAATGAGCTTTGTCATGAAAAGCTAAGACGACTAGGGTGTAAGAAAGTTCTTCACTCGATGGATGAAAGCAAGAGCGACGAAATTCTTTTTAGAACACAATTAGAATTTTGTAGACGTCATGACGTCAATGTCATGATCAATACTTTTCCGTCAAAGAGAAACATTGAGTTTTTGTCTAGAAATGGAATAAACACAATCACCATGCCTTTTTGTGGTAGTCCAAGAGAAGTAGACTTCCTTAAAAAGGACATCGATGTGCTAGTTTCAGGTCAAATTAACCCTTCTTATTATCCTATTAGGTCTAAAGTCTTAGACGCTCTTCGTAAGTCTGACGTAAAATTTGCTTATTTGCCTCACAGCGGAATAGAGGCGTCAAAAGCCGTTCATCAGTATCATGGGAAAAAATTTCATGAATTATTGGATAGATGTTGGATGGGGGTCACGTGTAAAGCAGGGACATTCAGAGATAGATTAGTCCCAAAATACGTAGAGTTTGGATTCTCTAAAGTGTTACCGATAGGCGATTGCCCTTCATACATGGATTCTAAGATGGAAGAATCGATGGTAAAAATTGAAGACAATGATTCATCTGATACAATAATAGAAAAAATAAAGTCAGCTCTTTCCGACAAAGACAAACTAAAAAATAGAATAGAATCATATTCTTCAGTAGCCCATAAAGATCATGACATGGACGTCAACACCAAAAGAACTATCCAAATGGTACTAAGTGAAAATTTTGACACAAGTGCTGTAACATGTTGAAATTAGCCATCAATAGAAAGCCTATTTCGGGTCCTTGGGGCGGTGGCAATAATTTCGTAAAAGCCGTGTATTCTTCCGTTCCTTCTGACGTACAGCTAACTAATGTCTTATCAGATGATGTAGATGCGATATTCGTGATGGATCCTCGTAAGGAAGGATCATTTGACATCAACGACGTCGCTAGATTTATTTCTAAAAAAAGAGTGAATGTGTTCCAAAGAATTAATGAATGTGATGCCAGAAAAGGAACAGAACATATGGATCACATGCTTCTTCAATGTAGCACTATAAATTCAAAAACGTTGTTTGTAAGCAGCTGGATGAAGGACTATTTCAACAAAAAAGGTTGGGCCTGTAAAGACCAACATGTTCTGTATAATGGAGTAGACGATCATTTCACACGCCACGCAAAATCTCTGGAAAATAAAAGTGATGACATCATAAAAGTAGTGACTCATCATTGGTCAAACAATCACATGAAAGGTTTTGATTCTTACGAGTTTATAGACTATCTGAGCACAAAAAACAAAAGAATATCTTTCACTTACGTTGGAAGAGATAGAGGAACTTTCTCTAACACTAGAGTCATTTCTCCTTTACACGGAGAAGAGTTAGCTATAGAACTTTCTAAACATGACATATACGTGAGCGGATCTCGACAAGATCCAGGCCCTAACCACGTGCTAGAAGCTTTAGCTCTACGTATGCCCACGTACGTTCATGTCGAAGGCGGAGGAGCTTGCGAATTTGCGGGGATAAATCATTCGTTTTCTAATTTTGTTGAATTAGAAAATTTATTGTTGAAATCAAAACACGATAAAAACTCATATATTCCCTTTGGATGGAAAGAATCTATGTCAAGATTTTGGAGTATTATCTTGCAATGAATAAAGTCTTTGTTCTCCCTCCTTCTGAGGACTGGATTGTCGACAGATTTGTAAAAGAGTGGAATGAAGATAACGCAGATATTAGCGTAAAAAGCCCAAATGAAGCGAACGTAATTTGGCTCCTCGCGGATTGGGCTTGGATGCAACTTGTGTCAAGGGGATTTTTGAATGGAAAGAAAGTCATTACGACTGTTCATCACATTGTTCCTGATAAGTTTACGAGTGAATCTCTAAGAGAATTCATGTTAAGAGATCAGTTTACGACTGTTTATCATGTCTACAATGAAAGCACAAAGAAATTCATAGAAAAATTTACTGCAAAAGAAATTCACTTGATAAATTACTGGGCGAATCAAAAAATATGGCAGAAGACTGGTGATAAAATTTCATTGAGAAAAAAATACAATCTTCCTTTAGATTCTTACATCATAGGCTCTTTCCAGAGAGACACTGAAGGTCATGATTTGGTCAGCCCAAAACTAGAAAAAGGTCCAGATCTTCTTGCCGATTACATAGAAAAGCTTTCACACACTAAAGACTTACACGTGCTTTTAGCCGGATGGAGAAGACAATACATCATCTCTAGACTCAAGAAATCTAATATTGGGTTTACGTATTTTGAAAGACCACCCCACCAAGTAGTGAATGAGTTGTATCAAACTTTAGACCTATATCCAGTTACCGCTAGGTGTGAAGGAGGTCCTCAATCTTTAATAGAATGTGGTTTGTTAGGAGTACCTGTGGTTTCTAGAGATGTGGGCATAGCAAGTCAAGTGTTGCCTGAAGTTTCGATAAAAGACAACGTAATAGATGCTATGCCCAATGTTCCTAACGTCGATTCTTGGAGTTTACCCCAAGGATATAAAAAATACAGAGAATTAATTTTGAATCTTTAGACCGATTTGAAATATTATCTACAATAAACCATGAAGATACTCGTATTTCCGACGGACGACAGGTTAGGTCAAGCTTCTGTAATTAGTCACTATTCTAAGTTAGGTCATGAGGTTTACGTTCCCAAGTTTGGAACTCTTGACCTGAATTGGAATTTCATTTCCGTGTGGCCTTCTTTATTATGTAAAAACTCTGAAAATAAAATCAACGCTATTGTTCACCCGTTGAATAAGAGTGAGTGTTTTGGAGAAGATATTTTCTTAGACATTCAAGGGATTCCGCAGTCCGATCTATCAAAAATACCTACAGTAAATTTGATAGATGAAGAGCAATTTCAAGAGACGGAATTTGATGTTTATCACACTCTTCGCGGGGGAGATTCTTATATAAAGCATTATGAAAATCTTCTAAAGGGAAGAAAAAATATTGCTTGGGTATCATCTACGATGAGTCACTACAATCCGCTGTCAGGTAAGAAAAAAGCAAGAAATATCGCTAGAATAGTTCCTGCAAACTATCAATTTTATGACTATGGAACTAATACGATCGACATGTTTTGTGACGATGTAGAGTATGACTTGTTTGGTATTTCTAGAGACGAAGAAGTACGACTAAGAGAATTAGCTTCTTTCAATCACAACTACAAAATTAGACAACCAAAAGATTATTCACTATTCGCAGAAATGAATAAGATATTAGAGGATAGAGGTATAAATCAAGTCTTAAACTACGGTGGAAATATAAGAAGCATGGGTGCTGACATAAGGTACAATGAAAACGGTCCAACTGGAAATCTACCCACCTTGTCACCCATAGAGAACGTCAAAAAATATAAGAACCTGTCTGGCGTAGTTCATTTCAAGGCCAATGATTGGGGAGGTGGCGTGTTCTTCCACTCTTTGCATTCTAGTACTCCATTAGTAATTACCGATCGTTATGTGAGAGAGACCAGATCTGGGGATTATTTGATTGATGGATATAACTGTAGAATTGTAAGCAATGCAACGCAAGCAGCAGATGCGGTTGAATCTTTGCTTAATCGCGAAATTTTCGATAAGCTTTCTTCAGGTATGAAAATAATGAAACAAAAAATTTTTGGAGATTCTTATTGGCAAAATTGGAAGAACTTTCTTGATAAATTAACGTGAATAGAATATGAAAAATCTTGCTATAGGATGGCTTGTTTGGTTGACTGAAGAAAATATGTCTAGAAGACTAGACATGGTAAAAAAATCTGCAAAAAGTCTAGATGTCTTCTTGAAACAAGATTTTTATGATTTGTTGATAATCAACAATGCAGGAATCAAAGAGTTACCCATTGATTTACCAAAAAATTCAAAAATTATTTTTTCTAATTCAAACTATTATGATGTAGCAGTGCAATTTTTTACATATTTTTATGCCCTAAATAATTCGTTGGAATATTTCGCTTTTTTATATGACGACTTTATCGTTTATAAAGATCCATTTAAAGAATGTCTTAAGTTTATGAACGATAATAAAGAAATAGATTGCTTGCGTTTACCTTCCTACGTGACCAATGATCCTTATTACAATAAAGACTTAACTAATAAGAAAGTAAATCCGGATGCCGTAAGTCATCGCGAAGGTGCAGGTGATTATCACAAAAAAACAAAATTAATTCAAACTGGCCCTATTGAAGTGAATAATGAGAAATTTTATTTCTCAAATTGGAGACCTAATTCTAGACCAACTTTGTGGAGGACAAAATCATATTCTAAGTTCTTAGATTCTATTGAAAGATACCAACCCATTATGCAGTCTTACGAAAGGAAAATTATAGAAATTTCAGACAAACTTGCTATTGATGGGAATTATAATAGTTCTTATCTTGAAGGTGGCATGTGTCGAACTTTTGGTATAGAAACAAGCGAAAGAACTAGAGTTGATCAATCTTACTTGTCAGAATATAAAATAGACATGAGTCAATTTCATGTTGATTATTTAGGAGCTATAAATGGCGCACAAACAACAATGGGAATTTTGTAAATTAGTGAAAAAAAAATTTCCTTCCTATTTTAGGAATGTGAAAGTCCTAGACATAGGATCTTACGATGTCAATGGAAACGAATCTTTTTTATTTGAAAATTCAGAATTTATAGGTCTGGATATAGGTCCAGGTCCAGGCGTAGACGTTGTTTGTCCTGCGCAATTATATGATGCTCCTGATAATACATTCGATACTATAATTTCTTGTGAATGTTGGGAACATAATCCTTACTACATAGAAAGCATCAAGAATGCAATAAGAATGCTAAAACCCAATGGTTTATTTTTATTTACTTGTGCTACTACAGGAAGACCTGTTCATGGTGTTGCAAGTTTAGAAGACATGGGGAAATCTACTTATAAAGAATGGAAAACTCTTCCAAATGTATCTAGAAAAGATTGGGATAATGAATACTACAAAAATGTAACCGAGAAAGATATTGAAAATGGGATATCTTTAAAAGATTTTTTTAATCAATATGAATTTTCTAAAAATGATGATCATCATGATCTTTATTTTTGGGGAATAAAAAATGCTTAGCAATAATGGGTAAAATGCAAAAGTTAGTATTTATCCCCCATCATAAATGGTCTTCCCCTGAAACTAGAGGCTCATCAATTATGAGAGCTTGTATAGTTTCTTCTTATATGAAAGAAAATTATGGTCATCTAATAGACGTTAGATATAGCAGATCTTTACCTGCGGATTTTTCTAAAAATGACATAGTAATCTTTGTTAAGGATCATCATCATCCTGATGTTATCAATGCAAAAAGAAAAGGATGCATAGTCGTTTATGATCCAATAGATGATCAAAAAGTATTTCGAAATAATGATTTTGATTTAATGATAGCTTCTTGCGATTCTCATGCATTAATTTTAGCCAAGCGTCATAGCATTGATATTAAAAGAATTATTTGTATAGATCAATTTCATACAAATATTTTTAGGAAAAAAGCAGTTGATAGAGAAAAAGAAGATGTTGTCGTAATTGGATCAGTTACCCCTGAATCTAATTCTAGATTAGAAAAAAATGACTATTTGTCTTTAGTAGATTTTAAAGACACTAAGAAGGTAGAAGTAAAAGAATTTTGCGATTTACGTTATTCTTTGACAAAAAGATGGAATGAAGTCAATGAATTATATGGATATTTTTATCCCATACATGTGGGATTAGCTTTATATGATCCAAAAAAAGAACCTTGGAGATGTCAAGAAAAACATTCCACTAAATTATCAGCTTTCGCTTCTTATTCTATACCTACAGTCTTGTTTCATCAAGATTCTTATTGTCACGTAATAAATTTTTTTCCAGAATTGTCAAATTACGTAGTTTTTGATATGATACAAGCAAAAAAAGTTTTAAGAAACTTAGTCTTAGATTTTGATTATTACGTATACAGTAAGAAACTTTTTGAAAAAATAGGCGAATTTTTTCATATAAAAAATTGTTATACAATGTATGTAGAACAAATAAACAATGCTATTTCTATGAAATGAATTCATTCTATACAAAAATTGTAGTTTAAATTTTAAAATAAAGAAATTTTTGAACTTTTAGAAAAGATTACATTATCATTTAAAGAAATGAAAAACTCTATTGCTGTGGTTGGCCAAGGTTTCGTAGGAGGTTCTCTTACGACTGTTTTCTCAGAGAGAGGCTTCAACGTACTGGTATACGATAAGGCAGGTAAGGTCTCACCTGGTGCACACGATTATCGACCTGACTCTCTAAAAAGCCTTGTTAATTTTACCGAAGGATCCGTCCCTGGATTTTCCAAAGTTTATTTCGTGTGCCTTCCAACACCAATGTATGAGGATGGAAGCGCAGACCTCAACATTGTTGAGGGTGTCCTAACAGAGCTTTCACAGATCCCGGGCGAGAGGATTGCAGTAGTAAAGTCTACTGTTCCACCTGGCTCCACCGAGAGATGGAATAAGAAATTTGGAGAAACAGGTCTTCGTGTTGTCTTCAATCCTGAGTTTTTGACTGAGGCCAATGCGTTGGATGACATGCGAAACCAAAACAGGATCATCCTTGGTGGGCCTCGGCCATACATTAACACAGTGAAGCAGGTTTTCCAGACGGCATTCCCAAAGGTGCCGCTTGTAAAGACTTCTTCGACCACTGCCGAGATGGTGAAGTATGTCACAAACAACTTCCTGACTGTAAAGGTGGCCTTTGCAAATGAGATGTTCCAGGTCTGCGAAGCCCTAGATAAATCCGGACTAAATGTGGATTATGATAAGGTAATTGAATATGCTAAGTATGATTCTAGGTTAGGCTCCAGCCACTGGAGTGTACCTGGACCTGATGGACACTTTGGTTACGGCGGGAGCTGTTTTGTCAAAGATTTAAATGCAATGGCTAGTATTGCAAATGATCTAAAGATAGACACACCTGTCCTTGATGGAGCATGGAAGAAAAATCTAGAAGTTAGACCAGAAAGAGATTGGGAATCCTTAATCGGAAGAGCAGTTTCTAAAAAGAATAAGTAAACAACTTCCTCTATGCCCTATAGTTATAGTTTATGAAGACTGTAGCTATAGTGTGCAAAGGATGCTCAAATACTTTCACCGTAAAGTATAAGCTTAGAAAACAAAAATACTGCTCGAGAGATTGCGTAAACAATTCTTTCTCGGGCAGTGGTAATCCTGCTTACGGAAAAACTTATCGAACTAAAGATAAAAATCCTGAGTGGGCAGAAAAGATCAGTAAAACATCTACTGATAGAGAAATAAATAAAGGTGATAAAAATGGGATGAAAAATCCCGAAGTTGCAAAAAGGCAAGGACAGACTAGAAGCCATAAATTTGCTACAGATCCATCTTGGTCAAAAAGAACATCAGCATATGTTAGAAAAGCCTGGGCAGATGGAAAATTTGATGAAGTTTCCGTAGGCCGATGTAAATGGTATTCTCACACCAAACCAGATGGAACTGAAGTTAAACTTCAAGGAACTTGGGAAGTTATTTTTGCAAATCACATGGATAAGTTAGGAATAAATTATGAGTCTCATAAAGGAATCATAAAATATGTTTGTGACGAGGTAGAAAGATCATACTTGCCTGATTTTTACATTCCTTCAATAGACACATATGTTGATGTAAAAGGTGTATTTTTTAATTCTTTACAACAAGAAAAATTTGAAAAAATAAAGTCATCGAATCCTGAAATTAGAATTTACCTTGTGACAAAAGAAGAGTTCTCATCTATTGGAATAGATGTCTTGAAAGAAGCCAACGTCATTTCTAAAAAGCCAAAGGGTTGATGAACTAATATGGTGACATAAGTTACCATATAGCAATGCAAGAAAATAACTCCTTCCAAACTCTACCTACGGGAAAAC
>Ga0078894_10000061_pt1 | contig 61710 bp, 46 predicted proteins | sample LauGreSu1BDMLBSD_2_FD_67506 | JGI IMG/M metagenome (GOLD analysis project Ga0078894, IMG submission 67506) | Freshwater lake microbial communities from Lake Michigan, USA - Su13.BD.MLB.SD (version 4) (version 4) | ecosystem: Environmental > Aquatic > Freshwater > Lake | place: Lake Michigan...
GCCCCATGCCACAACCCACTGGTAAAAAACACCAACATCGCCGCCAACGCCAACACCCACGGACCTCGCTTATTTCCCCCCACCGGGATAAAAATGTAATCCCTAAACCAAGTACTCAACGAAATATGCCATCGCTGCCAAAATTCAGGAATGCTCTTGGCTATAAAAGGCTTGTTGAAATTGTCCATCAAATGAATCCCAAACAACAACGCACTGCCCTGCGCCAACAACGAATACCCAAAGAAATCAGTATACACCTGAAAAGTAAAATAAAAGGTCGCTAGCCAAGCCTCCGCCTGCGTGAACGACGTGTGATCCGAATAAAAAGTATCCACCACCGAAGCCAAATTATCGGCCACCGCCACCTTCAAAAACAAACCGTAAATTACCAACCTCAACCCATTGCGCACATCCTCCCAACGAGGCGAATATTCCGCAAACAACTGCGAATGCAACTTGCCAAAGCGCTCGATCGGACCGGCAACCAACTGCGGAAAGAACGATACATACAGCATGAATTTGGGCAAATTGTGCTCCGCCTTCTCTTGTCCTCGATACACATCCACCACATAGCTGATACTCTGAAACGTATAAAATGAAATCCCCGCCGGAATCGTGTATTTCCCCAACTCAACAATCCACGCCGTAGCGTTGTGATCGCTCATCCAACGCACCATCGCAGAATCGCCCAAGGCAAAGTCCAAGTACTTGAACATAAACAACATGGTGAGGTTACTGCCGATGCTAAACCACAGCCAAAACTTCTTCCAACCCAGCGAGCCATCCTGCTCCACCCGCATGCCACACCACCAGTCGATTACCGAGGTAAGCATCATCAACCCAGCAAACTCAATCTTCCAATACCCGTAAAAGAAATAACTCGCCAGCAACAGCCAAATCCAACGCTGTTTGGCCGGCAACACAAAATACGTGAGCCATACCAAAGGCAGGAAAAACCAATATATGACTGAGTTGAACAGCATCCGCGGTCGCGAATATACGCTATTGAATCATCAACTTGGTTGAGTAAACCGCGCCTTGATTTGATGTAAACTGAATCCAATACTGACCTGCAGCCAAATCGACAACGTTCACTGATTCACCCGGCTCGATGGCTTTGCGCAACACGACTCTACCCACGCAATCCACAACAGTCACATCGCCTTTCATACCCTCTGCATCCTTAAATGCAAGTTGGACAGTACTTTGCGCTGGATTTGGATACACCCTCATTTGAGTATTATTTACCAATTCCTCAGCTCCCGCGTTGCCACCCAAAATCTGTTTGGCATAGGGATTTGCGATTTTTTTATCCGTGTAAACTCGATATTCGCCCGCCGCCAAAGTGATCACCATCGTGGCACTGGAAACCTTTATGCTATCGCCAGTTAAATAATTATACCAATAGCCAGTGCGGGCAAAACCGACCGAAGCACTGCTCGAAGTGACATCAAAATTGCCAATCACAACCGTATTCATGTTGCTGTGATTAAGCGTTAATATCTTATAATTCCCGCCACTGGAGAAATTGTAGCTAGTAGGCGAAGACACCTCTGTATAGTTTCCTTTTAGCTGCGCGATGGATGCGATTTTGAATTGATTTTTTCTACGAACCACATCAGACGTCCAATAGTCCCAACGAACGGGCTTATTGGCCAAACGACAACCATCTTGAACCGTTACGCCGTCCTCACAAGTGTTTATGCTATAATCATAAGCGAGCTCATCAAACTGCCAAATCATTTTTGGACCCGGCGTAGCAATTACAAAGGCGTAAGCCAAACCCACCCTCGGCACATAAACATTGGGGTCCTTAACGGAATATCCGGTGGTGATATTTCCGAAATTCTTGCACTTGTAACCCATTCTTTCCTCGTCGTGACTGATGATGTAACCCACCAAATTTCGCTGACCTAAAGATCGTTTTTGCGCATCGATGCCGTAGCCAAAGTCGCTATTACTGAAACCCATTCCGGCCTCGTTGGCATTGAAATTCCCATTGCCCCAAAGCATCATTCCCTTGGCCGACAAAGTCTGTTCCTCGTTGTTGTCCGCGAAGTGCTCCATGATGCAATACGCACCCGGTGATTTCGACTGAACCCAATTGTAGTAATCGGTGAGAATATCAACCCGACTTTGATCGTACTGCGCCATTTTACTAGCATCGTTTCCAGAGTTAGTTTGGGTAAAACCTTTGCTCAAATCGAAGCGAAAGCCATCCACATGAAACTCCTCTAAAAGATAAGCCAACGTACGTTTTACATAATATTTGGTCGCTTGTGTTTCGTGGTTCACATCATAACCCACATTAAACGGATGTTTTGCATCGGCATTCAAGTAAGGGCTGTTTCCCCAAGGTTTTCCCGTAGCAGCGTCCCAATACAAAACGTTTATTGAAGCGGAACCAAAGACGTGGTTATAAACGACATCTAAGATTACGGCGATGCCATTTTGGTGACACGCATCAACCAACGACTTCAGCGCCGCGCGGTTACCATAGTATTTGTCGATGGCCATCTGACTCGCCACATTGTAACCCCAGCTCAAATTTCCTTCAAACTCGCAAACAGGCATTAACTCCAAAGCAGTGATTCCCAATCGCTTTAAATACGGAATTGAATCTTGCAATGCTTTAAACGTTTGGGCTTTGGTAAAATCGCGGGTGAGACATTCGTAAATCAAGAGTTTATCAGTTGCGGGTCGTTGGAAAATCTTCTTCGACCATGAAAAAGGAGGTTGAGCGGTTTGCAAAACACCAACATACCCTTGGGTTTTATTCTTGGGGTAATATTTCATGTTGGGGTAATTGGCGGCTGGGATAAACGCATCGTCCCACTCGTGTAACATTAACGTCGCAAAGGGATCTGCCACGCGAATGCTGCCATCCACCCAAAACTGATAGCCATATTCAACACCTTTTTTTAACCCGGTAATTTTCTTCCACCAAATGCTTTTGGTCGATGAATAATTCATGAAATACGATGTATCCGGGGCCCAATTGTTGAAATCCCCAATCAAGTAAACATAATTTTTATAGGGGGCATAGAACAGCACATAGGCGGTTGAATCATCAACATAAGTGACGCCCAATTCCAATCCAGTTGGGGGATCCAACGATTTCACCGAGGGATTTACCACAAAGGTGACGGTATCTGCGGCTACAAATTGATTGTTGTAATTGGCGGTAAAAATCATTCTATTGGAGCCCACCTTCCATTTATTATTTGAAAGCTGAAAGCTGTCTTTTGTGGTGCTTTTGCGAAGCGTATCCCCGTTGAGGGTTAGTACCGTTGCACAAACTCTACTCGACCACACTTCGATTTTTTGGGTAGCGGTGGCTCCAATAATACTGGTTTTGGTCTCAGGCAAGGTAAATTTTGCAGCCAAACCCGTGGAATAAATCGGGGTGAAAATATCAGTACCTGCAGCGCTGCGACCCACTTTAGAACCGTCGGCATTTCGGAATACGAAGGCCAATTGCAATACAGTTTCATTGGTGGCAAATGCTCCTGCTTGAGAATAAAAATCTTTCACATGGTAACGAATCTGCCATTTGTCGTTCCCAAGGGATGTCATTTTGGTTCGGGCATCCGCCGTGCCCCAATTTCCCACCACATGTTTCCAATCGCTACCACCTGTACTGAGCGTTGTGATCACACCAGTATGCGCATAGACTTGGGTGGCACCTACCAGCGCGCCATTGCCCAATTTTGCATTGTAAATGATTGTTACGGTATCGGTTTCTTTGGGGAATACGGGGCTGAGCGACAGCACCTGGGCTTGCAAAGCACTTCCCATCAAAAACACAAAAAGCAAAAAGGCAATTTTTCTCATAGTTTCTTCAAAAATAGGCGATAAGTGTCGTTCTGACAATAAATGAAAGGGAAAGCGACCATAATCAAATGAAGGAGAAAAAACCAAATGACAACAAGCGCGAAATAATTACGAACTTTGGGGAGCGGAAGGAATCAGACAATCCAAGAGGCGCGGTTAATTTTAGGAAGAAATGAATACAAGCCCAGACAATCAGATCTTACATAGAACTTTTCCCGTGGTGGGAATGACATGTGCTGCATGTGCGGTGAGTTTGGAGTCGTATTTGGGCAGTTTGGAAGGTGTAATTTCTGTGGTTGTGAGTTATCCCAACCAGTCGGTTTATATAGAATTTAACGAGGGAGAACTCCAGGAAGGGCGATTGGGGGATGCGGCGAAGGAGATTGGTTATGAGTTGGTTACGAACGAGGCGGCCGCGCTCCGCGCGGCCACCCACCTCAACACCCTAAAACGAAAACTCCGCATCGCCATTCTTTGCACCGCACCCATTTTCCTAATTTCCATGGTCTTCATGAACCAAATACCCCATGAAGGCATCATCCAATTCCTACTTTCACTCCCCGTTATCCTCTTCAGTGGCCGCGATTTCTACACCAACGCCATCAAAAAAATCAAACATCGACAGACCAATATGGATACCCTGGTGGCACTATCAACCGCAACCGCATTCCTTTATAATAGCTATCAAATCGTATTGTATTACCTGTCTCTTTTCGATGCAAATCCTACCCCTAACCACCACGCAACAGTTCAATCCGCGCACCTAAATCACCCTCACTTTTATTTCGAGTCAGCTACCGTCATCATTACCCTCATTCTGCTTGGAAAATTCCTAGAAGAACGAGCCAAAACCCAAAGTGCAAAGGCCATTCACGACCTACTGTCTTTGCAACCCACCCAAGTAACCGTTCTCAGAAACAACATAGAAATCACCATCCCCACCGCCGAAATAATCCTGGGCGATTTCGTAATTATTAAACCCGGAGAACGCATTCCTGTAGATGGAAAAGTGCGATCCGGATCCTCCTATATCGATGAATCCGCAATCACTGGCGAACCCCTCCCCGCGCTCAAAGAAAAAGGCAGTCCTGTTTTCGCTGGGACACTAAATCAGCAAGGAACACTAAAAATACTCGCTCAAAAAATTGGCAACCAAACCCTGCTTGCCCAAATCATTGCCCGCGTAGAACAAGCCCTGGGATCCAAACCCGAAATTCAAAAACTCGCCGATCGAATCTCATCCATCTTTGTCCCAACCGTCTTCCTCATCGCCGTCGTTTCCGCACTGTTTTGGTACTTTTTCCCTTTCAACACACCGCCCCAATTTGCCCTTACCACCTTCATCAACGTTCTAATCATCGCCTGTCCCTGTGCTCTCGGACTTGCTACCCCAACCGCTTTGATGGTAGGCATCGGCAAAGGTGCCAAACATGGAATTCTGATCAAAGATGCGCAAGCGCTGGAATTGGCAAATAAAATTACCGATATCGTGTTCGACAAAACCGGAACCCTTACCCTAGGCAAACCGATGGTGGCCGAAATGCAAATTTTCCAAAGCGCCGGACATAGCGAAACACAAATTTTGCAAATCCTTAAAAGTATTGAAAGTAAATCGGAGCACCCACTCGCCCAAGCCATTATCGAACATATTGCAGGACTGTCGCAATTCGATTCAACCGCCGCAAATTACGAACTCCAATCTTTCACCAATCTGCCTGGCAAGGGTATCACAACCCAAATCAACGATGCTCCATACCACCTCGGTTCATGGAAATGGATTGCGACTACAACAAACCTGAACATCGATCAAAAGGCACAAGAAATTTCGGAACGTTTGCTGAATCAAGCCCAAACGACCATCGCCTTGAGTACAGAAAATCAGATCCTAGCCATCATCGGCATCAAAGATCCCATCAAAGATTCTGCCGGGGAAACGTTGCAAGCACTGCGCGACCTTAATATCCAAATTCACATGCTCACCGGCGATAATGCTCAGACAGCAAAGGCCGCTGCCGATCAACTCAACATCAATCACGTGATGGCCGAAACACTGCCAAATCAAAAGTTCGATTATATTCAAATGCTACAATCTCAGAACCGTGTTGTAGCCATGGTTGGCGATGGAATTAACGATGCGCAAGCACTAGCCAAATCCGATGTCAGTTTCGCAATGGGAACAGGCTCAGCACTGGCTATGGAATCGGCGGCGATCACCCTAACTGGCGGACAAATAACCCAAATTCCCAAAGCCATCGAACTGTCTAAACAAACCCTTAAAACGATACGCATCAACCTGATATGGGCCTTTGGATACAATGTCCTAGCCATACCACTCGCCATGGGAATTTTCTATCCCCTTTTCGGATATGCACTTAACCCAATGATCGCTGGCGCTGCAATGTCGTTTAGCTCAATCTCCGTCGTACTCAACAGCCTCTGGCTCGCAAAAAAGAAAATAACATGAACCAAATTCAATTCAAAACCAACATCAACTGTGGCGGATGTATCAAGTCTGTCACGCCGTTCTTAAACGCACTCGACGATATCGACGCGTGGCAAGTGAATACGGAAGTTGCAGAAAAAATTCTAACCGTGGAAACTGAGGCCAGTCCCAATGAAATGGGTCACAAAGTGATAGCCGCTGTTTCGGAAGCGGGTTTTACGATTCAGCTGTTGGCTGGATAATTAGTCGATCCGACTAAATTCGATGCGCTTGGTTTTGTCGGATGGGTTTTCCCACCACATTTCCTTATTGGTCATGCGCAAAATACGATATACTTTGGTGCCCAATTTCGCACCAGCCCAAGTCTGTTCGATGCTAATATTCTCTTTGGTTTCACCCCATACCCAAGCCAAATCAATTGAAGCCGTATTGTAAATACCCGGTGTAATTTGTGTTTTGGTAATTGCAGTACCAACACCTTCTTTATCAAAAGTATAGATTAGAGAATCCCCTGTTTTGGGTGCAGATTTTGATTCAAGAAAAGTGCAATTCCAACGACCATCCAAACGGCCTGCCTTAGAACGGAACGACAAACTTGGACCTTCGGAGTAGGTACATCCTTGCATAGTAGCCAACGCCACAAAAATCACAGCAAATAATCTCATTTTCATAGGTTTGTATAAATATAGTTTTTACGAATTAAATCAATTTTTTAAGGAATCAAAAGAAAAATGACGAAATTCGTGGAACTGTAATGGGGTTGACTGGATTCGACGGGATGATTGGTTGCAGTGTAAGCATGTGGTGCGTGGGAGGTTTGCACCAAAATCTCAGCCTTCAAACTTTTAAGAGGCGAATCTAATTACGCCATGGCTGCCTAATCGGAATGATTAAGTAATTGCCATCTACCCCGAATGTCTCTATCTGAGCCGATGTTCGTTAGGGGTAGTCGACCCGCTCAGGTATGACCTTGAACCATCAACGCAGGGGCTCATTACAAAGTTGGTTAAGGAATCACGTTGGCTAGGGTAGAGCCGGCCGATTCTCGAAAATCAATCTCACCCTAAACATGTAGAAAGCGCTTGCTGTCGCATAGCCGGACGGGGGTTCGACTCCCCCCAATTCCACTTTTTTCGTTCGTAACCCATTGATAATCAATGGGTTTTTTTAATCTTAAAACAATCTTAAAACATTTGACACGTTTTCAGGAAAAATTTTACTCTTTAATCGTTTAGATTGATTCTCGCAGCAAATATCTTCTAAGTTATTACCCAATAATTTATTATATTCGTACAACCTCGGCTATAGAAAATCTGTCTATCGCTCGTAATAAATTAAAAATGATTAGAGTCTTGAGCTTCATATTGACCTTATTCGCTATCACCGCGAATATCAATACGCTCAATGCTCAATCAGATTTTAGTGCATCGAATCGAAAGGGTTGCGCACCGTTAACCGTACAATTTTCCGATTTATCAAGTGGCAGCATTGTAGCTTGGTCTTGGGATTTTGGAAACGGGAATTTAAGTAACCTGAAAAATCCATCGGCGAGTTATACTTTGCCAGGCAAATACACGGTTAAATTAACGGTAACCGACGCTGCAGGAAATAAATTTAGCGCCACCAAAACTCAATTTATTGTGGCTTTTAAATCTCCTGTAGCCGATTTCTCAGGCAGCCCTAGAACGATCTGTCAGGGCGAGTCTGTTAGTTTCTCCGACCAATCTACCAAAGGCGATACTACCATCACCAAGTATACTTGGGACATGAACGATGGAACGGTAATTACTGCATCCTCCAAACCTACCCATGTATTTAAAAGTGCCGGCACGTTTCCCATTTCGTACTCTGTACAAGATGCTAATGGTTGCATTTCGAAAGTCAACAAACCGGCGTACATTTTGGTAAATCCAAAGCCAACAGCCGATTTCGTTACCGATTTCCCCATTGATTGTAGAGCGCCTTCTTCCGTGACCTTTACCGACATTAGCAAAGGGAAGAGTCTTTCGGGAAAATGGTCATTCGGAGATGGAAATCAAAAAAAATTAACAGCCGGAGGAAGCATCGTCCATCAATACAGTAATTTAGGAAAATACGATGTAAAATTGGTTGTTAGGGATACCAACGGTTGTATGGATTCGGTAATTAGAATTGCAGCCGTTATCCTAGAGCCATTCAAAGCGGATTTTACATCGGACAAACAAATATTCTGCGGTTCCGGTACCGTGAATTTCACTAACAAGAGTGCACCGCAAACTGGAGTTATCTCATCATGGGATTTCGGTGATGGCACAACCTCCACACGATCTCATCCAACCAAATTTTACAGCAAACCGGGCAAGTATTCCGTCACCCTAACGATTCAGTCTACCTATCGAAATTGTTCAGCTTCCATTACAAAGAATAAATACATCATTGTTAATCCATCGCCCCAGGGCAATATTCAACTGAGTGATACCTCGCCGTGTAAAGTGCCTTTCACAGTATATGCCACGTATCTCGATTCTTTTGGATACAAAAACATTACGTGGCGAGTGTCTCTCGATAACGACAAAAACCGCATTTTGGGGAGTAGTAATCCCATCCGAATTGATGGTAGTAATTATGGAAAATATTTGATTTCTGCCGTGGTAGAAAATAAAGAAGGCTGCATCGACACAATTGAATTTCGATATTTAGAGCCGGTAATGGTTTCCTTAAAAGTTGAAGGGGTTAAATGGGGATGTGCGCCCTTAAAAGCAGAGCTTGTAGCCAATATTAAATCAAACAGAAACATAAAAACAATACTGTGGGAATTTCACGACGGTGATATTAGAAATGGGTTAGAAGCAGAAAAAACGTTTCCAGATACCGGTGTTTTTAATGCCAAAATAACGGCTTGCACCAACAACAATTGCTGCTATACTCGATTGTTTCAGATTCATGTCGGAATGAAGGTCAAACCCGCGTTTTACACCCTTCCCGTTGGCGATTTTTGCAACAACACGGATAGTATACTATTTATCAATGCTACACAACATCCCGGGTTTGTCATTGATAGTTTTATTTGGAATTTCGATGAAACCGACGGTATTCAGAGGGCCCCTTTCACACCCCCTTGGATGATTGCCAACAAGCCATATGCGAAAACCAATATTTGGCATCAGTACGATAGGGATACTGGCTGGGTGAATCCATCTCTTTACGCCTACCATCACGGCTGTGAGTCCATGATTAGTCAGCGCGACTCCATACGGATAAAAGCCGCCTTTGCAAAAATTGGGTATTTCATTGACATGTGCGATTCCAATGCCTTGTATTTATTTAATCAATCGAGGGCATTCACACGATTTGAATGGATAATCGATAAGAAAAAGTATACTACCGACACCGTTTCATTATCGGCCACAGACCCCCATTACATTAGATTGCGAATATGGGACGATTCAACGGGATGTTACGATACTTCTCAATTCTTATACAAACCCGATTCCTATGCATCGCCAAGTATTCAAGAATTGGGGTCGAATCTCTGCGAACCAGGGTATGTGCGACTCCGTGTTGTAAACGGTCCAAAGGACTACGAATGGCTGGTCAATGGTAAAGTATTTGCTAAAAATCGAACCACTGTTGAAATTCCTTTCGATACCGCAGGAGTATATTTTATCGAGTACCGCTCCCCGTTTGGGAAATTTTGTAATGGATTACAGGTCCTAAAATATGAGGTTGGTGAAACCGATTTGCGCGGCTCTTTGATGCGTTCTCCGGGTTGTTTACCTATTTCGTTGGAACTTTATGATTCATCCTACTCACCCACGAAAAAACATGTTTGGGTTTTGAGTACTGGGGATACGATTCCTATCACATCAGCCTTAACAAAATACATCGTTAAAAATGCCAACGCTGATACAATATGGGCTGTGTTGAAATCCAAAGCAACCAAACAATCTTGCTATCCAACCGCAAGATTACCGATTTCAATTGCCGGACCCATATTTACCCTCAGACAGTTGTGGGAACACAGTTGCGGAATGAGTTTATTCCAAGGATTTGCCGTTCAGGTGAATAAAACACCGGTGAACTTAAATTGGGATATGGGGGATGGTAAACAATATTCTACTCCCTTTGTACGACATGGATACAAAGATTCCGGGATCTATAGAATTAAAGTTACGATGAGGGATACTTCGGGTTGTATTTCCGAAGAAACGCGCGAAGTGTATTTTCCAGGTCGTAGATTGAAACTACGGGTAGCATATACTGTTATTGGCAGCAAATGCGCGCCCTTGTTAGTTCAGTTTAGAGACTCTAGCAGTTCGTTTAATGTAAAAATCACGAGTTGGAATTGGGATTTTGGCGACGGGACCTCCAGTGTATTAAAAAACCCGCAACATCAATACTTAAAGCCGGGGAAATACTCAATCACTCTAACCATAAAGGATTCATTGGGTTGCACCGAAACACGAAAATTCCTTGACCTTATTTTAGTTCCCGGCCCTGACGGACAGTTTACTTTTTCTCCCAAATCTGATTGTATGCCTCTCACGGTAAATTTCAAACACAGTACCACAGGCGCAATAATGAAGAAAGAATGGGACATGGGAGACGGTGTAGTTCAAACGGGCAACGTAACAAGCTATACTTACAAATTTCCCGGAAAATACATTCCGTCCCTAATTTTAAAGGACTCTTTTGGTTGTACGAAAGCCATTCAATCGCCCGATACGATAGAAGTGTTTGGATTGCCTAAAATACAAATCCAACAAGTCGGTTTGTGCTTAAATGATTCAGTCGTTCTATCTGCAATTCCAATGCTGAATTCCCCCACAATAGACAACGTAACCTGGTTAATTGAAGGAAAACGACACGCCGGAATGTCGGTGAAAGTGAAATTTGTAAATAAAAATGCCCTTGTCAAAGTTTGGGCTCAAAGCAAGCAAGGATGTGTAGACAGTTTGACACAAAATCTTAGACTTTTTGGTTCGGCGATCAACGTTCAACCCTACGATTCTATAGTTTGTCTAGGTAGTCGGTGGAAAGGAGAGGCCAACTTTATTTCAGACACCGCATTAGTAAAGCAAGGATGGTATTTGAATAATTCATACCAAACCAATGCATTAAATTTTCAATTTGTACCCGCTACGTCCCGCATTTATTATTTACAATTCAAAACTGTGAATGTGCTGGGCTGTCAAGATTCTTTGAACCTTCCCATTAAAGTTCTAGTTGGTGATACGGTTACTCCTCAAGCCCCATCGTGGAGAAGGGTTAGTGTTACCGGTGATAAAAGCCATGAATTGGTATGGGGACAACACAATAGTTTTGATTTTAAGCGTTACAGGGTTTGGGTTGATCGGGGTGCCGGGTATCAATGGCTGATGGATAAATCATCGCTCAAGGATACGATGGGTCTGGTAATGGATGCTCAAAGTTTGGTGCGCAGCGATTGTTACAAAATTTCGATGGAGAATCTATGCGGGTTTACCCAGGCGATGGTGGACTTAAAATCCCACTGTACCATTGAATTGAAAGGTAAGCCTTTGGTCAATGCCTCGGAGTTACGTTGGTCTGCTTACGTTGGTTGGCCGGTTGATTCTTATACCATTTATCGACAAAAAAATGCATCCACTTGGGATTCAATAGGTAGGACAATTGGTTCAAATCTTACGTTTATCGACACCAATATTACGTGTTATGAAACACATGTTTATCAGGTAAAAGCACACGAGCTCAATGGTTTCCGAGAATTCAGCTTTAGTGATACCTGTCATGTAAAGCCGATTTATATTAATACTGTCAATCCGCCAAACCTCCGTCGAGCAACCGTAATGAATGATGATTATGTGCGCATCGATTGGGAAAAACCAACCAAAAACAGGTCTCCTTTGGTTAACTATGTTGTCAAGGGCGAGCAATTGATTACGCCTCAGGGAAATCCTTCATCAGCTTCAATTTGGAATTTACCAGCTTCAAAAGATTCATTGGTTTTGCAACATGAACAAGTAGATGTTGATCGTTGGAGTTATCGCTACAAAGTACTAGGCATCGATGCGTGTGGAGATAGTTCAGAATGGACGGCAATTGCACAAACGATTGTTTTGACAACTTCTTTAAATAACGATTATAATCCTGTCTTACAATGGAATAAATACCAGAAATGGCAAGATGGAGTGAGGGAATATCTAGTTGAAAGAAACTTGGGCGATGGCTTCAAAGTAATCGCAACTTTATCAGAAAACGACACAATATATACAGATGCATTGAGCAGTCTAAACTGTATTCCAGCCCTAGAATATCGAGTTACGGCGAATCGCAACCGACTGATACCTACGGATAGCATTTGGATGCATTTATCGGCCAGTAATGTTTCTCAGCCATCAACAGTTACTAAAGTTTTTGTCCCCAATGCATTCACGCCCAATAGCAATCGCTTAAACGAAACTTTTCAACCTGAAGGTATTTTTATCGCTAGTTATTCTTTGAAAATTTTTAACATTTGGGGCGAGATGTTATTCAGCGAACAAGGGTGTTCTCCCAAATGGGATGGAAATTACATGGGTAAGCAATCTCCACAAGGCGTTTATGCCTATTTAATTATAGCAAAAGGTATAGACGGGAAGCAGTATTATTTCAACGGCAACGTAACCCTGCTGCGTTAATTACCGGTTTACTTAAAGTTTCGACCACTTTTTGTCGAATTACGATTGAAATCAAATACCATTAATTTTTGCGATTTTCCGTAATGTTAATTTATTTAATTGCGATTTTCCGTAAATTATTAACCTATTTTGGTTTACAATTTTGTATTATTGAAAAAAAATAATCCTATCAATAGACTAAATAAATTCAAATGAAAAAACTCATCTTAACCCTAACTGCAACAATCCTTGCATCTAATTTCTGTTTTTCACAAGACATTATCACAAAAAAATCTGGAGAAGACATCCAGGCGAAAGTACTTGAAGTCACAAATACTGAGATTAAATATAAAAAATTTGATAACCAGACCGGTCCCATTTTTACGATGTCAAAAACAGAATTATTAATGATTCGATATGAAAATGGTACCAAAGATATCTTCACTGAAATACAAAGCGTAACGCCTACAAGCAACCCAACTTCATCAACTACACCCATTGGCGATCTTGCAGACAGGGGCAAAGAGGATGCAAATTCATATTACCGTGGTGATAAATCAGGTGCCGGATGGGTGGCTGCTACTGCGATACTAGCAAGTCCATTGCTTGGTGTAATTCCAGCAGTAATTTGTGCAAGTGTAGAGCCTTCAGATGATAATTTAAATTACAAAGAATCAGAATTAATGAAAAACGCTGTATACAATCAGGCTTACACGGAACAAGCCCATAAAATCAAAAAGAAAAAAATTTGGAGGTCTTATGGTATTTCTGCAGGTATTGGTATTGTGCTAAATCTACTTCTTTTGTCATATTAAATTCATAGAATCCATTTTCATAACATCGCAAGCCAAACTGCAATTGTGGAGCTATCGCCCCATGTAATTCATCATGCCAATCAGCAATGCACTGAGACCCAATAGCTGAAGTCCTGCGCCAATGTATACCGAGCGCAAATACTCGGAAGGAAGGTCCATTTTCCGCAATTTGGCAATACTCAAACCCTGACTCGTAATGATGTACATCATCAACAATATAAAATATCCCACCATTGGATTATAACCCAATTCTGTCAGATAATCCAACCACTTCGTGTAACCCAAAACCAAATAGACTCCAACGATGCAAAACAAAATATACATCCCTACGATACGCATCTTAGAAAATGATGCCATCACAAAACCCAACTGCTCGTGACTCAAGGTCTTCATTCCGCGCTCTTTAACCGTTCTACCTAAAAAGGTCGATATAATCATCACACCCAATCCCGCGTAAAAAATCATCTCTGAATTCATGACGGCAAGTTACATCGAAGTTGATTTACTTTCAGAAAACAAAATGAATTTGTATCCCAGACTTCAATGTTCACTTGCCTTTGTCACGAAAAGTCAGTTACTGTACAACCAACTGAACGCCACTCACTGCAGCGATAGTTTTGATTGAGATATGATAAACTCCAGCAGCTAAACCAGAAATATCAATTGGTGAATTTGGTTTCACATTATAGATTGTCTTTACCAACGTTCCTGAAGTGGAAAAAATCGCAATCTCATCCATCATAGTTTCACAATTCAATGTAACCGTCTTGTTTGAAGGATTTGGATATAATGTCACAACTGGCTTCGCATTCGCTTGAGAAACCGACGTAGCCGTTTTACTGAAATACACATTGTCGATATAAAGCACGCCAGAACCCGTTGGCGTTCCACCAAATATCAATTGTGAAAGGTGAGTTACACTTTTTAAACCGGTAAAATCCGACATAGGAATCTTGTATGTATTCCATGCTTTCTGAGTAGGGTTGGCATACGTCATTTCATGCTCCGTATCATCACCACCGCCAAAATTATTATCGGCCCCAAAATCCACCCACTTGATTTTGAACTGCGTCATGTTTGGAGTCCACGCATCGACGTGAAAAAACGACATTCCGCTGGCATCGATGGCGTTTGCACCCTTAGCTTCAATGCCTACAAAGTCTAAACCTGCATATTTCTTGGTTGCATCACCTGCAATGGTAATATCTGATAAAACACCCACCGACCAATCTGTGCGCCATGTATTTACAGCCACGTCGGTATAGGGTTTACTAAACATTGAAATCACATTTGCCGCGGCAGTCGTTGGCGTTGGTGCAGCAATCAATGGCACATCCAATGCGGGCCCTGAACCTTCAAAACGGATATTGTCTACGTAACAAATATTGTCTGAACCCCTAGCCGGTGTAACTGCAAAATCAGGAAAAATAACGATCTGATCATTTGACTCGCCGATACGTTTGCTGAAATCAAAAACCAACTCTTCCCATGCACCCGTGGTAGTATTGGCCACTTTAAGTTCTCCGGTTGATGCGCCTGAAGCCGATGCAAACTTGATCCCAACGTCGCTCTTCACCGATTTCCAAACAAGCATTTTTACTATACAATTGCTGGCACTTAAAGTAAATGTGCCGATATCAGAGCCGTGCTTGCTCTCAAAACCTGCCCACGGCTGACCTGCTTTCATGGCGGTGAACTTTGCCACCGTTGCCGATACGTTGAGTCCCGAAGAACTCGGATTCGCTACAATTTCAACAGCAGGGTTGTCGCCGTTTTCGAAAGTGGTCCATGTGAAAGTCTTTCCATTGCCTGAGGTTTCAAAATCAATGGGGGATTTTTGGGCTGATAAGCCAGTGACTGCTGCAATCGTTACGGCAGAAACAATGAGTAGTTTTAGTGTTTTCATTTATTCAATGGCTAAGCCATTAAAACGAAGGTAGGCATGTTAATTGTATAAATTACAATAAGTAAAAATTAATCGCGAATCATGAGGAACAAAACCAAAAAGAACAAATTACCTTTGAGACATTAGACTATCAATTGGATGAAATTATTTTTTAAACTGACCTTACTCGTAATTTTTGTTTCACTCACAGCCTGTGGGGGAAAGGAATCTGAATCCAATAACGAAACCTCCTCGGCCGAAATTGCTGCAGCCAAACAAAATGAAGCCACAGTGAAAGCGGTATGTGGTTCATGTCATAAATTCATTCCTGCAGAATACCTAGACAAATCCACATGGGCCAACGTCGTTCCCGTGATGGCCGCCAAAATGGGCATCTTTGAACACAACGGAGAGACATATTTTAATGAAAAATCAGATCCAAATGTAGAACCAGGCACATATCCCTCAGAGCCCACTATTTCCCACGAGGACCTAGAGAAAGTACTGCAATACTTTGCTGCGCTGGCTCCCGACACCTTGCCTGCCCAAGTGCGAAATCACCCCATCAATCCTAGTAATGGCATCTTTTCTTTGGCTTTCCAAGCAGGTGATTTTCCAGCCGTTGGAAATATGCCCATGACCACCTTTGTAAATATCGTTCCCAAAGCAAAGCAAATAATCATTGGAAGTTTTGGTGAAAAAGGAGATTTGTCGACCTACCAAACCGCAGGCGATCTATTATGGCGAAAATCTTTCCCGAGCGCAGTGACATGGGTAGACCAAAGCAAGCCCAATCAGTGGCTGGTGAATTGCATCGGATCAGTGCAGCCCACGAATGCCAAAATAGGATCCATTCATTCGTTTAATCCGCAATCAAAAGAGGAATCAATCTTAGCCGATAAATTACCGAGACCCGTCCAATCGTTTTACCTGCCCAATAATCAACTCTTAATCAACGGCTTTGGTCACCTGAAAGGCAAGACATTTACTTATAATCCTAAAACAAAAGAGGAACTACAGATACTACGCGATATTCCTGGAGCGATTAGCACAAAAATCGCAGATTGGGATGGCGACGGCAAAAAGGACATCCTCACCCTCTTTGCGCAAAACAAAGAGAGCATCGTCCTGTTTAAAAACACAGGTAACGGATACCAAGAAACGGCAATTTTATTAGAAACGATGTCGGTATTTGGATCAACCAATTTTGAACTGGCCGATATGAATGGGGATGGAAAATTGGATATCATTTATACTTGTGGCGACAATGCAGATTATTCTGTAATTCTTAAACCCTACCACGGAGTGTATGTGTATCTCAATCAAGGAAATAACCAACTCAAACAAAGCTATTTTTATCCCGTCCACGGATGCTTCAAACCGGCCGTAAAAGATTTTGATCTCGATGGCGACCTTGATATTGTTACGATTGCATTTTTTGCAGACTTCCTCAGCCAGCCCCAGGAATCGTTGCTCTATTTCCAAAATAATAAAGGAGATTTCCAACCCTATGAAATGCCAGGATACGATTTAGGAAGGTGGTTAACCATGGATGCAGCTGATGCGGATGGCGATGGCGATGACGACCTTGTCCTTGGCAACCTGTCTATGGGACCCGAAAGCTTCATGACCCAAGAAATGGTAAAACGGTTTGCTAGTGGTCCTGCCTGTATCTATCTTGAAAACAAAACCCGATAACAGATGAAAATCTTTCACATATTTTTTGGAATAATCTTCATTTTATTTGCCGCTTTGCAATACAACGACCCCGACCCTTTTGTTTGGATGGCCGTTTATTTGGGTAGCTCTTTTTTGTGCTTTTTGTCGATTTTCAACCAAAAAACCCACTTTATTCGCAAATTTTACTTGATTTGGGCCATTTTCACGTCGATTTTTGCCATTTTCCAATGGCCACCCGCTTGGGAAGGTTTAGGCGATTCCATGAAAACAGTAAACAATGAATTGGCCCGTGAAAGTTTGGGATTATTCATTTGTTCTATTATAGCCATATTGCAATATGTAATTATTATCAGAAAAAACACTCACTAAATAATTGCCTTATGATTCGGCCCGCTATTTCCATAATTCTCGCAATTTCGCCCCTACTAATCACACCGGAGATCCCTTGGAGCAAATCTAAATCAGGTGGTGGGGTAATCGTCTACACGCGTCCGGTTGTTGGCTCAGACATCAAAGAAATTAAAGCCACCTTTGAATTGTCTTGTTCTCTAAATTCGGCTGTGGCTTGCGTAACCGACATCGCCAATTATCCCAAGTGGATTTATGCCACCAGTGAATCAAGGGTATTAAAAGTGATCAGCCCAACCGAGATAACCATTTATCAAAGAATCAATACCCCATGGCCGCTCGACGATCGCGACATCTGCGGTCATTATGTGATGAAACAAGACCCAACGACGCTAGATGTAAATATCACAACCCATGCCGAGCCCAAGTTAGTTCCAAACAAAGACGGTGTTGTGCGCATTCAATTCAATCGCACAATTTGGAATATCAAGTCGTTGGCAAAAAACAAATTGCATTGTGAGTACTTTATAACCTTCGACCCCGCCGGAACGGTTCCCGCATGGATGATCAATTTATTCATCTCCGAAGGACCTTACAGCAGCCTCACCAAACTCATTCAAGAGGTCAAACAGCCCAAATACGCCAACATCAAACACAGTTGGATTAGGGAAAAGCACCCATAAGTTATCGCTTCCGGCATTCGCAATACATGCCATTGCCATCCTTCAAAGTACTTGATTGATCCAAGCCTTTCAAAATCAACAACAAAACCAACGAAATCGGAGCTACAAAGATGCCTATTGTAACCAATGGCCATCGGGCCGAACCCAACAACATTGTTGTCATCGACCAAAATTCATGCCCCCAACGCCCCAATTTTCCGTAAGCAAACGCCTTGTCGGTCACTTCAAAACCTGCCTCAAACAACATATTCAAAAGGTCTTGTCGATTAAAAACCACTTGCCTTCCTTGCTGTGATTCATAATGATTAAAATGGTGAAACATCCAACGATACAACCTGGTCTCAATTTTAAAACCCACCGGCACATAAAGCAGCATAGACTTCCCAGATTTCAACACCCGATGCATTTCTGTCATGGTAAATGATGCATTCTTTACATACGGTAGCACAGCAAAACAGAAAATCAAATCCACACTTTCATCCTCCAAATCCTTCATTCCATAATCCAAATCAGCGCATGTAAACTCCGTTATTCCCGCTCTTTTATCTGGGTGATGACCAAAATAATTCCCAAGAAAATTAATCCAAGCTCCATTTCGATCTATACCTAGCAGCCGATCAAAAGGTGCATTCTTAGCCATGAAAATATAATGTCCGTCTCCGCAGCCGACATCCAAAATCGTACCGATACCAGCACCGCCATCCAAAAAAGCATCGCTAGATTCCGCGGTAATTCTTTCTAAAACAGACTTTACCTTCCGTCTGATCAATCCGTTCCTTTGGTATAACATACGCTGCAGAAAATGTACCCAACGAATGCCACCCTTCCAACGGTGCAGGATTCCTGGAACCGAATGATCAAATGCCTGTGCTACCCATTTCATTTATCGTATGATTCATCAAAGATAATTATGCGACAAAAGTCTTTTGCTTTATTTTCACGGTATTGTACTTTCGTGCCTATGGAATACCGCAGACTCGGAAAATCAGGACTACCCATCTCTGAACTCAGCTTTGGAAGTTGGATCACTTTTGGAAATCAAATAGAAAATAACATATCCGAGCGCTTTCAGAAAAACTCTTGCAAGAAAACAACCGTAAAATTGTTGGCGAACTGGTGGAATTTGCAAAAGAAATTGACGTTTCGATGCCCCAACTCGGCGTAGCATGGTGTCTAAAAAATCCCAATGTGAGCACTGTCATTTTGGGCGCAACCAAGACTGAGCAACTCGAAGAAACCCTGAAATCGACTGAAATCCTGCATAAACTCACCCCTGATGTGATGGAGCACATCGAAACCATACTTCAAAACAAGCCCCAACATCCGCTGTACTAACTGTGGCATAAGGTTTGCACATTTCGCGCGAATGAAATTTCGTGGTACGCTACTGATGTCGACTGTTTTCCTAAGCCTTCTCGCTTGGATCGGTACATCAAACGCAGACCCCATCGAAAAAGCACTCAAACTCATTCGCATTTCTTCCAAATCAGCAAAACCCATTTCCAAACTCCGAAAATCTTCGGTACCAAAAGACACAAATCAGGCAACGCAAGATATCGCTCAACTCAATCAACAAGAAGCGGCTCTCATCTTATTCAAAAGGAGATTCACCAAAGACAGCACTAATCCTGTGCTATATCACGCCCAAGCACTGCTGACTAACAACAAAGAATCCGATGCCCAACTCCAACTAGCCTTAACGGCAATGCAATATTGGGGGACGACAACAATTAGCAAAGCCAGGAAAGACAAATCGGGGGAAATTTGGAAAAAATACGACAATAAATATGGTGTAACTTACAGAAATACGGACACCTTGCTTTACAATTTGACACAGATATGGTGGACGCAAAAACCGAATTATAATTTAGAGCATGCAAGAAAATTATTGCATGAGATAGAATTCCATCACGAACGTATTTCTAACTATCAAGTCGCCATTCAACGCATCGAAGATGAGACTTTTAATCAAGCTGTAGCCAAACTCAAAACGCCAGCAGATACTGCCTTCCATGCCCCAAAATTTGAATCGATCGCCCTCAAATCACACCACAAACTCATTGAATTTCAAAAAGAATACATCGAACGTTTAGAATTCGATTCATTGATGCACTCGCGGGATATACAAGCGTTATCGGCCCGAAGATCTCAATTGCTAAAAATCAAAAAGCCCACCCAACAGGTAAAGTTGATGATTCAACAAGCCGAAGATACCCTAGTGCAATGGGAATATGAATTGGCTTGCAGCGAGGACCAAGAATACAGCTATTTACGTTTCCTCAAATCATACCCAAAAGCACCGCAAAAGAATTCAATTTTGCAAAAGCTAGATGCGATGGCGTTTGAACGGGCACAACAAATCAATACGGTTGAGGCGTATGAAAACTATCTCAAAAACCAGCCCCAGCCGCCAATTGGTAGGCAAGACCTGACGATGCGGGCACAATTTCTACTTCGAGCCCTCACCGTGATTCCCGTGCCATTTGCTTACACCAACAAAGACGGATTTTACTTCGCCGATTCATCAACCGGTCAGCCCTGGATGGAATTGGACTATAAAATGGCCTACCCTTTTGCGTTGAATAACAACAAATCGCAGTTCGTTGAAAACGGCTCAACGCTTATCCCAGGCTGCGCACTGGTAATGCGAACAGATACCTTTGGCTTGATAGAATACAGTTACATCACCAAGGATGGAAAACCCTTTACCAAAAACAATTACGAAACAATTTATCAGTTTAGTAGCAGCATGGCCTTTGTTCAACGCGGCGGCAGATGGGGCATTCTCAATTACCGCGGCAAAGAATTGTTGCCCTGCAAATTCGAAAATTTACGATACGATACCGCAGCCCATCGAGGAGCATTAAAAACGAACAAAAAGTGGGCGCTCTTCAACGAATCCGGCAAGCTAATCACCCCGCCCAAATACGATGCAATAGGTTTTGAAACATGGGAAAACGAACCTACCGAATCCCCCGCCAAACTGTGGATTAAAAATCGATGCGCCGCCCAAATCAACGGAAACTGGGCCTTGATTGATACGCTAGGAAATTCACTAACCCCCTTCGCATACGAAAGCATGACCTCACTGCCTTTTGGTCGTTTCATGGGCAAAATCAACGATGGATACTGCCTTTGGCGCGATACCATTCAATGCAGTGCGGAATACTCTGAGGCCGTGGATTTTGGCAAACCCTATACCCTAGTTCAACAAAAAGGTTGGGGAATTATTGATACCCTCGGAAGAATTTTGGTGCCCCCGATTTATGAAAAAGCCCTCTTGGTAGGTAGTACAGTGGCGCTTCTGAAGAACAAAAAATGGAATTTTTATTACTCTCGCGGGGAATTCAATTTACCCATCAAAGGCGCGATCGACGATTTTAGAATGCATGGCGATGGAATGGTTTTCGCACGTCAAAAGAAAAATTGGATCCTCTATCACGCCTACACCAAAACTGTGAGGAAAGTTAAAACTACTGATTTACAACAACTTACAGACACTTTACTCCTAGAACCCATTGGTAATAGTTGGTTTATAACGCATGCGAACGGCAAAATATTATTGTCGGATAGCCTCAGCAGCCTGAGCAAACTAAACGACCATGAATGGTTGGCGAGCAAATCATCGGGCACAGGATTGTTGTGTTTACCATCCATGCAGTGGAGCCTACAGCCAAAATATCAAGAAATCATCGTGTCGCAAAAACCATCGCATTATATGGTAAAGAGCAACGATAAATGGGGCGTGGTAAATAGTTTCGGCGATATAATTGTACCTATCATTTACGATGCGATAACCGATACCGAATACCCGGGATATTGGTATGCATTGCAGGGCGAAAAAACCCTTTGGATTAATGCATCAGGTGCTGCCTTGTTGGGTAAATAACGCATGCCACTGTCTTCTTTTTTGAATGCCGCATTAGCCTGTACGATTTTGGGCCGATTGTACGCAAAACTTTGGCGCGCAGCCTCCCCTTTGTTTATCTTTGCAAATCGGTATCGTTTTAATAGCATCGCCTCAACAATACATGGTCCCGTAGTAGAATGGATACTACGAATGCCTCCGGAGCATTAGATACAGGTTCGATTCCTGTCGGGACCACCTAGAAGCGACGCCAAACCAGTAAACTACTGAGAAAAATAGAAGAGTCGCAAGAATAACAGTTTATTCAAAATCGATAATTTATATTTGCTACAATGAGTTATAAAATTCAGTTTTCACAATGGTTGATGCATCAACTCCAACAAGCCGGAGCCACCGCCGAATCATGTGAGATTTTGCACCCCCTCGTTTTAACGATCGGACTCGTTGTCCTAATAGCAATCGCCGATTTTGTTTCTAGAAAAGTCATCCTCACAGTGGTGGCTCGGTATGCAAAAAAATCCAATAACACCTACGACGATATTCTGGTTGAAATGCGGGTTTTTATCTATCTCGCACACGTCGTTCCCGCCCTCGTTGCCAAAAAAGGTCTCCTTTTTATATTCAACGAAAACTCGGATTGGGTCAATATTTTACAACACCTAATCGATGCGTATATCATCATCGCCATCATCCGTTTTGTGCAAGCAGTGCTCAGAGCAATCAAAGTATTTTTACTCAATTCAGAGGACTTCAAAGACAAACCCATCGGATCGTATACCCAACTGCTAAATATCATCAATTACGCCGTAGGTATCCTATTTATAATCAGCAACATCACCGATAAACCCCTGTGGACATTGCTAACGGCTTTCGGTGCCCTATCAGCCTTGGTCATCCTAACCTTCCGCGATACCATTTTGGGATTGGTAGCTTCCATTCAAATTTCTGGGAACGACATTGTAAGAATGGATGATTGGATTGAGGTACCCAAATACGGTGCAGACGGACATGTGATTGAAATTAACCTCTCAAATATTAAAGTCAAAAACTGGGACAATACCATCACTACAATCCCAACCCATGGACTCATTAACGATGCGTTTAAAAACTGGAGAGGCATGGAAGAAAGCCAAGGCCGGAGAATGAAACGCGCCATCAATATCAAAATTTCTACCATCCAATTCTGTACCCCTGAAATGTTGGAGCGATATAAAAAAATTGCGTTGATTCGGGACTATATCGACAAAAAACAAGAGGATATCGACGCATACAATAGCAAAAACAATATCGACAAAACGGTTCTCGCCAATGGCAGAAACCTAACCAACGTTGGGATTTTTAGGGAGTATATGTACCGCTACGTGGATCAACATCCCAAGGTGAACAAGAAATTGGTGGCCCTTGTGAGGCAGTTGTCTCCCGGCGAAAAAGGATTGCCACTAGAGTTGTATTGTTTCACCCGCGACAAACAGTGGATCGACCACGAGAATATCGCAGCTGATATTTTTGATCATGTGCTCGCGGTTGTTCCTCAATTTGATTTAGAAATTTTCGAATCCCCTTCTGGTAAAGAAAGTTGATTGCAAAATAATTTCGCGCACTACTTTGCCCTATTACTCACTGCGATTTTTGTATCTTTGATTCATGGTAATCCGCTTGCCCAAATGGTTCTTACTTTGCATCTGCGCTTTCTTCTTAAGCCAAGGGAATAAAGTAGTTGACAACCTATTTGAATATTCCAAAAACATTGAAATTTTCACTGCCCTCTACAAAGAATTAGGCACCAATTACGTCGATGAAATCGAGCCCGGGAAATTGATGAAAACCGGCATCGATGCGATGCTTAAATCACTGGACCCCTACACCAATTTCTTTACTGAATATCAAGCCGAAGAGGCCCTGATCGAAAAACAAGGTCAATATGGTGGCGTGGGATGCAGAATCATGCTCCGAAACCATTACCCAGTTGTCAATTTCATTGAAGAAGGCTATGCCTTCAACATCGCCGATGTTAGACTCGGTGATATCATCACTAGCATCAATGGCATCTCCTTAAAAGACAAGTCAACCGACCAATTATTGAGTATGGTTCGAGGCGCACCCAATACATCGTTCTCCATAGAAATTGATAGAGAAGGCAAAAGCATCAAAAAGCAAATCACCCGGATGGCAATCAAAACAGCCAGCGTATCGTTCAGCGGAATGTATCAAGGGGATATTGCCTACGTAAAACTCGAAGAATTTGGTCAGCACGCAGCCGATGAAATAGAAACATCGCTCAAAAAGATGATGGAGAAAACGGAGTTGAAAGGGGTGATTTTGGACTTGCGCGACAATGGCGGTGGACTCTTAAACGAAGCGGTTCAAATCGTGGGACTTTTTGTGGGCGAAAATCGATCAATCGTAACCCTCAGAGGTCAAAACGTAACCGGTCCAAAAAACTGGATTACACCAAACAAAGCCCTTTTGCCCAATACGCCGCTTGTTGTGCTTGTGAATGAGCATTCTGCCTCAGCTTCCGAAGTCGTGAGCGGCAGCCTACAAGACATGGACCGCGCAGTGATTATGGGCCAAACAAGTTTTGGAAAAGGGTTGGTGCAGAATTATGCGAGCTTGCCTTATAGAACCCAAATGAAACTCACCGTTGCCAAATACTATACCCCCAGTGGGCGATGTATTCAACGACTTCAATATGGCGATCGCGATGAAAATGGCGTTGCAAAAACGATGTCGACCGCGCAAAAAAAGGCTTTCAAAACCCAAGGCGGAAGAACCGTTTATGAAGGCGGTGGCATCGATCCCGATGTGGCCTTAAAACCCTACCAAGGATTGGAAATACTAAAGTGGCTGGAACAAGAAAACATCATTTTCGATTGGGCAAATCAGCAATACAACTCACTACCCGACACATTGTTTCAGGCCATTTCTGATCTACAGTATACGCAGTTCTCCCAATATGCCGTCAAAAAAAGCCAGGCTAAGTTGCAAGAGAAACTCCATAAATCTATGGCATCGATGTACTCCGACACTCAGTTTTTACAGCAGATTTCAGGATTAAAAATCAACTCAGACCAGGTAAATACCAAAGTAAAATCCGATTTGATCAAACAAAAATCAAGCATCGTACTTGCATTAAATCGCGCCATGATGGAAAGAAAATTAAAGAAAAATCGTTTTCATCCAGCGTGGCTACTCTTGGATTTGGAATCAAAGGAAGCGGCACAATTACTGCATGATCCCACGCGCTATCAATCCTTGTTAAAATAAATCAATACTGCACCCCTTAAAAATGTTAAACGCATCAACAGAATTCACTTTGGCATCCATCAATATAGCAACAGATTTGATGACCTCAGAATTCTTGTGGCTCTTGCTCTTGGGCTCCTTTGGTGGTCTGTTGGCCGGTTTACTCGGTGTGGGCGGTGGAATGTTATTTATACCTGTGATCACTTCCTACCTGCATCAATACAATATCAGCAGCGCAGAAATGGTGAAATTTACCTTGGCCAATTCCATTGCATTGGTATTTATGTCGGGCGTTTCTGGGACCTTCCGCCAAATCAAAATGGGAACTTGGCAATGGAAACAAAGTCTAACCATTGGAATTCCTGGAGCCATTAGCAATTACTTCATGACCCAAGCCATTCAAGACGGCGACTGGTATCAAAAGGAAGTCTTTCAAGGCGTCTTTTTGGGATTCTTAGGTTTGAGCATTCTCAACATGATTTTTGGGAAGTCAAAATCGTCCCGACCAAAAGATGGCAACGGCAACCCCCAAATCGAAGAACAAAGCACGCCGTATCAGTTTAATTTGATTCAAGATTGGCCATCCATGCTGGTGGGTATTTTCGCCGGTACAATTGTAGCCCTAAGTGGCTTGGGTGGTGGCATTATTATGGTTCCCCTGTTCCTCATTATCTTAAAGAAATCGATGCATAACGCTACAGCATTGTCGCTTTCCATAGTTCCAATCCTGTCGATTTCTGCTTTGATAAAATATATCAGTATCACCCCCACCCATCAAGTTTCTAGTTATCAAACGGGGTACCTTTTATGGATTATGCTCATCCCGATGCTACTTGGTGTGATTTTTTTCTCATCTCTTGGACAGAAAATCGCAACCAAAGTACCCGTTGTTTGGCTCCGTGTTATATTTGCACTACTTTCTGCTTTCATTTTAGTAAAAACCCTTTTAGAACTATATTCATGAGATTAATATCATTATCAATTATTGCCCTTTGCAGTGCCACCATAGCCCAAGCCCAGCAAGTCCCCGCGACAAGAGCTGAGCGATTAAAAAAAGACATTAGTTACTTGGCAAGTGATGAACTTCAAGGCCGTCAAACCGGGTCACCGGGCGAATTGATGAGTGCTGAATACATTAAGCAACAATTTATTGCGGCTAAGCTTCAGCCCCAAACCCAAGAATTTGAATTCGTAAAATTGCGTTTGGCAAGCAACAAATGTCTTTTTGGCGTTCGCGCGCCTGGCATCGATACCGTTATCAGAAAACTCACGCTTTTCAGTGAATATTATCCTTTATCGCAAAGTGCAAACTTGGACAGCGTCACCGCCCCATGGGTTGATTGTGGTTATGGATTGGTTCAGGAAAAAACAAAAAGAGACGATTACGTTTTCGACATCAAAGGGAAGATTGCTGTGATTCGATTGGGTTTCCCAGGGATGCAAGAAAACCCCAAAGATGAACTTTCAGAGGTCGCAGAAATCCCTAATAAAATCGCAGAAGCCACCAAACGCGGTGCTGTGGGAATCATTTTCATCAAACCTTACAGTAGTTTTATTGCCCCAAGCGGTAACCTGAAACGCGACGAGAAAACCTTGAGTATCCCAGTTTTCTTTTGCAATCAAACGGGTCTATTCCCAGTGGCACCCATCACCCTGATTAGCAACATTTATGTATTGAAAGACCAAGGCCATAATGTTTACGCTTTCCGCAATAACCGCAAGAAAAATACCATCGTAGTTTGTGCACACCACGACCACATAGGTATCAACGAATACGAAAACAGCAGATATACCGGCAAAGCAGAAATTCACAATGGAGCCGATGATAATGCTTCCGGAGTGGCAGCCATGTTAGAGATGGCAAGAACTTTAAAAGGCGGCAAATACAAGAAAAATAATTACCTATTTATCGCATTCAGCGGTGAAGAATTGGGACTTTTGGGATCTAAGTTTTTCACGCAAAACCCTCCAGTGAACCTTACGGGTAACAACAATGGCAAATTGGGGAAGATCAATTATGTGATTAATATCGACATGCTAGGCAGAATCGACACTACCAAAAAAGTGCTCACGCTCAATGGTGTTGGTACTTCTCCGCAGTTCGAAAAGGCCATCTCGATGATCAAAACCGATACCAATCAAATCAGAATTATCACAACAAAGAGTGGTCTAGGACCAAGCGATCACGCATCGTTCTATATCGAAAACATTCCCGTGGTGCACTTCTTCAGCGGACAGCATGAGGATTACCACAAACCCAGCGACGATGAGAATCTCATCAATTATGTTGGTATGTCAAACAGCCTTAACGTAATGGAACAGCTTGTCTCCCTCAATAACAAACGCGGCAAATTGGCTTTTACTAAAACACAAGACGCAACGGCGGGAAGAACCAAATTCAAAGTGACTTTGGGTGTGATGCCTGATTATAGTTACAGCGGAAAAGGCATGCGCATTGATGGTGTAACCGATGGCAAACCCGCTCAGAAAGCCGGACTTCAAAAAGGCGATATCATATTGATGCTGGGCGATATGCCCGTAAATGGCATCGAAGATTATATGGTGGGTTTGGGGAAAATCAACCCAGAAAATCCTTCCAAAGTAGTTGTACTCCGCGGCACAGAAACCCTCACAATTCCTATCTCATTCCAATAAGTCATGAAAATTACCGAACATATCTCTGGAGCAGAAAAAGCGCTATTTTCATTCGAAATTCTGCCCCCTTTAAAAGGTGCAAGCATCAAAGAACTTTTTGCCAGCATAGACCCGTTGATGGAGTTTCAGCCATCGTTTATTGATGTTACTTATCATAGAGAGGATTACGTATTAAAAAAACGTGCCGATGGCAGTTATGATCGTATTTCTACCAAAAAGCGACCTGGAACCGTTGCCATTTGTGCGGCGCTACAAAACCACTATAAAATTGATGCCGTACCTCACCTAATTTGTGGTGGGTTTAGCAAAGAAGACACTGAAAATGCGTTAATCGAGTTGAGCTTTTTGGGTATCGATAATATTTTGGCGTTGCGAGGCGACAATCGCAAGGGTGATTCGCACTTTGAGCCTGAAATCAATGGAAGTAAAAACGCTTTGGATTTGATTCATCAGATTCAAAATATGAACGCAGGTATTTATTTGGATGAAGAAATTAGCAACTCCAATGAGTCCAATTTCTGTACCGGTGCCGCCTGTTATCCTGAAAAGCATGCCGATGCGCCAAATATGGAGTCGGACCTCAAATACCTAAAGAGAAAAGTTGATGCCGGTGCCAAATTCTTGGTTACGCAGATGTTCTTTAACAATCAACATTATTTCAATTTTGTCGATAGCTGTCGTTCCGCCGGAATCACCGTCCCCATCATCCCAGGCATCAAACCCATTACCACAAGAAAACAGTTGTCGATCCTGCCAAAGTTATTTCACATGGATATTCCTTTTGCTCTGACCAATGAAATCGACCACTGTAAGGATGACAAGCAAATCGCCGATATTGGTGTGGCTTGGGCCATCGAACAATGTAAAGAATTAATTGCAAATGGCGCCCCTGTGTTACATTTTTATACCATGGGCAAAAGCACCCAAACCAAAAAAATCTGCGAAGCCATTTTCTAATGGAGGGGACGGTCACCAAATCCACTGGCAGCTGGTATCAAGTACTTACAGACGATGGAAAGGTCTGGATGGCGAGAACGCGCGGCAAGATGCGTTTGAACGACCTCGATACGAGCAATCCTGTGGCTGTTGGAGATCGAGTAGAGTTAATGGAGGACCAAAACTATGCAGATACAGCATCCATTTCAAAGGTTTATCACCGAAATAATTACTTGATCCGACGGGCAAATAAATTGAGTTCCCGCCGTCAAATTTTGGCAACTAACTTAGATGGGGCCGCTCTTATTGCAAGCCTAACATCGCCAAGAACGAGTTTGGGTTTTATTGATCGATTCATCCTTACCTGTGAGGCCTATCACGTGCCCGCGATGGTCTTTTTTAATAAAATGGATTTGTTGGGCGAACGGGGCGAAGAGGTAGTAGACGATATCAAGCACATTTACCGCAATGCCAATGTCAGCGTGCTCTTGGGTTCGGCCACGGAAGGCAAAGCACTAGAGGCATTTTCCGCGATGCTGAAGGGAAAGCGATGGTTGCTCGCAGGTCATTCTGGAGTGGGTAAAAGCACTTTGCTCAATGCCGTGTTTCCCGGAGCAAATGCCAAAGTCGGTAGAATTTCAGACCATCATGCCAAGGGCCGACATACAACGACTTTTGCTGAGATGTTTACCCTTGCAGACAGTACGCAGATTATTGATACCCCAGGGATTAGAGATTTTGGTGTCGTGGATTTTGAACCCACAGAAATTTCTCAATATTTCCCCGAAATGCGTCCTTATTTATCCAAATGCAAATTCAACGATTGTCTTCATACCCATGAACCAGAATGCGCTGTGCTTGAAGCCTTGGAAAAGGGCGACATAGCCGATGAGCGCTATCAAAGTTATTTGGGTATTCTAAACAACGAGGATATCTTCGAATAATCGAATGCAAAACAAAAACGCAACATACCAAATCATGGGGAAACTCAACGGCATGGTAGCTGCGTTGATGCTTGTTTTAGCGATGGCGTTTTTATCGAGTTGCCGAAACAACAACGATTTTTTCACGGCAAAAAACAGCCTTAAATATTCCGCTGATACAGTTTGGTTCGATACAGTTTTTACGAGGGTTCCGGGGTCGACCTATCCCATATCAGTGACACAGATTTTTAGCATCAAAAACCCCGAAAAGCTGGCTGTTAACGCAAATTTCCAATTGGGTGGAGGTGCCAATTCTGCTTATCGAATGAGTATTGATGGGATTTCTGGCACCCAAATTAACGACATAGAAATTGGTGCATCGGATTCGGTCTTTGTTTTTGTGCAATGCAAACTAGAAGCCAATAACAATACCCAACCATTATTGGTGATGGACTCAATTATATCCAGTGTGGGCGGACATCGAAGCAATGTTAAATTGGCGGCTTACGGATGGGATGCGCATTATTTTAGGGACACCATTTTTGAAAGTAATATTACCCTTTCAGACAATCAAAAACCCACGGTAATTTTGGGTTACATGGGAGTGGATCAAGGGGCAACGCTAACTATCAAACCTGGAGTTCAACTTTTTGCATCGGCTCAAACTAAAATTTATATTGCCGGAACGCTGGATATTCAGGGGACTGCTGCACAACGCGTTTCAATTCGGGGCGACAAACCCGTTTGGGACCCGCAGTTTCTTCCCAACCAATGGGGTGGTATTCATATCCTTGTGGGTAGTGTTAATAACAGCATCCAATATGCAGATATTACCAATGCTACAATTGGGTTACGCGTTGATTCTTTGCCTGTAAATGGAAGTACGGGACTAAAAATTTCAAATACGCGCATTCAATATTCCGGCCAAGCAAGCTTGGCCGGAATCACAGCCGATATCCAAGCAACAAACTGTTTGTTCGCCGATGCAGGCAGTTATAGCTTTCTAGCCCTCCTTGGAGGAAATTATGCGTTTAATCACTGCACATTTACAGAATATTCCGGTTTCTCTTCACGCACAGATGGTCATTTCGCCGCAACCAATACACTGCGCGACGGCAATGGAAAATTACTCAACCACGCACCACTAAATTTATCCGTTTATAATTGTATCGTAGATGGTCCGCTCAAAGAAGAATTGCAGTTCGACCAAACCACTCTAAACGTTTTCAATATCCGTCTCGAAAACAACATGCTAAAATCGCTCAACCCCAAATCAATCATCACATACCCCAATTTCTTTAATAAGACCACAGGCTTTATTGATGTGCAAAGAGGAAATTATCAAACAGATTCCACCGCCTTTGGATACAAAAAAGCTGGAACCTTCGGTACTCCAGTGACCATTGATCTACTTGGAAAAACCCGAAAATCCCAGCCTGACTTGGGTTGCTACGAAAAACTCCCCTAATTATTTTTCTTGCGCCGGTCACGAAAAAACCGCTTCATCACTTCACTACACTCTTCAGACAGCACCCCACCTACAACTTCAGTTTTACCCAACATGCCTTTGTCAATTCTTTCAAAGCCAAATTTGGGTTCACCCGCACCAAAAACGATCCGCGAAAACCTCGACCATTGAATGGCTCCAGCACACATCAAACAAGGTTCGATGGTGACGTACAGAGTACACTCATCCAAATATTTACCATTTACCGCATTGCTAGCCGCCGTAATCGCCAACATTTCGGCATGCGCAGTTACATCTTGTAACTTCTCGGTTTGATTATAGCCCTTGCCAATAATTTTGTTGTTGTGAACCACAATCGCACCAATTGGAACTTCTTGCTCTTCAAACGCTTGCATCGCCAAATCTAAGGCCCTCGTCATGAAATACTCGTCGCTATAAACCTCCATAGATATTAATCACTTATTTAACATCGCAAACCTACATTTTTTGCGGAACTTTGTTACTTAAATAATGCGAATAGGAATTGTATGTTATCCCACCTTTGGTGGAAGCGGTGTATTGGCCACGGAATTGGGTAAAGCCCTGGCAGTGAAAGGTCATGAAGTGCATTTTATTAGCTACAACCAACCCGCTCGATTAGACTTCTTTAGCGAAAATGTTTTCTATCATGAAGTCAATATCGCCAAATACCCCTTGTTCGAATACGCCCCTTACGAAACAGCACTGGCCGGAAAAATGGTAGATATCGTTCAAAGTGCCCACTTAGATGTCCTCCACGTACACTATGCGATTCCCCACGCCTCCGCCGCACTGGTAGCAAAACAAATACTCGCTCAGCAGGGCATCACAATTCCGGTGGTAACAACCCTTCACGGTACCGATATCACACTTGTTGGACGTGAAATGACCTATGAACATGTTGTCAGTTGGAGTATCAATCAGTCCGATGCCGTTACGGCCGTTTCCGAAGATCTCAGAAAACAAACCTATGAGCACTTCAAAATCAACCGCGATATAGATGTGATCCCCAACTTCATAGATTTTGGTCGATTTAACAAGAAACCCCGAGAGCATTTCAAACAAATGATTGCCCCAAATGGTGAAAAAATCATCATTCACACCTCGAATTTCAGAAAAGTTAAACGAATTGAGGATGTCATTGCCGTCTTTGCCCAAATCATCAAAGAAATCCCAGCAAAATTGCTACTCATTGGCGATGGCCCTGAACGCTCACATATTGAAAAAGTCTCAAGAGAATTTAACACCTGCGATTGGGTGACATTCCTTGGAAAACAAGAAGCCATCGAAGAAATATTAAGCATCGGCGACCTATTCATATTACCTAGTGAATCGGAAAGTTTTGGATTGGCAGCCCTTGAAGCCATGGCCTGTGAAGTACCTGTAATCAGCTCAAACGCGGGCGGAATTCCAGAAGTAAATATCCATGGTGTCACCGGTTATTTGTCAAATGTTGGCGATGTAAACGACATGGCCCAAAACGCCGTCACCTTGCTTAAAGACCCAGACCTACTGGCTAAATTCAGAAAAAATGCCCTCCAACAAGCGCATAAATTTGATCTGGCAGAAATTTTATTGCAATACGAAGCGATCTACAATCGGGTAATCAACCCCAACTAGTTTCCTGGGAAACTTTCGCGCAAAAACTTAAGCGCAATTCCAATTTGATTTTCAACCGTTTTGGGAGAAATATCCATCAATTCAGCAATTTCTTTATAACTCATCTCATGCATGCGACTCAACAAAAAGACTTGCTTGCACTTGGTGGGTAACTTATCAATCTCTAAAGTAATTCTTTCACTCATTTCTTTGGCCTCCAGCTGATCTAAAGCCCCATGATCCTTACTCGCCACCGGCATTTCATCAGGCATTTCATCGAAAGGAAGTCGCTGGCGCTTGATATTATTCAAACAACGATTCTTTACCGAACGAAACAAATAACTCTTCAATCCAGGGTCCGATAACATTGCACTATGTCGTTCCCAAATGCCCACAAATACATCGTTTACGACCTCTTCCGCATCGGGTAAACTCCGGGTAATCGACATAGCAAATCCCATCAACGCCGGACGGAATTTTTTGTAAATCAACTCAAAGGATGGCTGCTCTTTCAATGCTGGGTGCGCAATAATTCATTACAAAATAACATAACACGCACCACAAAAAATAAATTCAATGCTTAGTTGCCTACGTCACTCAAAAATTGGATGTGCATAAGTTCCAATTCTTCCATACTGAAGTCGCCATCAAAATACCCACTCGCACCTTCCATATCGGCAACATCCACCGTCTTAAAATACGACATCACCTCCACTTGCAATTCTTCTTCGATGAATTGATTTAAGAAATATCTCAAGTTCAATTTGGTCCCTGAATTCACAATTTGATCCAATTCATGAATCAACTCTTCAAAGGAAACACCCAACTGCTTGGCGATATCAGGCAAATCAACCTTTTTATCAATATTCAAAATAATATTCACCCGCTTAGCCGACTTATCAGAATTTCCTTTTAACACGATATCCTGGGTTCGTTCGATATCATTCGCCTTTACAAACTCAGTGATATACGCTACAAATGGTTCTCCAAACTTCTGTGCCTTGTTCTTTCCAACCCCGTTGATATTGACCAACTCGTCAATCGTCATAGGATATTTGGTGGCCATATCTTCCAAACTCGGATCCTGGAAAATCACATACGGTGGCAATCCCTTTTCCTTGGCAACCTTACGTCGTAAATCCTTCAAATGATCAAACAACTCTTCGTCGCAAGCACTTTCTGCTTTGAAGTTGTCGTAATCCTCGTCCTTCACACTATCAAACTCCGCATCAACCGCCATTTCATGAAAAACAGGCGACTTAATATATGCCTCGCCTTGCTCAGAAATACTCATCAAACCGTATTTTTCGATATTCTTGTTGAGGTATCCTTGAACCAATGCCAAGCGCATCAGCGACTTCCAAAACAAACTTTCTTTTTCCTTGCCAAAGCCAAAGGTTGATAACAAGTCATGGCCGTAATCCCTGACACTATCAGATCGCTTGCCCACACAGAAGTTTACCACGTGACTCATACCCAACTCGCTCTTTAGGCTTTCTATCGCTTTTAGCATTGCCACCAATTCTTGCGTAACCTCCACTTTTGGTTTGGGTGAAGCACAGTTATCGCACATCTGTTTGCAATCCTCTTCGTGAAAATGCTCCCCAAAATAATGAAGAAGCATCTTACGCCTACAATGACTACTCTCAGCAAATGCCGCAGTTTCCGCAATCAACAAACTACCAATCTCTTGCTCCGCCACCGGCTTGTCCTTCATGAACTTCTCCAACTTCTCAATGTCCGATGGATTATAGAACAACAAACAATCACCCTGCATACCATCTCTACCACCACGACCCGTTTCTTGATAATACCCTTCCAAACTCTTAGGCACATCATAGTGAATCACGAACCGTACATCCGGCTTATCGATGCCCATACCAAAGGCAATGGTAGCCACAATTACATTGCAATCTTCCATCAAAAACGCGTCTTGATGATGACCTCTCACTTTAGATTCTAACCCCGCGTGATATGGCAACGCCTTGATACCATTCATATTCAACATCTCACTGATCTCTTCCACCTTCTTGCGTGAAAGACAGTATACGATGCCACTCTTATTGTTTCTTGCCTTAATGAAGGAAATGATTTCTTTATGTACGATGTCCTTCCGGCCCTTCGGTCTTACTTGATAAAATAGATTCGGGCGATTAAATGAACTCTTAAAAAGATTGGCCGACATCATGCCCAGGTTTTTCTGAACATCCTGCTGCACTTTGGGTGTTGCCGTGGCTGTTAGTGCCATCACCGGCACATCATCAATGGCCTTCACCATTTGCTTTATCCTGCGATATTCCGGACGGAAATCGTGACCCCACTCAGATATACAATGCGCCTCATCCACCGCCACAAAAGAAATTTTAACTTGTTTTAATAGGTCGATTGTCTCGTCCTTTTTCAATGTCTCAGGTGCCACATAAAGTAACTTCGTTTCACCACTCAACATATCCTCAATCACCTGATTCAATTCTGCCTTACTCAAAGAGCTATTGAGGAAGTGAGCCAGTGAACTTTTCTGAGCAAACCCCCGAATGTTGTCGACCTGGTTTTTCATCAAAGCAATCAATGGAGAAATTACAATGGCTGTGCCCTCCATCATCATCGCTGGTAACTGATAACACATGGATTTTCCCGCACCCGTTGGCATAATCACAAAACAATCTTCACCAGCCAATACGCTGTTGACTACCGCCTCTTGATTGCCCTTGAATCCATCAAAACCAAAAAACTCCTTCAATACTTTCCTTGGTTCCAAAATTGGGACCGTCGCCGCTGCTTGCATAAATTCAATTACTCAATGTTTAAATGATGATTACTTTACCCTAAAGCAATATGTGAATTTACAAAGAATTATTCATCCCCACACCCCCTCGTTGCAATTTTTCCAAACGCTGCTAATATTTTTGGTTAATTTGCAACAAAAATTGATGTCGTCCCCTTCAAATTCATCCGATTTGATCAAAAAATACGCGGTGCAAGCCATTACCGATGAATTGGATTCATTGCAATCGTTAAAAAACTACATCGATAACGACTTTGTTTCTGTAGTTCAATTATTGCTTTCAAATCAAGGTCGTGCCATTTTTACAGGCATTGGCAAAAGCGCCATCATTGCCCAAAAAATTGTCGCCACCCTCAATAGCACCGGTCAGCCCGCACTTTTTATGCATGCCGCCGATGCCATCCATGGCGATTTGGGCATGATCCAACAAAACGATGTGGTAATAGCGATTTCCAAAAGTGGAACTACGCCAGAAATTATCGCACTAGCCCCTTTGGTAAAACGATTCAACAATACATTGGTTGCACTGGTAGGAAATACCAACAGCCGATTGGCTCAACTTTCGGATTTTGTCCTCAATACTACCATTGACCGCGAAGCTTGCCCCAACAATCTCGCCCCAACAACCAGTACAACTGCACAGTTAATTATGGGCGATGCACTTGCCGTTGCGTTGATTCAAATGAGGGGGTTTTCTAGCGATGATTTTTCTAAATACCATCCTGGTGGTGCCTTGGGAAAGCGATTGTATTTACAATGTGGAAGCATCGCCGAACAAAATGCTAAGCCTAGCGTTTTAAGCTCTTCACCCTGGAAAGAAGTCATTCTTACAATCACCAAAAACCGATTGGGCGCAACTGCCGTGGTGGATGATAATAACAAAGTGATAGGCATCGTGACCGATGGTGATATCCGTAGGATGTTAGAAAACCACGACACCTTTGATCATCTTACCGCGGAACAAATCATGGGTAAATCACCCATTACTGTGGAAACCGATATCATGGCAACCGAAGTGGCTGCTATCATGCAAGAGAAGAAAATCACCCAAATTATTATTACACAACAAACTATTTACTTTGGAATGGTACATTTGCACGACCTTTACAAAGAGGGTATTTTATGAGTCTAAACAAAAACAATTACGTTTTGATAATGGCCGGTGGAATCGGTAGTCGATTCTGGCCAGTGAGTAAAAAGAGTTTCCCGAAACAATTCATCGATATTATGGGGACCGGGGAATCCCTCATCAAACAGACCTATAACAGATTTAGTCATATGGTACCGCAAGAGAACATTTTTGTGGTTACCAATACCGATTATGTCCCCTTGGTGCAGTCGCACATCCCCGAAATGCATATTTCTAGGATTTTGCATGAGCCCCTGGCGAAAAATACCGCACCTTGTATTGCCCTTGCGAACCGACATATACAGAATTTAAATCCGGATGCTGTTTGTTTGGTTGCGCCCAGCGATCACCTAATCAGCAACGAAATGGCGTTTATCGAAACATCGTTACAAGCCATGGATTTTGCCGCCAATAACGATGCCTTGGTTACATTGGGTATTAAGCCAACCCGACCTGACACAGGTTACGGATACATCCAGTTCAATCCCGAATTAGATCCTCGTGGTTTACATCGCGTAAAAACTTTCACTGAAAAACCCTCCGAAGAAATCGCCAAGAGTTTCCTAGAAAGCGGAGAATTCTTATGGAACGCCGGCATATTTGTTTGGAGTATCAAAGCCATCAACAATAGCATCGAAAAGCATCTACCTGAAATCTATCAGATTTTTGCCGATGTGCACCCAGACAGCCCAGATTACAACAACCAATTGGAGCAAGCCTATGCGCTTACTCCGAGCATTAGCATCGATTATGGCGTACTTGAAAAAGAAAAGGACGTTTTTGTGATGCCCGCGAATTTTGGATGGAACGATTTGGGAACCTGGAAGAGTTTGTGGGATGTGAGTGCGAGAAATGATAAAAATAACGCGCTTATTGGCAAGCATATACACACCTACAACACCACTGAATCCATGGTATTCAACAACTCCAATAAGTTGATCGTAGTAAACGGAGTTGATAATATTGTGATTGTAGAATCAGACGAGGTTTTATTGGTGATGAACAAGGACAAAGAACAAGAATTGCGCACCATTGTTAACGAAATCAAAGACCGTTACAAAGGAAAATTCAATTAAATTATTTTGCAATTTTTTCCAAAATCGTTATATTTGTATTGTTATCGGTTATTTCGATAACGCCAACTGTTACGCGCTTTTATATACCAACATCCTGGCCGCTTTAATCAGCGGCCTTGATTTTTTAAACAGGTTATGGCTTCAGAAACTTCCCCTAGAACCAAAGCATTTATCGCACTGCATATAGCCGTGTTCCTTTGGGGATTTACCGCCATCCTCGGCAAGCTAATTTCTTACGGATCTATCACCTTGGTTTGGCATCGCATGATGTTAACAGCCATCATTTATTTGTTGATGCCAGCGGTTTGGAAATCGTTAAAGGGTCTTTCTTTAAAAACAGCAATGACGTTTTTTGGAATAGGACTTCTAGTCTGCGCGCATTGGCTCACCTTTTATGGTAGCATCAAATTGGGCAATTCTGTCTCCGTGACATTGGCCTGCTTGGGATCCGCATCCTTCTTTGCATCCATCATTGAACCACTTGTACTCAAACAGCCTTTCTCCAAAAGAGATATTTATATGGGCTTGATTGTGGTCCTTGGCATCCTGTTTATCTATTTCTCCCTCCCCGAAAATCAACCGGGTCACGTGGCCAAAGTCGGCGATGTTTCGTATGGATGGGCCGTAATCACCGGTCTATTGAGTGCAGCCCTCGCAGCCACCTTTACAACGCTCAATAAAGCCCATATTCATCGCGCCAAACCCCTTGCCATATCTACCTTGGAAATGATTTCAGGTGCTTTGATTTTGTCGCTAATCATCCCCCTGATTTCCTCTGATCCCGTCGTCTTTTTACCCCCCATCGATTTTAGTATTCTCACCTTAGAAAACATCGCAACAGGTCCTTGGGATCTAATATGGATTTTATTGCTCGCCGTACTTTGTACCAACCTAACCTTTTACCTGGGAACCTATGCCCTAAATCAGTTGAGTGCGTTTACCGCTAACCTCACAGTGAACCTCGAACCCATCTACGGAATCGTCCTAGGTGCTGTGATTTTCAACGAAAACAAAGACCTCAATATCTGGTTTTACACCGGCGCATCCATCATCCTAGGTGCCATTTTTACCCAAGCTTACCTTAGTAACCGTAAGCAGGCAACCATCGATTAAACGACATTTTTGCGTTAGTTAGCAGTCAAATACTTGCAATCAATAGGCTTTCGCGAATACCACTCTGCCCGTACTTGGCTTTCCTGAGTAAACGCAAATCCCATCTTCCAATTTCTGATCAATCGCAATACAACGAATGGTGGCTTTGGTCAATTCCTTAATCTTCTCTTCGGTCTCTCCCGTTCCATCCCAATGCGCAATGGCAAAGCCCTCTTTCACATTTATTACCTCCAAAAATTCGTCCCAACTGTTCACCTCCTGGGTTTTCTCTTCACGATATTTTGCTGCGCGATCAAACAAATTCTGCTGGATTTCATCCATCAACGAAACGATGCGAGGTTGGAGATCATCCATGGCGACAACAAACTTCTCCTTGGTATCACGACGAGCGACTTCAACCGTGCCAGACTCCAAATCACGCATACCCACCGCCAAGCGAACCGGTACACCCTTCAATTCCCACTCGGCAAACTTATAACCCGGCTTGTATGTATCGCGATCGTCCAATTTAACGGTCAATCCCAAAGCTTTTAACTGAACCGACAGTGGCTTCATGGCCTCTTTGATCTTCTCTAAATCTTCATCACTGCGATATACAGGGACAATAACGACATGAATCGGTGCCAATTTTGGTGGCAATACCAACCCTTCATCGTCGCTGTGTGTCATAATCAAAGCACCCATCAATCGCGTAGAAACGCCCCAGCTAGTAGCCCAAACGTATTCCAATTTACCTTCCTTACTTTGAAATTTCACATCAAAGGCCTTGGCAAAATTCTGTCCCAAAAAATGACTTGTTCCCATTTGCAGAGCCTTACCATCTTGCATCATTCCTTCGATACAATAGGTATCATCGGCACCAGCAAAGCGTTCTTTTTCAGTTTTTATGCCTTTGATTACAGGCACAGCCATAAAGGTTTCCGCAAATTCAGAGTACACTTCCAACATTTTACGGGCTTCCACCAATGCTTCCTCTTTGGTTGCGTGTGCAGTATGTCCTTCCTGCCACAAGAATTCTGCAGTACGCAAAAACAATCGGGTACGCATTTCCCATCGAACCACATTGGCCCATTGGTTAATGAGAATCGGAAGGTCGCGGTAGCTCTGAATCCAATTTTTGTATGTGTTCCAGATGATGGCTTCTGAGGTAGGTCGTACGATAAGTTCTTCTTCCAATTTGGAATCGGGGTCGGCCATCAAATGTCCCGGTTTATCAGGGTTTGCTTTGAGTCGATAGTGGGTTACCACCGCGCATTCTTTGGCGAATCCTTCGGCGTTTTTTTCTTCTTTTTCGAAGAGGCTTTTGGGAACGAACAGCGGGAAATAGGCATTCACGTGACCTGTTTCTTTGAACATATCATCGAGTTGACGTTGCATTTTCTCCCAAATGGCATAGCCATAGGGTTTGATAACCATGCAACCTTTCACGGCACTGTGTTCTGCTAGGTCGGCATTTTTAACTAGGTTATTATACCATTCACTGTAATTCTCGCTGCGTTTTACTTTTTCGAAAGCCATAATTGTAATATTTACAAAGTTAAATTGTTTTGGGATGGGGGGATGGGAAATTTTTTAAAAGAAGGACCCCCAGCGGCTGCGCCGCTGGGGGTCCCCACATTATCTAATTTTTTCAAGAATTGCAATTCCTCGCAAATCCTCGCTTCGCTTAGCTACAACCCAAACTGTTTCCACAGTTCAAGCACTTGTAACATGTTCCGCTGCGAACCGTAATATGACCGCAAACGTTACAAGCAGGAGCATCGCTCTGAATCTCTCTCATGTGATCTTGCATATCAAACTTGCTAGGCAAAGGCTCACTTGAAACCACTGCTGGCGCCGCTGAAACCGCTGGTGCTGGCTCTGGATTGAATACCGGACGGAACTCACTAACAACCGGTGCCTCAACAGCCTCTGGTGCACGCAAATCGCTTGGCTTCACCTGTACCAAATCCTCCCTACGCAAATATTCAAAGCCCAATAACCTGAAGATATAATCTACAATTGATGTCGCATTTTTCACATTAGGATGACCTTCAACCATACCGCTTGGCTCAAAACGAGTGAACGCAAACTTGTCTACGAACTCCTCCAATGGCACACCATACTGCAATCCAACCGATACCGCAATAGAGAAACAGTTCATCAAACTGCGGAAGCTCGCGCCCTCTTTGTGCATATCAATGAAGATCTCTCCCAAAGTTCCATCATCATACTCTCCCGTACGAACAAAAATTGTCTGTCCACCCACACGGCCCTTTTGGGTAAATCCGTTTCTGCGATTTGGCAAACGCTTCTTCTCTACGATGTTCGATAACTGACGTTTGAACTTAGTATCAGGACTCTCACTCAAAATGCGCTTAGCAGCCTCTAAAACCATCTCTGGCGTTAACTCACCAACACTTGCAACCTTTGGTGCAGCAGCACTGTCGGTTGAAGCCGTTGCTTTCTCTTCCGTATTGTCCTCTGCAGTCTCAGACTTGTTGCTCAAAGGCTGACTCAATTTGCAACCATCGCGATACAAAGCATTCGCTTTCAATCCCAAAGTCCAACTCAAATGGTAGCACTCTTTAATTTCATCAACATTGGCCTCATTTGGCAAGTTGATTGTCTTACTGATTGCTCCAGAAATAAATGGCTGAGCCGATGCCATCATGCGAATGTGTGCATTGGCATGGATGAAACGAACCCCTTTATTACCACACTTGTTCGCGCAATCAAATACTGAATAATGCTCTTCCTTCAAATGAGGTGCACCTTCAATGGTCATAGTTCCTGCAACGAAATCATTACACTCAGCAATTTGCTCTCTAGTAAAGCCCAAAGCTTGCAACATGTTGAAACGAGGATTGTTGTACTGTGCTGAATCAAAGCCCAAACGCTGTAAAGTTTCTTCACCCAAAGAGTATTGGTTGAATACAAATCCGATCTCAAATGCCATCGGTGCTTCTGACTCCAATTTCGCCAAATCTGCATCGTTGAAACCCAAAGCCGTTAAGCTATCGTGGTTGATATGAGGCGCGCCCTTGAAAGTCTGGTGACCTTTTGCATAATCAACGATGTCCTGCGTTTGCTTTACATCATAACCCAAATGCTTCAATGCCACTGGAACAGTTTGGTTTACAATTTTAAAGTATCCACCACCGCTCAATTTCTTATATTTCACCAAAGCAAAGTCAGGTTCGATACCTGTAGTATCGCAATCCATCAACAATCCGATGGTTCCCGTTGGAGCAATAACGGTAGATTGAGCGTTACGGAAACCGTACTTCTCACCCCACTGTACTGCTTTGTCCCAAGCGTTACAAGCTGCTTTCAACAAGTAATCAGGGCAATGTTTCTCATCCAAACAAACGGGCTTAATACCCAATCCTTCAAATGCCAAAGGCGTATTGTATGCCGCATATCTGTGGTTGCGGATAACGCGCAACATATGCTTCTTGTTTTTCTCGTACATACGGAATGGACCTTTTGCTGCAGCCATTTCCGCTGATGTTGCATAAGCCGTTCCTGTCAAAATTGCTGTGATCGCTCCGCAAATCGCTGTCGCCTCTGAAGAATCATAAGGAATACCAGCGCTCATCAATACAGAACCCAAGTTGGCATAACCCAATCCCAAAGTGCGATAATCATAACTCAACTGAGCCACTTCCTTCGATGGGAACTGAGCCATCAACACAGAAATTTCCAATACTGTAGTCCACAAACGCGCACTGTACTCAAATTTCTCCATGTCAAACGTCTTGCTATCCTCATGGAAGAATTTTCTCAAGTTCAATGAAGCCAAGTTACAAGCAGTGTTGTCCAAGAACATATACTCAGAACATGGGTTAGAAGCGTTGATTCTTCCGCCCTCTGGACAAGTGTGCCACTCGTTGATTGTATCGTCGTACTGAACACCAGGATCCGCACAAGCCCAAGCCGCATCGCCAATTGCATCCCAAACTTCTTTGGCAGGCATACTGTTCATCACCTCGCCATTAGAACGTGCAATGAAATCCCAATTTTCACCCTTCTCCAACTTGTGGAAGAAACTATGTGGAATACGTACAGAGTTGTTACTGTTCTGTCCGCTCACCGTATTGTAGGCCTCGCCTTCGTAATCGTTAGAATATCCAGCAGCAATCAAGGCAGCCACCTTGCGCTCTTCTGTGCTCTTCCATTTGATGAACTCCATGGCATCTGGGTGATCCAAATCCAAGCAGACCATCTTAGCGGCACGACGAGTAGTTCCGCCGCTCTTGATAGCACCCGCAGAACGGTCGCCAATCTTCAAGAAACTCATCAAACCAGAACTTGTTCCGCCACCACTCAACTTTTCGCCTGATCCACGAACCTTACTGAAGTTAGTTCCTACACCAGAACCATATTTGAAAATACGCGCTTCACGAACCCACAAATCCATGATACCACCCTCGTTTACCAAATCATCGTCAACCGACAAAATGAAACAAGCATGCGGTTGAGGACGCTCGTAAGCCGAGGTACTCTTCATCAACTTCTCAGTATCAGGATCTACAAAATAGTGACCCTGTGGTTTGCCCGTAATTGCATAACTATTGTGTAAGCCGGTATTAAACCACTGTGGTGAATTAGGAGCCGATTCCTGATTCAACAACGAATAAATCAATTCATCATAAAACACCTGAGCATCAGATGCATTTTCAAAATAACCATACTTTTCACCCCAATGTCTCCAACATGCAGCAAGGCGATGAGCAACCTCCTTTACCGATCTTTCACTTCCCAAACTACCGTCCGCCTGAGGAACCCCAGCCTTACGGAAATACTTTTGCGCCAAAATATCTGTTGCTACCTGACTCCATCCTTCCGGTACCTCAACATTCTTCATTTCAAAAACCACACTTCCGTCTGGCTTCTTAATAACTGATGTGCGATAATCGTACTTGAATAGATCAAAAGGAGATACACCATCGGCGGTGTTCATGCGGGCAAAATTTAGCCCCTTGGTGTTAACGGTTTGTTGGCTCATGGTTAATACAATTGGGTTGTGATGATTTTATTGATTTAAAAGTTTTTTGTGAATAGCAAATCTATTCTAGTAAATGCCACCCACACAATGATGTTTTCCACACAAATGCCTCAAACCCTTGATAAATTTGGCTTTAGGCTGTTGAAAACATGTCAACCCAACAAAGACGGGGCTTCGCGTGTATTGAACTTACTATCAATTAGTTATGTGTGACACAAAAAGTAGACATTGTACAAAAAAACAAAAAAATCACCCCCATGACCCACAATCCCCCAAGTCCCAGGGAAATTCACTTACTTTGTACTATGGGTTTGGTATTAGAACTGCTTAAAAATCGACGTGCCCAACACAAGAAAAGTGTGGCATTGTTATGCGACCCAGACATTCCCTCTCATCAAATTTCTAACCAAGTACAAAAAGCCCTCTCATATGGCATTGACTTATTTTTGGTAGGAGGAAGCCATTTATCAATTGGCAACACAGCCGAATGCGTCAAACTCATTAAATCATTAGGCGCCCCAAATGTCGTCCTGTTCCCCGGAAACGAAGTGCAAGTGGTTCAAGAAGCCGATGCCATCCTTTTTATGAGTTTAATCTCAGGAAGAAATCCCGACTTTTTGATTTCTAAGCAAGTTGCCGCCGCCCCCTTCGTCAAATCGAGCAACCTAGAAGCAATACCCACCGGTTATATGCTTGTAGAAAGTGGAAAACTGACATCCGCATTATATATCAGCAATACACTTCCATTACCCAATAACAAACCCGATATTGCAGCCGCAACCGCAATGGCCGGTGAATTACTCGGTATGCAATTGTTTTACCTCGATGCCGGTAGCGGTGCCGAATACCCCATCCCACAATCCATCATTCACGCCGTAAAAAGCAGCACAAACGGACTCGTATTTGTTGGTGGTGGCATCAGAACCCCTCTCTCCGCAGCAGCCGCTTGGGAGTGTGGCGCCGATGTTGTTGTGGTTGGAAATGGAATCTTCGAAGACGACTCACTCATGGCAGACCTCACCGTTGCTCTGAGACAAATTAACCAGCGCACCTCTGTTTCTTCATAATACACATGTTTATTTATCCGTTTAAAATTGTTTACCTGCAGAGTGGACAAACAAGGCAAATGCTGCATGATCAGCTTTTAAATCACACCTTCTTATCGGATCACGGTTATCGCAAGCCCGACAACAATCCGAGGGCTTTCTTTGGTGAACTATCCAACCAAGATTTTACCCTGGAGACTATCGAAAAAGGAGACCGTTTGGTGAATTTCATAACAGGCGACTTTAGAGGTTCCGAAAATGAAATGTACCTACGAATTCAATTGGGTGCTTGGCAGCATCAACGGGTGTTTCTACTTTACGCCATCGCTACAATAGCTTGTTTTGTCGGATTTATCCTTGCCGTAGCCAATCAAGTTCATATCCCCGTCCAATCCGAAATGTCCGATATACTCCACGCAATTATTTCAGCACTAAAACCCTCTTTGGCCTACGTCTTTTTACTGTGTGGAATATCCCTGTTCGTAGCTCTTTATGTAAAAGCAACCCAGTTTAAAAAACGTCTATTGAGCAGTATTTCGTTCTTCTCTGATTTATGGCAAGCCACCACCATCGAGAAAAATCGAGTACCTTTAATCTTTCAATAACCCGACTTACTTTTTGAATTGGATGTCTTGGTAGAAAGAAGCATCCACCGTTTCGTTAAACAACTTTAGGATATCGGCTTCCCAACTTTTCATTGGCGTTTCAACGATGCTACCCATAAAAACCCAGCTATCGTCTACCTGGTCAACTAATACCTCTACGCTATTTTTCGATACGAATTTTTGAGAAAGCACCACCTCCGGCACCCGTCCCGCTTTCTCCTGTTTCAAATTGATTCCCCCATTACTGCCATCCATAACATTAGACAAACCCCCATGTAAAACATATTTATGGGCCTTTTCAGACTCAATAAAGTTTTTATCGCGATCTACACGCAAATAATCCAAGACCAGACGTACACTGCTCACTTCCAATTCGGTTTTTGAAATTACCACATTGCCTTCTGATGTCAACATCAACTGATCCAATACCTTACACAAACGAGGCAACCCCATTCTAGTATCCGAACACCAATTTCCTCCAATCATCAGCATTCGGAAAGTTGGCAAGGTAATTAGTCCACTGCCCGCATTCAACACCTTCGACCGCAGTACACTATCCAATTGTTTTAACAAAGCCTCACTCGGCGAATACATCATGTACTCAGTTTCAAAATCATCCCAAAATAATTGCGCATCGGCCTGCATCGCTGAATCGTTCAACTTAGTGCCAAGACCCGGAGCATAATCTCCAGTAGACTTAGCCATCGACATCAACTCTCCCCGCATAAAATGCAACGTTGGATGCAATTTCCACAGTTCATTTGTTACATTATCAACGATTTCGAGCTGCACACCTTTGCCTTCATTCATGTTAGTCATCTTTTGATCCTTTTTTTTCTGGTTACACAACCCACAAGAGGCGATTCCCAATATCAAACATCCAGAAATCAATTTCCAAATCATATCAGCAAATTACTGCCAAATATTCAATACACCCAAAGAAAATATTACCTTCGCAACAACGTCATGAGTGCATCGTTAGAGGCGATTAAAAAACCCATCGAAAAGGAACTAAACGCCTTCGAAGTCATGTTCAAACAGAGCATGAAAACACGCGTGTCCTTATTAGATATCGTCCTCAACTACATTCTAAAACGAAAAGGCAAGCAAATACGTCCTTTATTCGTAATGTATACCGCCAAATTATTCGGCGATATCAATATCCGCACCTACCGCGGGGCCTCTTTGGTAGAGCTACTTCACACAGCCACCCTGGTTCACGACGATGTAGTAGATGAGAGTTATTTGCGACGTGGATTCTTTAGTATCAACGCACTTTGGAAAAATAAAGTCGCCGTTCTAGTAGGTGACTACCTCCTGTCCCGAGGATTGCTATTGGCCGTTGAACACCGCGATTTCGATATGCTTGAAGTACTCTCCAACGCCGTGAAAGACATGAGCGAAGGAGAATTGTTGCAATTGGAACGCGCGCGCTTCATGAATGCCACCGAAGAAGTGTACTTTCAAATCATCAAACAAAAAACAGCATCACTGATTGCTGCCTGCTGCGAAATTGGTGCCGCATCAACCACGCCAGACAGTGAAATTCAAAAGAAAATGCGTCAGTTTGGTGAGCAGATTGGACTCGCTTTCCAAATTCGGGACGACCTTTTCGATTTTGGCGATAACAAATCAGGCAAACCCGCTGGTATTGACATCAAGGAACGAAAACTAACACTTCCTATCATTCACGCTTTCTCAAAAGCTACACCGTCCGACGTTCGCAAAATCAAAAAGTTGATCCGTTCTAATACCAACGAAAAACAAAAACTCGCTGATGTAGTTGAATTCATCACCGTTCATGGTGGCATGTCCTACGCCAAAATCAAAATGAACGAATTCCGCGATCGCGCCTTTGAAATCCTCGAATCTATTCCCGCAAATAAAGAAGACAAACAATCATTGCAAAATTTGGTGAATTTTGTCATTGATAGAAATGTGTAAATCATGAAAGTCGACATTCAAAATAGCAAAATCGAATTGGTAAAAGTTGATAACCAATGGGTAGCCCAGGCAAACCAAAACGTGTCGTTCATCCCCCAATCCGAAAATACACTTCTCATACAGACCCAAAATCAAACCATTCAGGTAAGATGTATCGGTATCGACAAGGTAAATAAAACGGTTACCTTACTCTATAACAACCAAAAATATAGCGCCAAAATCACCGAGCCGATGGACGAACTTCTAAAATCTATGGGTCTTGAAAATGCGTTGGTTCAAAAGATTTCTGAAGTCAAAGCGCCTATGCCAGGTTTGGTGCTTGATGTTTTGGTTTCTCCTGGCGATTCAGTAGAAATCGGACAAAAAATCCTTGTTCTTGAAGCGATGAAAATGGAAAACGCCATCAAATCGCCCACCGCAGGTGTCGTTGCCTCTATCAATGTTTCCAGGGGACAAGCCGTCGACAAAAACTATATTCTGATTCGATTCGAGTAATACCCATCGCACAAAATCGCCTTTGGATTTGGGCATTGAAACCATGAACAAAACACTTTCCATCGGCAAATTCAATTTCCCTTGGATATCTCTGTTGATAGGAATTTATCTAATTGCAGGACTCGTCAATTTAGATCGCCTACCCATTGCTTGGAATGATGAAATTCAAAATCTCGATCCCGCCTTAGTTTGGCACCATACCGGAAATTACTGCTCGCCATTGTGGCCCAATCCAGGTACCGAATTTAAATTCCTGAGCTATCCTCCTCTTTTGGAAGCATGGCACTGCCTCTGGCTCTATTTTGGTCAATCCATGTGGATCGTTCGATTACCTTTCTTGATTTTCCAACTACTTACCGCCCTAATTCTTTATCGATTGGTATGTCAACTGCTCTCCGCGCCCTCTTCAGCAAGAAAACAGCCCGAACCCTATTCGCATAAAATCATTGAGCACCTGGCATTGTTAATCACTGCATTGTTTCTGTTCGATAAATCCACCGGAGAGATCGCCAGAAGCCTTCGCGTGGAAACGCCCATCATGCTTCTATTGGCTTTGTTCATATCAACAGCGCCAAAACTAATCCATCAATGTAAATTCCATATCCCGCCATTTCTGGGATTATGCCTAGGAAGCCTCGCAATTGCACATCTATATACTTGGCCTTTGGTATTGATTTCAACCGTTTTGATTTTGAATCATTTGATTCATTACCAAAAACAATCATCCCTACTACATGGTTTCACATTTCTGCTGGGATTAATCGCACCAATTACGATATTTTGGCTTGTCGTTAAGCCCGAACTACACGATTTAACCACCCAACTATTTATGCAGGCCGAGGACCACAGTGGCACTTCCCTTGGCTCCAACCTTTATGGATTTTTCATTGGCAGATTTGTTCCATACTACATCGAACAACCCTACACCTTTTTATTACATCTGCTATACTGGATTGCTGCACTTCGTTTGCTGATTTTATTTTATGACCCTAGGCCCAGCCTCTGGAGTACGTTCTTTAAAACCCCCCAAAAACACTTTTTCAACCCATTTGATACAACATTACTCATCCCCATACTCTACCTCTCATTTGCGATACCCACTGCCATATTTCTTACCCCCCAACACCGCTACTACCCTGTACAACATCTATTAGGACTTTTGGTCATCGCCGTTTATTTGCAAAATTTCAAACAACAACTCCCGTGGAATCCCTTGAATCCCTTGAATCACTTTAAGCATATTCTAAAATCCACCCAATCTGCCATCCCCACAGAAAATAATCATTCCAATCGCTTTACACCCTGGATTTCCTTGATTTTTATCATTTCATTGCTCACACCCTGGACAATCCGTCATTCAGTTGCAATCCTTCAATGCAACCAAAGAAACCCCAACACCGCTATAGAATTCCTCAACAAAAACCTCAATTCACTCCCCGCTGGCGAAATCCTAGGAGAACCCATCGCCAATTATTGGCTCGCCCAATCCCCAAATCCCCAAAAATGGACCTACGGCTTTGAATTCTACCCCCAACACTTTCCTTTCAATCCCAAAAAACCACGCTATTTTCTCTCGCGTACAACCCCCAACCAATTGACATTCTTAAACGTTCAAGATAGCCTGATCATCAAACCCCAATTCAACTTCACGCAAAAATTGGGACATACCTATCATGGTCTGTATTTGTACAAGGTTCAAAATGAAGATGCCTGGAAAATATTAACTAGTCCTGCGATTCTCAAAATCACGAGCGGACATTAATTCTTACTTCAAAGAAGTGGAATTTTTTAACCCATAACCAATCAATTCATCGAATCCCATGGCAGGATTTTTATGGTAAATCAACACCATATAATTGTTCTCAGTCTCGCTGTGCTGGCCCTCGAATTCACGAAAATCCAATCGGTTTGTCTCCGAATTCAAAACCCCATACACATAATTGTAATATCCCTGCTTCAATGGAATTATACCCTCATAACTTCTATTTTCGGGGTTGTAAAACATCCTATGTGATTCCAATACCCTCCAATCACTACACTCGCCGTAAACATAAACCGGATCCGGCAATTCTGCATCAGCCGACACAGAAAAGTGTACGAAACAATAATCGCTTTCAAACGCAGTTCCCGCTGGCATCGGCAAGTCCTTGTTATCATACAAAACCCGTCCATTGAAATCTGCCCAATTGAAATATCGCTCAAACCTCCGCGTTTTGTCGTTCACCAATATCACATGCTTCTGATTCGCAATATTCAAACGCTGACGAACACCCGCCGTAGAACTCCTAAAACTCCGAATATCAAAAAAACGATACTGGTTTAACCCATCCATTTGATTTCCCAAAGTCTGATTGTATTGCATTTCATTGCCCACAATAAACATCGGCTTTAAGTCATCAATTGAATAATCCCATTCGCCGTTCCTCAAAACCACCGTCTTCACATCTTGCATCGCATTGGGCATAAAATAGTTGGCGTTCTTCGTGAAACTAAAATTAATCTGCTGATGCGTACTCCTCAACTCAACCTGACCGCTCTGCTTGATTTGCATGTTTACCGCGCCCTGACTGTTCAAAACCATCAATCTTCGCGATAAAACAATGTCCTTTTCGTCGAAATTGCGATAGACCAATAGAATAAAATTCCCGCCTATTTTCGGCTTTGTTTGCTCACCAGGGACCGACACAGAATAATGCGTGTATTGAGTTAACGTCCCATTGCTAAAGTTCGCATTTTCAATGTTTTCATAGCCCATACCGTCCAAAAATTGGGTTCTCGACAACGAAGTAGGGTTCCACTGCGCATCGCAATGAACCAAAGTATATTGATAAAAATCTCTCTCGCTCTTGATTTGATCAAACTCCAAAACCAATGATTCGCCCCCGCCCAAAGTAAGTATCGGAAAAGAAAATCCACTGTTTTGTTGATACAATCGAACCGCCCTTACATCACCTTCATAAATCACATTGCTCATCCGCAAAGTGCTATCAGTTGTTGCCTCCAACTGGGTAAATCCAGCTAGCAATAAAGCAACAGAAAGGACAATTAATTTTCTCATCAGAACAAACTTAACAAATTCGGGGCCAATATCAAGATTCTTGCATCAACATCCACTCCTCAAACAAAGATTCGTAGGCCGCTTTTACAACCAAATACTGAGCATTGATCAAATCATAATCCTTGGTAATACCCGCCACTTTCTCAAAATCACTGGCAACAGAAGGGTCATGCAATTGTTTCTCAAACGCCGACCGCTTCTCACCCAACGCATTCATTTCAAGTTCCTTGGCATTCATCGCATCCTCCACCTTCTTAATTTCGTTTTTACTGTACGATTTGTTTCCCTTGTCCGATGCAATTGCCGCTGGATTAATCATCCCAGCAGGTGCAGCAGCCTTAGCCTGAGATGAACTCGACTGATTTCCACCCTTTTTCTTGCCATCATCCAATTTCGCCAAACGCATATCCTCAGCCATTCGCACCGAATTCCATTCCTTGTATTCCTCATACGTTCCTGGATATTCACGCAAAACACCATCCTCAATCCACCAAATTTTATTGGCCACTTTGCTAATGAAAGTACGGTCGTGACTCACAAATAAACAACTACCCGCATAATCAATCAACGATTCAGCCAGCACCGCAGTACTGAACATATCCAAGTGATTCGTGGGCTCATCCAACAACAAAAAATTGGATTGGGTGATCAGAGTTTTTGCCAATGCCAACCTCGACTTTTCACCTCCACTCAACACCTTCACTTTCTTAAATACCTCATCGCCAGTGAATAAAAAGCAACCCAAAACGGTCCGCAATTCCCAGTCGGTATATTCCGCACTCACCGTACTCAACTCACTCAACAAATCATTTTTAAGGTTCAACGCCTCCAACTGGTGCTGAGCAAAAAATGCCGATTCCACATTCCATCCTTGCTCTATCAATCCGCCACTCGGCTCTGATCCATGAACCATGCGCAAAACCGTTGACTTACCCTTTCCATTCGCTCCAACCAATGCGATTTTATCGCCCCGCAATATCTGTGCTTGGGAGGGTTTTAATATCTCCAACTCATCGTACGACTTGGTGACATCCTTCAAATCCGCGATTACCTTCCCTGGTGTTACTCTGATGTTAAATCGAATATCGAAATCCTTTCTCTCATCCTGCCTCACCTCAATCTTCTCGATTTTATCCAACATTTTTACTCGACTCTGCACGGCAGTTGCCTTACTCGCCTTGGCACGGAAACGAGAAATAAACTTCATTTGCTGACGGATATAATCCTGCTGATTCTCGTATTTCCGCATCATCAAAGCATCTCTTTCCTCCTTCTGCTCCAAAAACTCGTTGTAATTGCCCTTGTAATGAAAAACCTGTTGATGCGCCACTTCCGCGATGCGATTCACAGTTCGATCTAAAAAATAAGGGTCGTGCGATACGATTACATAAGTTCCCTCATAATTTGCCAGATATTCCTCTAACCACTGAATGGTAGGTAAATCCAAGTGGTTTGTTGGTTCATCCAAAAGCAATAAATCTGGGGCTTGTAACAACAATTTACCCAACATGGCACGCATGCGCCATCCCCCTGAAAATTCTCTCAGCGGTCTACCTAAACTACTCGTAGGAAAGCCCAAACCCTCCAAAATTTTATCGCCCTCTGCATGCCACTCATAACCGCCCAAAGCACCAAATCGCTCCTGCGCATCGGCCAAACGCTGCATCGTAACATCGTCGTATTCCACTTCGATTTTTTCAATCAATCGATTAATCTCAACCTCCAACTGCACCAAATCTTCCCTGCCACTTAAAACCACATCGCGAACACAATCGCCCACATCCATACTCAACAAATCCTGATTCAAGAATCCAATCCGCAAATCCGAAGGCCGGGACAGAGTACCCTCGCGCAATTCAAAATCGCTAGAAATTAATCGCAATAAAGTAGATTTTCCTGTACCATTCAAGCCAACCAACCCAATTTTTTCGTTGGGTTTGATATGCCATGATGCATTTTTAAACAGGTATCTACCAGCAAATTCAAAAGAAAAGTCATTCAGTGCTAACACCCCGCAAAGGTAGGCCATACAAGGCCAATCGCCCTAATGAGAATCAATAAATCACACAATTATTTGGGACGATAAACCATCACAAAATCATTCATAAAATATCCACCGCCAATGTCGAAATCAGCCACCTGCTCTATCACAAACCCCATTTTAAAATAAAAATTGATCGCCTTCATGTTCTGTCGATTCACTTGCAAACGCACCGCCTCCAAATTTGGCATCAACGTCAAAAGCTGACGAAACACCTCAGAACCCATGCCCTTGCGCTGCTTTTCGATCTCTAAGTACAATTTATGTATGAAAAAATTCCCCTCGCGGATTTCTGAAATCGCGGTATAACCGACCTCAATGCCGTTGAGCAACACAAAATAAAATCGCTGCCCTTCCTCCAATTGACCAGTAATGTGTTCAGTGGTGTAAAACCGACCCAACATGTAGTCTACTTGGGTTTGGCCAATAATAGGAGTATAATGGACGTCCCAAATTCTACGAGCCATTTGCTGAATCAAAGAAATTTTATCCGGTCCAAGAGGAGATAACAGTAAATTCACCCTTCGAAATTCGCATTTTTGCAGCAATATCTCATGCTTCAACTGAAGAACCTTTCCACCGGCATCCAAAAACAAGGAATCACGCTGCACCAGAACATCGCAGTTGATGGACTCGGCCCTGGTTTAATTCTGCTTGTTGGGCCCAACGGGGTAGGGAAATCAGTGTTCTTGAAAACGATTTGTGGCCTGATACCGCCAATGAATGGGGAGGTCCTTATCAACCAAATCAATATTCATCAGACATCACCCGAAAAAAGAGCTTCCCTCAGTAGCATTCTGCTGGCCACACCGCCACAAATTGAGCATTTAAGCGTTTACGACATGGTAATGAGCGGACGTCAGCGCTTTTTGCAAGGCTGGAGCGATCCAAGAGAAAAAGATGTTTCCGAAGTTCTTAAAGCGATAGAAAAAACGGGTGTTACCGATATACAGCAAAAGAATTTTGCCGAATTGAGCGATGGCGTCAAACAAAAAGTAATGCTGGCTCGATGCTTGGCCCAAGACAGTCAAATCATTCTGCTTGATGAACCCCTCGCATTTTTAGACTACCCGTCCAGAACCACATTTCTGAAACTATTGCATCAACTGGCCAAAAACGAAAATAAATGCATCATTTATAGCAGCCACGACTTGCATCTATCGCTCCAATATTGCGACCAAGTAATGGCTCTTACTCAATCTGAATTTCTGCATTATAGAAATCCATCAGACATCAACCTTCAGAATATTTTCCCCGAAACCGCATAACCCAAACCATTCGATTCATGCGAAAACCTTTTGCAATGAAGCAATTTTCCGTAGACCAAAGCGAGGTGGCCCTACCCGTAACTTCGGATGCATGCGTTTTTGGCGCACTCGCAGCATTCCAGAATGTAACAAACATTCTAGATATTGGCAGCGGATCCGGTGTTTTATCGCTGATGATGGCCCAAAAATTTCCATCAGCCCAAATAAAAGGAATCGATATTCACCTTCCCTCCGTTGAACAAGCCCGCAAAAATGGAATTAATAGCCCCTTTGCTGATCGCGTTTCATTTTCCCACGATAATATTCTCGAATTTGATCCATCGACAACCATTGACGGTATCATCTGTAATCCACCCTTTTTCGAAAATCATTTGCCTTCAACCGATGAAACGCGGAGACTTGCCCGGCATACCCAGTCATTAACCCTGGCCACATTAACCGCTCGCTGCGCTCGCTTACTCCAACCCCACGGAGAACTCCTCCTGCTGCTGCCAGCCTCCTCCCAAAATCAAATCCTTGCAACCCTTCAACAAAATCAATTCTCCCCACAAACCATCACATCCATCCAAGCCACCCCAACAAAACCACCACACCTAATCGCCGTTTACGCCATCAAAAATCCCCCCAACAAAAGTGTCGCCGAAAATCCGCCACACACAATCCAATACACCCACTACAGGGCGGACGGACAACTATCGTCACAAGCCACAGAGCTCCTAAAGGAATTCTATCTGGCCCTGTAAACCATTAAAAATTGCTGCTTACCGTAAATCGAACGCCACTAAAAGCGGGCTCCTCCCTACAAATACCCCCAGAACAATTCACCCCCTGCTGCTGCTTTAAGAAGGCCAAAGTAAATACCGTGTTCTTCTCCGTATAACCAATAAAAAACGTAGGGTAATGCAATACCTTGTCCGCAATAATCATCCGCTCATATCGATGCGGCACCACATTCACCATGTCCGCCACCGCAATACTCAAATTCTTATTTACAAACATCTCAATCATCAAGTTGGCAAATGAACCCTGATCGTTCTTCGTATTCAAATACTGCCACTCAACACGCAAACTCTTGCCCTGGTTCATCGTATGTAACCACTCTCCAAATGGCGTAAATGTCTTCACAGGAACATACTCTGGCTCACTCTCATACCTCGTCTGATTGTAAACAATCCGCTGAACGCCCAACTTCAATTTGTCGTGCTTCCCAATCTTCTGCACCACCTCGATATAATTCTCACTAAACAATTTCTCCGCCTCTTTCACCCCAGTTGTTGTATTCAATTTCCCGTTGCTCGCCAAAGTCTGCACATAGCTTCCATTAAAGAAAATCTGCGTCCCCTTGCGTGGCTTAAACTCAATCTCACCCTGTATTCCATCCTCACCCATGGCCTGACCCGGCGCATTGTATCTACTCAACAATCTATACGTATTCTGACGTGTCATCGATGGCAAATAACTCACCAATCCATTCAACAAATTCTCCGTGGGTGCCGTCCTAAATGAAAAATTATCTACGTGCCTGGCCTGAACATTCAAGCCCACAGAAGCCTTTTGTCCCCCCAAATTCCAACCGCCCTTACCCCAACTCATCGAAGTATACAAAACCTTACCGCTTCTTAGATAAAACTTAGAATTATCATCCATAATCGCCTCCTTTGATTTCACATTCCCCTCAACCGTCCAACTGAAATTGTCCTTCGTGTAAGTCAAATAAGCATTCCCACCGTAAACATTATACTTGGGATAAAATCGATCCGCCAAATCATACGTGTTTATCGTCCCAACCAATCGATCCATCGTCTCCCGATCCAAAGTCCTATTCACCGCCGATGCTCCCACCTGCAAAGCACCATATTTACTGTCCTTTCCCAAGTCAAGATTCCCCTCAATATTCAAACCACTAATCACCTGATTCGCAAACCCAAAACGATTTTTGATGTTCCCCTTCTGATTGCCCGCAAAACCCTTAACCACCCACTTATCGTTGATATTGTACTTCAAACGCATCCCCTGAATCGCATAATCAATCCCAATCTGCCTCTGCTCGTAAGCCCTAAACAAAATTCCGGTACCGAACTGATCGTAAAAGGAACCCATCGTGATGTCCAACTTGTCAACGCTCTTGTTGATCTGCCAAAACCCTATCCCGTGATTTGTATAAGCATCCTGAGGATCCAACAACGGCGAATTATTAAACGCATCGTATCGCAAAATAAATGAATACCCCTTGATTCGATATTGCATAAACAACCAAGCATCCGCGCTAGCCAAGTTCTCCTTGTAAACTTTTGTATTTGCCCCGATGCTATCGTCGCGGACATATTTTTGATACGTCATCAACAAATTGCCGGAAAACTGACCCTTATCGGAATCCTTGCTCTGACCCAATGCCAAATTGCATGTGCCCAACAGGACAAGCAACATCACGATATTGAAATGTCTCATTCACTGCAAAGAAACAAAAAAGCCCGTATTTTTGTAGACCGATTATGTCCGAAGTCATTATTCCGCCCACCGCAACCGCCACAAGAACCCTATATATTGAAAGTTACGGCTGTGCCATGAACTTCAGCGACAGTGAAATTATTGCCTCAATTATGGGCGAAAATGGTTTCACTTCCACCAACGACGAACTCAATGCCGATGTCATTTTCCTCAATACCTGCGCCATTCGCGACAATGCCGAACAACGTATCAGAGAGCGATTAAAACATTTACGCGGCAATAAAAAGCACAACAAAGAACTCATCATCGGTGTGCTCGGTTGCATGGCCGAACGATTGAAAGAGAAATTATTGGAAGAAGAAAAACTCGTGGATATCGTTGCCGGTCCCGATAGCTATAGAGATTTACCCAAACTTGTAGCCGAAGTGGACGATGGCGGACGTGCAATTAACGTATTGTTGAGCCGCGAAGAAACCTACGGCGACCTTAACCCCGTTCGATTGAACTCCAATGGCATCACCGCTTTTGTGTCGATCATGAGAGGGTGCGACAATATGTGTACTTTCTGCGTAGTGCCCTTCACTCGTGGCAGAGAGAGATCACGCGAACCCGAAAGTATCGTCAAAGAAATCCTAGAGCTATCAAAAAATGGCTATAAAGAAGTAACCCTCCTTGGTCAAAATGTCAATTCCTACCTCTGGTTTGGTGGCGGACCCAAAAAAGAATTCAAAAAACTTACCCAAGAAGAGCAAGATACATCGGTAGATTTTGGCGATTTGCTTGAAATGTGTGCCCTAGCAGTTCCACATATGAGAATTCGGTACAGCACCAGTCATCCGCGCGACATCAACGAAAAAGTGGTGCACACGATGGCCAAATACAACAATCTCTGCAACTACATCCACCTGCCCGCACAAAGCGGAAACAGCAGGATCTTAGACTTAATGTCGAGGAACTATTCCCGCGAATGGTACATGGACAAAATTCGTATGATTCGTAGCATCATCCCCGATTGCGGTATCAGTTGCGACATCATTTCTGGATTTTGCACCGAAACAGAAGAAGAACACAAAGACACGTTGAGCCTAATAGAATGGGCCAATTTTGAGTTCTCTTACATGTATATTTACAGTGAAAGACCTGGAACTCCGGCAGCTAAGAAATTGGCTGATGATGTTCCTGACGATGTCAAATCACGCAGATTGAGCGAAATCATCGCCCTTCAAAACGGCAAGTCGAAGCAGAAAAACGCATCCTACATCGGTAAAGTTGTAACCGTGCTCATCGAAGGACATTCCAAGAAAAGCAACTTGGATTGGAAAGGGCGAAGCGACCAAAATTCGGTTACGATTTTCCCATGCGAATCATACCAACCCGGTGATTTAGTGCAAGTGCTAATAGAACGTTCCACCACTACCGCCATGATTGGCAAAGCGATTGGTTACGCATCGTTGTAAGTAGAATAATTCGCGGAATTCTTAACCCTTCACCGAATACTGAGGCCTCAAATTCTTGAGCATATCCTCTGTCATTCGATCCAAGTCGTAATCTGGCTTCCAACCCCAATCTTCCGTTGCGCGACCATCATCAATTACGGCTGGCCAGCTGTTGGCGATAGCCTGACGAGAATCTGGCTCATAGGAAATTGTGAAACCTGGAACAAATTTGGCAATTGATGCGGCAATTTCCTCCGGACCAAAACTCATCCCGGCCAAGTTATAGCTGGTACGAATTTTAATGCTCTCCGCAGGTGCGTGCATGATATCCAAAGTAGCCTTTAACGCATCGGGCATATAAAGCATCGGTAAAACCGTTCCTTCACCCAAGAAACAAGTGTGGTGTCCGGTCTGCAACGCATCGTGGTAAATAGAAACCGCATAATCAGTGGTACCACCGCCCGGAGCACTCTTATAACCAATCAAGCCGGGATAACGCAAACTGCGGGTATCAACGCCCCAACGGTTATAGTAATATTGTGCATAGAGCTCACCCGCCAATTTACTGATACCATAGATCGTTGTGGGATCCATTGTTCCATATTGAGGTGTGCCAAAACGTTCTGTATTTGGTCCAAAAGCCGCGATACTACTAGGCCAATAAACTCTTTTGATAATGCCAGTATCACGAGCCGCATTCAACACGTGAAACAAACCTTCCATGTTCAATTTCCAACCGAATTCGGGATTTTTCTCGGCCGTTGCACTCAATAAAGCCGCCAAATGATACACATGAGTGGGTTTGTATTTCTGAATTACCGCATTCAATCCTGCAGCATCCAAAACGTCCAACGTTTCAAACGGACCGCCCTCAAATACCGGATTGTCGGATTTTTTGACATCACTCGCGATCACATTTGCATCGCCGTAAATTCCGCGCAACGCTTCAACCAATTCCGTGCCCAACTGTCCGCACGACCCAATCACCAATACTGTTTCTGTCGACATACTTCCGCAAATTTTGGCGGTTCAACCCACATTACCAAACCTTTTTCTCCCCGATTCACAAATGAATGCGTATTTATGGCAAATGTTCTGCATTTTTGCCTCCCACAATTCGGAAATGGCAGAGGAAACAATAAAATTTGGTATCATTGGCGTAGGGCATATTGGTGCTCGACATGCGCATATGATTCAAGCCAATCCAGGTGCGGAACTCGTTGCCATCGCCGATATCAGAAGTCGCGAAGATTTGGCGATGCAGGATTTTCAAGTGCCCCTGTACGAAAATGTGGAAGAGATGCTCATGCGGCACAGCAATATCCAAGTGGTTTGCATCGCCACACCCAACGGTTATCATTGTCAACATGCAATCCAAGCCCTAAATATGGGCTGCGATGTCGTGGTGGAAAAACCGATGGCTCTATCCGTAGACGACTGCGATGCGATGATTCAGGAGGCACAGAAACGGAACAAAAGGATCTTCTGCGTGATGCAAAATCGATTTTCGCCGCCCTCACAATGGATAAAATCAATCATAAGCGATAACGTCCTCGGCGAAATTTTTCAAGTGCAAGTGGTTTGCTATTGGAATCGCGACCATCGCTATTATAAAAAAGGACATTGGCATGGAACTGAGGATTTAGACGGCGGAGTGCTGTTTACCCAATTCTCTCATTTCATCGACATGGTCTATTGGCTTTTAGGGCCCCTTGCCATTAACTACAGCGAGTTCTCCAATTTCAATCACCAATCCTTGACAGAATTCGACGATAGCGGGCAGGTATTGTTTTCGTTTGGTGAACGCGGCAAAGGGAGTTTGAGCTTTTCCACCAGCCTTTACAACCAAAATTTCGAAAGCTCGATAACCATCATCGCCGAAAATGGTACCGTAAAACTTGGTGGACAATACATGAACGATGTGGTCTATTGCGATATCAAAAACTACGAAATGCCAACTTTACCGCCGTCTTCACCGCCAAACGATTACGGACAGTATAAAGGAAGCGCCGCAAATCATCATTTTGTAATTGATGAGGTGGTGAATAATATCAACCACAATTCCCCTTGTATTACAACCTCGCAAGACGGTCGTTCTGTGGTAGAAATCATCGAAAATATCCATTTGTTGAAAAAATAAGACTCTTTCATTTTGTTGATTTTCAACGATTTAAATTACCTCGTGAATTATTTTTAGATTTTTTTCAAATTCTTTTGGGGGTACGCGAAGAAATGTGTGTTATTGGCTCGGTACACCCATACCCTAGCTGGTAAATATCATGACAAAAGAACAACTGGAAAGCAACACCTTCACTAAATACGCTGCAGGATTAATGCACGATGAGGAATTGCGCAAACTTGAAGATTGGTTAAAGAAAAACCCACAATTCAAACCCACTTTGGCTATTATCAAACAACAGGTATCAGCAATGATGCCACAACTTAATCACTAATCAATATGTCAAACCCAAATAATACATCCCATCCCGAATCCGAAATTGATCAGATTCTAAAGGTTTCGGAAAATTATAAATATTCGTTCGAGGCTAGCAATGATGAAGCCTGGAACAAGTTTTCTGCCGCTCGTGAGGCCGAAAAACAAATCCCAACTCCTTTTAAAGTTTACAAAAACACATCGCGCTTGTTGCGTGTAGCTGCTGCCATTGCAATTCTTGCCGTTGGCAGCTGGGCGTTTTGGCTTACCACGTTGAATAAAACTTTGGACGCAGGTCAGTTCGCCACAAATGCCGGTCAAATTGAACAAATCACAATGAAAGATGGTAGCGTGATCACACTCAATGCCAATTCCAGCGTAGAATACAAAGTGACCGAAAAGTCCCGCGAAATCAAACTACAAGGGATGGCGCATTTTGAAGTTGCAAAAAATCCAAACGCCCCATTTGTGATTGAGTCAAACAACAATAAAGTCACCGTTTTAGGTACCGGATTCGACGTTCAGTCATACACCGGAAAACCACTCCAAGTAACCGTAAATCACGGAAAGGTAAAAGTGGAGAAACTATCAAACAGCAGCACCATGCTAGAATCAGTAATTCTTACAAAAGGAATGAGAGTTCGCGAGAATCTGAATCAAGCCAATGCAGCGAACAAACGTTCTCAAATCTTCGCCGTTGATTCAAATGTGAATTTGGATGCCGTGAAATGGGAGTCTGGCAATTTGATTTTCACCAATGCCCCAATCGACGATTTGGTTAATGCCATTGAAACGCGCTACGGTAAGAAACTTCGAGCCAGGAT
>Ga0078894_10000062_pt1 | contig 61616 bp, 39 predicted proteins | sample LauGreSu1BDMLBSD_2_FD_67506 | JGI IMG/M metagenome (GOLD analysis project Ga0078894, IMG submission 67506) | Freshwater lake microbial communities from Lake Michigan, USA - Su13.BD.MLB.SD (version 4) (version 4) | ecosystem: Environmental > Aquatic > Freshwater > Lake | place: Lake Michigan...
TGGTCACGTTGCAACGGACGGCCACGCCGAACTGGTTGTCGGACTGGCTGTCGGCGGTGCCGAGGGCGAGACCGGTCGAGAGGTCATAGGAGCCGGCAGCGTATTCGGTGCGGACGCGATCGTAGCTCACGAAGGCTTCCCAGGTCTCGTTGAACGAGTGGCGGTAGGCGATACCGAGGGAGGTGACGTTGGCAGCCACGGCGACCACGGAACCACCATCGATGCCGGCGCCCTGCAGCTGACCGTAGGAGGCGCCGATGATGATATCACCGGAACCCACGCCGAAACGGGCGCCGAGGTTGAAGGTGCTGGCTTCGCCGTCGACGTCGTCGAGGTTACGGGCGGTGAGGTCCTGGTAGGAGCCGCCGATGAGGACGTGCTCGCCGAGCAGGGCGGTGCCGGAGAGGGCGAGACCCTTGATCTCTTCGCCCTGGACGTAGCCGGCGCGGATGAAATCATAGGACATCTTGGGGGAACCGGCGCTCTGCGCGGAAAGCGCAGCGGCAGCGGACAGGAGGGAGACGGTCAGTAGGGTATTCTTCATATCGTCTTTAATCATGCCCTAGCCCGCCCTTCCGCCAAGCGTGTTTTTATACAGTAACTGAATATAATATCTATCATATAACAATCATATAAACACCATGACTAGGCTTTCTATCAGGCCCTACCCCACCCTTCAGCCATGGATAAAGAGGCCTTTGGCCGATGGTATCGGCTTCTCATGGTAGGGCCGGGACCGCGTCACGACATAGCCTGTATCGAGGTAGGGACGCATCGGCGCACGCGTCCGCCCTGCCCCGGTCGCGACGCCGTCGCGCCCCTACCCTACGCGGCGGAGCCGCGAGATGATGGCGGTAAGCGGTTGGCGTCTGGGAACACACAGAGGCAGCGGCGGGCTCGGAGAGCCACACCCTACCTGGGGCTGCTACCTGCCTCCGGAAACGATATTATCTAACCCCTTTGCACTTTTGCACAGACCGTAGCCGATTTGCACCTTTGCACTGCATCCGTGCATCCCTTGCCAGCCGGCCAATTAGGCACCCGGCTCAGGCTTCCAGATCCCGTAGTAACTTCGCCTCCACCACCGGATCGTGTCGCAGATGCTTGATCGTCCGGATGACCTCTTGGACGTCGTAGGCGGTACGGCGCAAGGTCACCTGCCCCTTCCCTGCTTCGTAGGTCGCCCAGGTGGCGCGTTTGTCCCCGCCTCGGGGTAGGCCGACGCTACCGACGTTGATAACCGTCTTGCGACCAGGCTCTAGGGCGTAGACCCCTGATTTAGGCCACACTACGGGGTCTTCACGGCCTTCGGTCCAGATTTCAGAAACGTGGGTATGTCCCACGAAACAAAGCGGGGCCGTCTGGGCGGCAAAGTGAGCGTTCAGCGCCCGAGGTGTCAGCAGGTAATCAAAGACCGCCGCGGGATTCAGGGAAGCATGGGCCAGCTGGACGCCGTCATGAATACCGGTCGGCCGCCACTTCGAGATCTGCTCGCGGTCTGCATGGGTGAGTTTCTTACGGGTCCATTCCAGCGCACCCCAGGCCGCGTCATTGAACCATTCCTCATCCAGCTCACCGACGACCCCCGCCTCGTGATTGCCCTGCAGGCAGACCTCCGCTCCGGAGATCATCCGCAGACAGTCATTCGGAAACGGCCCATAGCCGATCACGTCACCCAGCACCATCATCCGCCGGACCCCGAGCTTCTCCATCTCTGCGAACACCGCCTCCAATGCCGGACGGTTGCCATGGATGTCAGAGAGGATGGCGATCATGATTCGGTGTTTTTCGCAGATTCATTCCAATCCAGCTTCTCTTTCAGAATCATTTCTATCTTAACCAACATCATGATACGACCAGGGATATCATGCGCATGCCTTGCATGGCGCATGAATAGTTCTAGTGAGCTACGAAGCTTGATGACGTCGATCTGGCTTCCCATGAGTTCTATAGGGGTCTTTCGGTTCACGAAAAACTGTGCATAAAGCACCTTCACGCAGTCACAGTAACGCTGCCCCAAGACAGCATGTTGGATGTAAGCTCGGGCCTCAGCCTCGTCAGCTAAGCCATAGTAGGTCGAGTTATGGGAGCTCCCTAGCCCCTTCAGTTGCGGGAAGACCCACCAGATCCAGTGTCCCGTCTTTTGACCGGCCTTCAGTTCCGCGAGGGCGCGCTCATAGGACCTGTCTGTTTCCTGGGCTTTGAGGAATCGTTCGAGGGACATACGGAAAGGGTAAGGGGTCAGACCGCTTCTGAGCGATTTCCGTCGGAAGCGGTCTGACCCCTTACTTGAACTGGCTCCTATCCACTTGCAATGCTAACAGTTGATGTTAACTTATCCTAATCCTTTCAAAAACATGTCTAAATCGAGTAAAGAGGCCGAATTGGCCGAATTCAAGGACCGCCTCGCGACCGCCCAAGGCCATCGCGACGCCGACCGAATGGAACTCGCCCGGTGCGAATACGTCCAGGCCCTGGCCTTCGCCGAACAGCATTTCGGCACAGACAGCCCGCAGGTCGATGAGGTCTGCCTCGAGCTCGCGCTGTTCTACTCCGCGGTGAAGGAACCGGAGTCCGAACTCGCCGTCCTCGAGCGGCGCGTCCGCATCCGAAAGGCGCACGCCGGTATCCCGCAGATCGTCGAAGCCCTTCAGGACCTTGCGGAATGCCACAAGCTCCAGGACCGGCCCGACGAAGCGGAATCGACCCATCACGAGGCCTTGGACCTCTGCGACGAGACCGTCGAAGCCCATCATGCGCCCCTGCGCATGACCTTTCTCTACTACGGCATGTTCCTGAACGACCGTGACCGGCACGACGAGGCGATCCCGATCCTCGAACGCGGCCTGGCCGCCTGTAAGTTGCCCCAGGAGGTCCCGACGATCACCGCCGCGCGCATCGCCATGCATCTCGGGGAAGCCCTCCTGCAAGCCAAGCGGCCCGCCGAGGCGCAGGTGCTCATCGACGCCGCGACGCCGGTCGTGACCCACCGCGGACAGCCCTGCAGCACGGTCTTCGGCAAGATCCTCTACTATCTGGGTAATTACCATCAGCGAGAAGACCGCTTCGAAGAAGCCGCCCGCGCCTATGATCTGGCCATCCTGCAGACGCATAACGCCCGTCACATCAACTTCCGCAACCTCGCCTACATCCAGCAGGCCGCCGCCGCCAACGAACTGAAGCGGGGACGCCCCAGCCAGGCCGAGCAGCGCCTCAAGCTGGCGGTCACCTTCCTTCGCCGGAAGGAGGAAGAACATCATCCTGACCTGCTTTCGGTCAAACAGGACCTCGTGAACATCTACATCCCGGCCAAGCAGTACGCCAAGGCCGAGCCGATCCTCGAAGAGATGGTCGCCGCCAGCGAGCATCCGGACTTCGACGACGAACGCGCCAAGGAGCGTTACCTTAACAACCTCGGCTTCGTCCAGGTGCACCTCGAGGAATTCCCCAAGGCCGAGGCCAGTCTGCGCCGGGCGCTGCTCTCCGCCGGCGAAGACCACGGCTGCTATGTGATCAAGAACCTCGGGCTCATGTACCAGAAGATGGGCTACGCCGAAGAAGCCATCCGCGAATACCGCAAAGCCCTGCCCCTCTTTGAGCAGCACTTCTCCGCCGACCACCCCGTCGCCGAGTTCATCCGCGGCGCCCTCTCCGAACTCGAAGGCAATTCTATCTAATCCGCCACCCGAGGCCGCCACCCGCCACCCGGATCTGAGCATCCCCCATACTCAATACTCCAAACTCAATACTCTCACCCCACCTTTGCACGCTAACTTTGCCTCTCTCGCGCCCTCAAGTCCTCGTGCCCTCGTATCCTCGCACCCGCCCCATGCCCACGTGTCACCGTGCCAGCATGCCCCCTAATTATCCCCCTATACTCCATACTCTATACTCCATACTCTCATATCACTCCATGCCCTCCACTCTCGCCTCCATCTCCACCCTCCTCGACTCCGCCGGCATCAAACACCGCCAAAAGGACGACTACATCCGCACCGGCTTTTCCACCGACCTCTACGAGGACGACGACGGCGACTTCGGCGTGAACATCGTCCTCCGGCTCGAGGAGAACGGCGAGCTCCTCCGCATCCAAGCGCCGATGGCTTATCGCCTGCCCAAGGGCGCCTCGCCCGAGACGCAGCTCGCCGTGCTCCGGACGATCAACCAGCTGCACTGGGAATCCAAGATCCTGCAGGTCGAGATGGACGCCGAAGACGGCGAGATCCGTCTCAGCATCGACTACCCGATCGAAGACGGACAACTGACCGAGACCCAGCTGGCGCGCATGGTGCGCCTCATCCCTTCGCTCATTGACCAAGGCCATCTGGCCCTGCGCGACGCCCTCGAAAAGGCCATCCCCTTGCCGAGCGAAGCCGGAATCAGCCGTCGCTTCGACGCCTTCGTGCGCAACCGCGCCTGAACCAGGCCTCACCCGGAAATTCATCCATGAAACCTTTCGAACCCCGTATCAACCGCGACCTCGCCGTGCAGCTCGGCGAGGAGGCGGTCGTCATCGCCCAAGCTGGTAAATACATCGGTCCAGCCGGCTTGGTCGGCATCTCGACCGAAGTGAAGGCCTGCGTGCAGGCGACAGTCCACTACGCCGCCGATCACGTCCACCCTACCCCGTTCACGGGTCCGCACACGACCGTCTACGAAGTGACCAACGAGACCACCCTCTCCGCGCATCGCCGACACCTCGCCAAAGGGCACAAGGTCGTCTCCCTCAACTTCGCAGCGGCCACCCATCCCGGCGGCGGCTTCCTCACCGGCGCCCGGGCTCAGGAGGAGTACCTCTGCCGATCGAGTACCCTCTATCTAGCGATCAAAGACTCGCCGATGTATGCCTATCATCGTCGGGAAGGACATAACCGCTACAGCGATGCCATGATCTACTCGCCGGACGTGCCCGTCTTCCGGGACGACGACCATAGCTTGCTCCCGGCCGCCTATCGGGCGTCTTTCATCACTTCGGCGGCCCCGCTCACCAAGCACCTCCATCCGGAAGAACTCGTCCACATCCCCGACATCCTCCGTCACCGCATCCGCAAGATCCTGAGCGTCGCGCAGGTCCACGGCCATGACTCTCTCATCCTCGGCGCCTGGGGTTGCGGCGCTTTCGGTAACGACGGCCATCTGGTCGCCCAGCTCTTCCATCAGGCACTGGAAAACGACTTCAAAGGGGCCTTCAAGGAAGTGACCTTCGCCATCGTCGACACTTCGCCTGAGAAGAAATTCATCGGACCCTTCGCGAAGCGCTTCCAGAAATCCGACGAAGCGGTCGATATCGAGCCGCTCTGGGAAATCGTCGCCAAGGAAGTAGTCGGCAAGGCCAACGACGAGTGGCGACTGGTCCGGTCGACCAACCCTCAAGTCACGCACTTCCTGCAGATGGGCCTGCATGGCACCAACATGAAGTGCCTCTTCATCCCGAAAAAGGGTGACGAAGAAGGCACCGGCCAGGTGATCCTCAACGTCGGCCCTAACGACCTCAAGGGCCTCCTCGAATACGCCGCGGCCCATCCTGAGGCCATGCGCGTGCCTCCCCTGAACTTCCCGCTCAATCTCGAAGGCAACGGGGACAAGGCCGGCGAACCCACCCGCTGGGAAAACGGCGGAGCCGTCTTCGCCCATGCCCATCTCGTATCGCCGGCTGGCCCCGAACTCTACGGGCGCATCGGACCTTGGTACGCCGCCGCCCTCGAAGGCATCTGGGACCTCATCGGCAAAGCCGCGCGTTGGCATCAGGAACGGACGAAATGAGCACCGACCGGGAATTCCACGATAAGTGGCAGCGCCGCATCGACGGCTGCGGCCCCTACTGCAGCTGCCTCGTCATCATCGTCGTCCTGACCCTCGCCTTCTTCGCCTTCGTCCTCCGCTGACCCTGGTAGGGACGCGTCGGCGACGCGTCCGTGTATCGTGGTAGGGGCAGCACCGCGTGCTGCCCATAGGGGCTTTTCTGGCTTGAGGGTAATCGGACATGAGACACATTAAATCACGCAATGGGGTCTGGCATGAAAGGTAGCCTCACCATGGGCTGCTTTCCGCAAGGATAGTCCAGACCTCGCCCCTTTTAACTGCACCACCTTAGATTCGATTCCAGGTGGTGCAGCCCTTTGGGGACCTTGCGCCACCCTTTCCGCCAAGCGTAAGCATGGAAACCGACGAGCATGTCGGCCATCTGTAACTGAGGACACGCGTGCGACCTTTCCATTCGAACCTCCCTGACGCCTAAAGCCGTTCTGATTTCAGAAGAACGCCGAGCATCGCGCTCTCCATCGATGATAATCCTTCCTACGGTTTCGACGTATTCGAAGGAATCGACACAAACACGCATTACTTCCACATCCGGACGAAATTGGGGCCTTAGCACCACTCGCTGCTTATCCCAAATAGCCACTCGGTATGAACGTATCATTGGGGCCATGCCAGTCAGGTAATCCATCCTGACTTCGTTTGGCATCTTCGACCATTTAAACTCCCCCCGCCAACCGAGACCTGCCCTCAGCCCTTCCTGAACTCTGGCCAGACGAGCAGCCTCCTCCCCATCACGGCAGCATAGAATTCCAACGGCGAAATAAGCCGAGGCCCCAGGTTCCATCGGCAGCCCAGGATCACCACTTTCGTCGCAGAACAACATCATACACTATTGCCTCGATTGGAATCAGCATGGGCAATCAGAGCGTAGTGGTGACTTCGCATCACCAGCAGCTAAGCGAATACCCTCGGTCGCGACACCGTCGCGCCCCTACCCAGTCCCGCCACCTGCCACCCGAGGCTGCCACCCGCCACCCGAAGTGTTGTTATCTCACCTTTGCACTTTTGCACAGGCCGCAGGCCGATTTGCACCTTTGCACTTCTAGCCGCTATCCCCATACCTCACCCCGATGTCCAGCCCTTCCCTCTCCAAATCCCTCTTCAAGCTAGGGCTAACGTGTCCGATCAAATTGAAGCATGCGCTGGCTCAGCCGGTGTTGCCGCGTCAGGCGGACGGCAATGAGTACATGCACCAGCTGGCCCGTGGCGGGTACATGTTCGAAAAGCTGGTGAAGGTCTATTACCCCGGCGAAGACATGTTCATCCCGCAGGAAAGCCATGCCGACGCCTCCGCGCGGACGCTGGCCAAGATCAAGGCCGGCGATTGCACCCTGCACGAGGCGACCTTCGCGGCCGGCAGCCTGATGGCCCGCTCGGACATCGTCCGCGTCACCGGCGACACCCTCGACCTGATTGAGATCAAGTCCGCCTCGGCCGAGGTGGAGTCCAAACTCCAGGCCGACCCCAAGGAACTCCTCAAGAAGAGCTGGGAGCCCTATGTGGTCGACCTGGCCTACCAGGTGCATGTGGCCCGACAGGCCCTGCAGGCCGCCGGCATCACCAAGACCATCCGGGCCTGGTTCTACCTCCCCAACAAACTGGGCACCGCCTCCCCGGAGGAGGTCCGCGGGCTCTTTACCCTCACCGAGAATGGCCGAGGAGGCCGTCCGACGGTCGAGTACCGAGGTGCGGCCAAGCCGGGCGACGAAACGTCCCTGATCGCCATCCTGGAGGCCACGGAAGCCGTCGCCCAGGCCTACCCCGGCGAGGAATCCATCGCCGAGGCGACCGAGCGCCTGACCGGTTATGTCACCAGTGGCAACTGGCCGGCCGTCGAAGTCGGCATGAAGTGCAAGGCCTGTGAGTTCAACGTTCCCGGACAGACCTCGGGCTATGACCTCTGCTGGGGCACCCAAGCCCGCGCCGAGCACCACCTCTTCACGCTGTGGCATCTGGGCAGCATGGAGTACCGCCAACCGGGAACCGTTCGACGTATTGTCGAACTGACCGCCCCGCGGGCTCCTCGAATCACCGACCTCCAGGACGAAGACGTCGCCGGCGATGGCGAGCTCCAGCGTGGCTGGAAACGCCAGATCATGGCCGTGCGCACCGGACGTCCGTTCATCTCACCCGAAATCGTGCGGGATGCGGCGACGCTCCTCCGCTGCAAACCTGAGAACTATCCGCTGTTCTTCCTGGATTACGAAGGCACGCGCTGTGCCCTGCCCTGCGCCCCGGGAAGTCGTCCGTATGGACAGGTCGCCTTCCAGTGGAGCTGCCACGTCATTGACAACCCCGGGGCGTCGCCTCGACACGTCGAGTGGCTCGATACCGAGAACGATAACCCGAACCTAGGCTTCCTCGAATCCCTGCGTAAGCTCCTCGGCGAGCAAGGCACCATCTACCATTGGGCTGAATACGAGGTCGTCGTCACCCAGGAACTCGCGAATGAGTTCCGCGGCGACGAATCCAAGGCCGAACTCATCTCGTGGGTGGATCGCAATTGGGGCACGAACGCCAAAGCCAAGAAGATCGCCGTCAAGAGCGAGCGCTGCGTCGACCTCGTCGAGATCTCCCGAGGGCATTTCTACGACCCGGCCATGCTGGGGAGCCATTCCATCAAGAAGGTCCTCCCCGTCGTCTGGAAGAATCCGGCCATCCAGAAACTCTTCCCTAAGTATGCCGTCGACCAGCATGGTCAGCCCGTGAAGAACCCTTACGAAGCCCTGCCCGCCCTTACGCTGCAGGACTCCAAGGACCACGCCCTCGATCTCTCCAAACTGGACGAACTCGACGTCGTCAAGAACGGCCCCGGCGCCATGCTCGCCTACGAGCACATCCGTTATGGCCTCGCCGCCTCAGACCAAGCCGCCCGCAAGTCCATGCGTCGCCAGCTCATGCGCTATTGCGAGCTGGATACTGCCGCGATGGTGATGGTGTGGAAGTATTGGTTGGGATAATCACAGGAAAATCTTCGGGTCTCAGGTCTCAGCCATCGGGTATCAGGTACGGGTCTTCGGGTTCGGGTACGGGTGCGGGCCCTGAACCTGCACCTGAACCCGGGACCTGACGGCCGAGACCCGAGACCTGAAAATGAAATCCCGGTCTCCGGTCTCCCTTTGAGTGATGCATCGCTTCGGGTGGCAGGTGGCAGCAGATTGCATCGGGTAGGGATGCGATGACATCGCATCCGCTGTCTCTCTGTTTTCCCAACCGCCAACCGCTATCATATTGCGGCTCTGCCGCGCTCGGTAGGGTCGGGACCGCGTCACGACATAGCTGCATCGAGGTAGGGACAGCACCACGTGCTGTCATAGTCGCCTCACTGTTTTCCCAACCGCGAACCGCCATCACCTCGCGGCTCCGCCGCGCTGGGTAGGGTCGGGACCGCGTGCTGTGCTAGGGTCTTTTCCGGCTTGAAAGCGGCGTGGATGCATTATGATTAAACACAGGACAGGGGTTATCCCAGTCGGCGCGGGCTCGGTTCATCCGACCCGCGCTTATTTTTTACACGACCAAGATCGTCATGCGATTCCGGAGGCCCTCAAGCGCCCGGTTAGACTGAGCAGGACGGAGCACACTAAGTCCGATGGGACGCGCGAGCATGTCGGCCATCTCCAATCCGGCGAGACCACGACCCTTAGCCACGAACTCATGGGTAGCTCCGGAGGGTGACAATGCCTCAAAGGCAAGGCTCACGGCCGCATCCTCACGCTTACCCCGCCGTTCAAAGATCCAATGGCTGGGGCCAGACGAGTGCTCGCGAAACCCATACCAAAGGGCCTGCATAGCGGCTTGATCGACATCGCGTTCTAAATCGGAATGACCAACGACCGCTGCCACGACCAGCGGTACGCAATCTTGGACAACCGATGAAAGTCCTTCGATGAAGGCAGTTCTCGCCTGGACATCTCCCTTGAAGTTAAAAATGCCGAGCCGCTTCCTGATCTCGGATTCATGCAACACAGGCGAATCTGAGCCTAGATGTCGGACCTTCAAGGCACCCACAGCGGGAAGTAACCGCGCAGAGTAGACATCAGGATCAAAGACGCAGGCCGCCATGACGAAGATTGGATAGTTAGGGTCGGTGCGCAAAGACGAGGGCGACCCAGACTCATCGACGTAAACAAGATGCATCACTAAGCATGACTGCGTCACAGACTGCACATCATCAATTCGCCAAAGGCCTCAGAACAATCCTAGGAGGAGTCACCAATCAAGGTAGGGATGACCGGCTCGGTCATCCGTGGGCGCGCGGGCCGCTTACCCGCCACCCGCCACCCGGGCCTGCCACCCGCCACCCGAGTCGTTGTTATCTCCCCTTGCCCCCGTGTCACCGTGCCCACGTGTCCCCTCGCGGCTTCGCCACGCTCACCTTTGCACTTCTAGTTCCGCCCCTACCCTGCCGCTTCCTACATTTGCACCCGAGCGCTTTTAAGCCTCACTACGGCTCGTGCGTTGTTTTTACGATCCGGGCTATGTCTTCCCGCTGCCGGAGGAACATCCCTTCCCGATGGATAAGTTCTGGCGGGCGGAGGCGATGATCCGGGCCGCCGGGGTCCCGGGGCTATCGATCCACGGCATCGAGCCGGCTTCGTTCGAGCAGCTGCTGAGGGTTCATACCCCTGAATACCTCGAACAAATCCGTACCGGGGCGCTGGACCATGTCGCCGCGCTCAAGCTCGGGCTCCCCGCCTCCGAGGCCCTGCTCACCCGTTCGCGCCTGGAGGTCGCCGGCACCCTGGCGGCGACCGAAGCGGCCCTAGCGGACGGCCTCGCCTGCAATCTCGCCGGCGGGACGCATCATGCCTTCCCGGATCAAGGCCAAGGCTACTGCGTGCTCAATGACGTCGCCATCGCTATCCGCGAGCAGCACCTCTCCCGGCCCAACCTGCGGGTCTTCGTCTTGGACACCGATGCCCACCAAGGCAACGGCACCCACGGTATCTTCGCCGACGACCCGAGGGTCTTCACCTACTCGATCCACGTCGGCAAGAACTACCCCTCCGTCAAGACGCCTGGCTCACTGGACGTCGAGCTCCCTCGATATGTCTCTGGCGAGGCTTATCTCGAAGCGCTGGAAGGCAGCCTGACCACCGCCATGCACGCCTTCGCGCCTGACCTCGTCTTCTGGATCGCCGGGGCCGACCCGCATGAAGATGACCGCTTCGGCCAGATGAGGCTGAACGACGGCCACTTCGCCGCCCGGGACGACCACGTCCTCAACCTCGTCACCCAGGCCGGCATTCCCACCGTCGTCCTCTATGGCGGCGGCTACAACCGCGACCGCGAACACACCGCCCGCCTCCACGCCGGCACCGTCCTTCGCGCCGCTGGTCATGCGTAAGTCGTCCGAGCGGCAAGGCGCAGGAGCAAGGGGTCAGGCCGTTACCGATTCTGATTGATACTAAATCTACCTGAAAGGCCTGAGTTTGGTATCAGGACTCAGGAGTAACGGCCTGACCCCTTGGATTAGGGCATAGCCCCTGAAGGGTAACCTGTTTGGATTTACCGACGTCTTCGTGGCAACACGAGTCATGCCCCGATCAAAGCGCACGCTCTCCAACCAAGGCCTCTATCATGTCTACAACCGAGCGGAGCTTGGCCAGCCCATCTTCGAGTCGGACGGCGCCAAAGCTGTCTTCCTTGAGACCATCCTCAGGGTGAGCGAGACGCTGGCATGGGAACTCCATGCGTATGCGATCATGACCAACCATTTCCACCTGGCGCTCACGACGCCCCAGGCGGACATCGAGGTTGGCATGCATGCCCTCCTTTCGGCCTTCGCGAACAAGCACCGCACCTTCCGCGGGTCGATCGGCCACGTCTTCCAATCACGCTACCGAGCAGACCACTACCCGCTCGGCCAGCTGGCCGGAGATAAGGTCGACTATGTCCATTACAACCCCGTCGCGGCAGGAATCGTATCCCTGGATGAACTGAGGCATTACCCATGGAACAGTTACCGACTGATCTGGCAGCCCGCCCTGCGCGGCCGACTGACGATCGGGCCGATGCTGGGAGCGTTGTACGGACTCAAGGACGCCCCTGACGGCTGGCACGCCTACGAAGAAAGACTGCGAATGCGCATGGCATCGGCCGAACGTAGCCTAACCGATGACGAGCTTTTCGGTTTGGCACGGAAGACCAAAGCCGGGGCACTACCCGAGGCGGTCGGTCTACCCGTGCGAACCGGGATGACATCCGATGGCCACCGACAGGAACGTGCCGCCGAACAAGAACGCATCCTAGGCGAAGCGCTCGCCGCCGCCGGCATCCTGCCGGAAGATCTTCCATGCCTCGGCAAGAGCGCCGCCGTCAAGGTCGCAATCGCGCAGGCCATTCGGGCTAACACCTTGGCGAGTTCGGCATGGTTGGCCAAGGCCCTGCACCTCGGTAGCGCCGCCAACGTGCGCAGACTTCTACGCCAGGCCAAGGGGTCAGGCCGTTACTAAACCTGCCTGATACCAAATCCGCACTTTATCTACGGATTTAGTATCAGTGTCCTAAGAGTAACGGCCTGACCCCGTATTCGGCCGACCCTATTATGGGTGGGTGGCCAAGGCCCTGCACCTCACCAGCGCAGCCAACTTACTCAAGCTGCTACGCCAAGCCCAGGGGGCAGGCTGTTACTAAACCTGCCTGATACCAAATTCGCGCTTTATCTACGCTTTTAGTATCAGCACCTAACGAGTAACGGCCTGACCCCGTGTTCGGCCCACTTATTGTCTCCCACCTTTGCACTTTTGCACAGGCCGCAGGCCGATTTGCACGTTTGCACTTATCAATCGGGGCCTATACCTAGGCCAATGCCTTCGCCCGCCCTCTCCAAATCCCTCTTCAAACTGGGGCTAACGTGTCCGATCAAGCTGAAGCATGCGCTGGCTCAGCCGGCGTTGCCGCGGCAGGCGGACGGGAACGAGTACATGCAGCAGCTGGCCCGTGGGGGCTACATGTTCGAGAAGTTGGTGAAGGTCTATTACCCCGGTGATGACATGTTCGTCCCGCAGGAGAGCCATGCCGACGCCTCAGCGCGGACGCTCGCCAAAATCAAGGCCGGCGACTGCACCCTGCATGAGGCCACCTTCGCGGCCGGCAGCCTGATGGCCCGCTCGGACATCGTCCGCGTGACCGGCGACACCCTCGACCTGATTGAGATCAAGTCGGCCTCCGCTGAAGTGGAGTCCAAACTCCAGGCCGACCCGAAAGAACTCCTGAAGAAGAGCTGGGAGCCCTATGTGGTCGACCTCGCCTACCAGGTACACGTGGCCCGACAGGCCCTGCAAGCTGCCGGGATCTCCAAGACCATCCGGGCCTGGTTCTACCTCCCCAACAAATTGGGCACCGCCGGTCCGGAGGAGATCCGCGGGCTCTTTACCCTTACGGAGAATGGCCCAGGAGGCCGTCCGACAGTCGCATACCGGGGTGCGGCCAAGCCGGGCGACGAAACGTCACTGATCGCCATCCTGGAGGCCACTGAAGCCGTCGCCCAGGCCTACCCCAGCGAGGAATCCATCGCGGAAGCGACCGAGCGCCTGACCGGGTATGTCGCCAGCGGTAACTGGCCGAAGCCCGAGGTCGGCATGAAGTGCAAGGCCTGTGAGTTCAATGTCCCCGGCCAGACCTCGGGCTATGACCTCTGCTGGGGGACCCAAGCCCGCGCCGAACACCATCTCTTCACGCTGTGGCATCTGGGCAGCATGGAATACCGCCAGCCGGGAACCGTCCGCCGCATCGTCGAACTGACCACCCCACGGGCTCCGCGCATCACCGACCTGCAGGACGAAGACGTCGCCGGCGATGGCGAGTTCCAGCGTGGCTGGAAACGCCAGATCATGGCCGTCCGCACCGGACGTCCGTTCATCTCCCCCGAAATCGTGCGGAATGCGGCGACGCTCCTCCGCTGCAAGCCCGAGAACTATCCGCTGTTCTTCTTGGACTACGAAGGCACGCGCTGTGCCCTACCCTCCGCGGCGGGCTGTCGTCCCTATGGACAGATTGCTTTCCAGTGGAGCTGCCACGTCATCGATAACCCCGGGGCTTCGCCTCGACACGTCGAGTGGCTCGATACCGAGAACGATAATCCCAACCTCGGCTTCCTCGAGTCCCTGCGTAAGCTGCTCGGCGAGCAAGGGACCATCTACCACTGGGCTGAGTACGAGGTGGTCGTCACCCAGGAACTCGCGAATGAGTTCCGCAGCGACGAATCCAAAGCCGACCTCGTCTCGTGGGTGGATCGCAATTGGGGGACGAACGCCAAAGCCAAGAAGATCGCCATCAAGAGCGAGCGCTGCCTCGACCTCCTCGAGATCTCGCGCGGGCATTTCTACGACCCGGCCATGATGGGCAGCCATTCCATCAAGAAAGTCCTCCCCGTCGTCTGGAAGAACCCTGCCATCCAGAAACTCTTCCCCAAGTACGCGGTCGACCAGCACGGCCAGCCCGTGAAGAACCCTTACGACGCCCTGCCCGCCCTTACGCTGCAGGACTCCAAGGACCACGCCCTTGATCTTTCCAAGCTGGACGAGCTCGACGTCGTCAAGAACGGCCCCGGTGCCATGCTCGCCTACGAGCACATCCGCTACGGCCTCGCTGCCTCAGACCAGGCCGCGCGCAAGTCCATGCGCCGCCAGCTCATGCGCTATTGCGAACTCGATACTGCGGCCATGGTGATGGTGTGGAAGTATTGGTTGGGGTGAACCCCAACAGGGGACACGTGGGCACGGTGACAAGCGCTTGCGCGAGGGGACACGTGGGCAAGTTGACACGGTGACAAGGGATACAAACGAGAGGCCCGGAGGCTCAGAGGCCCGGAGAAAGCTGGGGCCCGGATGCCGGCGGCTGAAGGCTGAACGGCTGACTCCCGAGAGGCTGACTACCGTGGCCGTCACCCGTCACCTGGAATGAATCATGACCGCAGCAACCATCCTTGTATCCAGTCTCCCTTTGAGTGATCCATCATTTCGGGAGGCTAGTGACGGGATTGATTACCTCAGGCATGGTCGGGACCGCGTCACGACATAGCTGTCCTGTGGTAGCGGGCAGCAACGCAGACTATCTGAACAATTCCATTCCGCGCTTACCGATGATCAATCGGAAAAGGGTCCTGAACACGAAGGTAACCGGACGTACCAGAATGATGAGCCCGAGGAAGCCTCCGATAGCGGAGCCCACCCCGGACATGCCTCCGGTTCCGTATCCAAGTAGGCCCGCGATGAAGACCCCGCCCAGGACGTAAAGCAACCAAGACAGGAAGAAGTCTGTGAAGACTTCGCTCCAATCAATTTGCTCTTCAAGGACGACACGAGGGGCTTCAACTGCCCTGAAAGTGGACACCGACGTCCAGCCTGGCATGCCTTGGCACCAATAGTGGTCGGACATCAACACCTGGCCTTGTAGCACCATGGTAGGAAGGTTTTGGAGTTTGATGTCGCGCAAGATGATCTGACCGCCACGAGAGATCATCACCAAGTCCATCGGAGCTACCTGAGGCGGAGTCGGTGCCGCCGCGATGCCGACGTCTGGAAGAATCGCCCTGGCCTTCTCTGCCTTAGCGGCACCCTGTGACCTACGGACGATCTGCAAAGCCCTTGCACGATGCGCGCCGCCAACTTCGAACATCTTCAGAAGAACCGGATGACTCATCATCTCCAATTCCTTCTTGAATTGCTCCCTCTCAGTATTGCTAACATAGCCGGGACTGACTTTCACGAATTCCAGGTACTCATCAGGCGTGGAAAACTCACCTAACTTAAATTCTACCAAGGATTCACTCAGTGATATCTTACTAGAACCGTAACTTCTGTAGTACAAGCTGAATGACTCATCCCATAATGAACGGGATTTCATCGCCTTCAACCATCGGAAGTGCTGCTCCATGCCGCCTGCCTCCGAAAAAGATTGTATATGCCTCTCGAGCTCGACGAAAGAGGCGTCCTCAAAAATACGCTCTCGCCCTACGGCTCGCTCAACGAACAAAAGATAGGCGTCAACAGGGAGCCCCGACTTGACCAGTAGAGTCAAATGACGAGGGAGATATTTATGTGAAATTCCTACCCTTGATTCATATCTTAGACCATAACCGAGGAGCTTATTGTGCTCGACTAAAAGAGCCATTAGTTGCGAAACCTCACGGGCATTAACCCGACAACGGGCACTAAGTTCTGCGAAGTATTTCCGCTCTTGGTCCTTAGCTTCAGCTAGTTCGTATATTTCGTAAACAAGACTCCCGATACCAGCGATTGGTAATATGATCAGAAAACCAAAAGTAGCTATCACGGCAAAAACACCCTTATCCCAATCAACAAGCAGCACCTGCAGGGGGAATCCCTTTTCCCAAGGGTGCGCCTGAATCGCCCCCAAGACAGGATGGGCAAACAATATGGCACAAATAATCAAAACCTTGCCGAACTCAATTGAATCACCCGCAAGAAGATATTTGGCAAAAGACAAGAGCAAGGGGACGCACCATAACAAAAGCAGGACAATGAAGGCCGCAGGACCGAATTCTGAAGCGCCACCTTCGATCCACAGCGCGGCAGGCTTAGGATAGGAAGAAACATGCGCGGTAATGTACAAACCAACATACAGCGGCAAAAATATTACGTAAAAAAACACCAAGATACGGCTAATGAATGCGCTCATTTCAGAGGGGGTATGGGGACAGGAAAGAATGCAGGCGAATCGTATTCAAGATGTTTATTTATAAGGCCATATTCCCTCGGAAGTCGCTGCAAAAACCCTCCTCCGCAGCACCCAACGACAGCCATTTGACAAAGCTTACCCGTGGGGCAAACCGACGGCTCACGACACCATGCTCCTCCCTGATTATGCCTCCCCCACCCTGATCGCCGCTGCGGACGCCCCGATGGTCGCCGACCTGCTGCTGAGCCGCGGCAAGTACTTCCTCGCCTCGAAGATCGACAAGACGCTCACCCCGGAGGAAGGCAAAGTCCCCTTCTCCCTCAATTACGTCGGCGTCGTCCGTGATCGCAGCCCAGACAGCCGGTTCCTGCTCGTGGACATCTACGGTCAGGCGGAGGATTTCGACGGCCCCGAGACGCAGATCATGGGCAGCCGCGTCATGCGCCTCGAAGAACTGGCCCAGGCGACTTTCTTCCCCAGCTTCAAGTCCCTCCAGGAGCAGACCGTGGACAGCGCCTGCTTCTTCGAGTCCCTCAATATCTCCTGAAGTTCAGGGCTAGGCTACACCTTAGTAGCCTAGCCCTTTCGGCAGGTTGCGCTGGCGGGATTTTCAGCCTCACTCCCGTCGTGCGTTGTTTTTATGATCTGGGCTATGTCTTCCCGTTGCCGGAGGAACATCCCTTCCCGATGGATAAGTTCTGGCGGGCGGAGGCGATGATCCGGGCCGCCGGGGTGCCGGGGCTATCGATCCACGGCATCGAGCCGGCGTCGTTCGAGCAGCTACTAAGGGTCCATACCCCTGAATACCTCGAACAGATCCGTACCGGAGCGCTGGACCATGTCGCCGCGCTCAAGCTCGGGCTCCCCGCTTCCGAGGCCTTGCTGACCCGTTCGCGCCTAGAGGTCGCCGGCACCCTGGCGGCTACCCAGGCCGCCTTGGCGGACGGCCTGGCCTGCAATCTCGCCGGCGGGACGCATCATGCCTTCCCGGACCATGGCCAAGGCTACTGCGTGCTCAATGACGTCGCCATCGCCATCCGCGACCTACACCTCTCCCGGCCCGGCTTACGGGCCTTCGTCGTGGACACCGACGCGCATCAAGGTAACGGCACCCACGCCATCTTCGCCGCGGACCCGAGGGTCTTCACCTATTCGATCCACGTCGGCAAGAACTACCCCTCCGTCAAGACGCCCGGCTCGTTGGACGTCGAACTCCCGCGGTACGTCTCCGGCGACGCCTACCTCGAGGCGCTCGAGGGTAGCCTGACGACGGCCATGCACGCCTTCGCCCCGGACCTCGTCTTCTGGATCGCCGGGGCTGATCCGCATGAGGATGACCGCATCGGCCAGATGCGGCTTAACGACCGCGATTTCGCCGCCCGGGACGAACACGTGCTCAACCTCGTCACCCGGGCCGGCATCACCACCGTCGTCCTCTACGGCGGTGGCTATAACCGCGACCGCGAACACACCGCCCGCCTCCACGCCGCGACCGTCCTTCGCGCCGCCGCATATGCTTAATGCCCTCACTGATAAGGGGTCTGGCAGCACCCTCATTTGAGTACATCAAAATTCTGCGCATTCACCCCTTATTAGGTGCGCTCGCCAAAAGGTACGGCCTGACCCCGTGTTCGGCCCTGGAGCATCAAGTCAAGCGGCAGTGATTGCTACCCACAATGCGAGGAAGGCTCAGGCAATCCTCCCGGCTCTCCATTCGACATCCTGCTTACAGCGATGGGGATGCTGACTTGCAATTAGTTAACCGGTGTAAGTCAGCTAGATCGTTAAAGTAGGCCGAAATCAGGAAACACTAATCAAATCGTGCCAGTATTGAAATGTTCGTAAACCTTGCCTGATTCATGCCTACGGAAGCAGGCTTACCAACTTCATAGCGAGGTAGTAGAATTTCCAGAATAAAGCTAGACCCAGGCAGGAAAACCATTTCCGGGGCTATAGGTACGGGAGTATCGTCTATCGGAATACTGACCAAGCGGGACTTGAGCAGTACCAACGGGTGCTGGTTGATAAACGAAGAAAGCACTCCAGTAATCTCAGCCTCATTCAGTGGGTAAAGGCTGCCGCCCGAAAGCAAAGTGAAAGAGTAACCGCCACTGAAAGCATCCCTCGAAACAATCAGTGGTACACGGTCAGCCGACTCCTTCATACTCTTAATGCTATCGAGTAATCGTGCAATTTCTTGAGCGTTCTGACTAAAAGTAAGCTCGCCGCGAGGAGCACCAGTGTAGCAATTAAACTTATAAACAATAGAATCCTCCCTTGATTCGCTTTCTTGAGATGAAAGGAAATACAGCTGATCGCAGTCAGGCTCGCCAGACGGCAACAAATAGAAAGCAGGCATCACAGGCATGATCGTACGACGCAAGCTGCCGCGAATCCCAAGGACTAGATCACCCACCCCGCATGAGCAATCCGGAGACAACCTGTAAGACTCAAGCCCGATGACTCCAGAAGAGGAACCCAGGGACTTGATGTGGCACTCTCCGTTATTCACGGAAAAAATGGTACCGACATTGATCACCGACCAGGCTGCGCCCGTCTTATCGACGTATTGGCGACAAATCCTTGAGACCTCATCGACAACGTCACCCTTCTCGGATCGCGAATAGTTTCCAGAATGGGCAAAGTTTCTGTTTCTAATAATCCGGAGTGAGTTCAACAAATTAAGGACGTCTTCAGAGAAGAAGGTTGCGAGACAGGGAATCGTGCCAGGTTCAAACAATTGAGATAATGTCGTAGATCTACCTTTAAAAATCTGCGCAAACTGTTTATCGAACGAACTTCTTGCACTCTGGAATTCCAACAACCAAGCGTTGAGGTCTGTGTATGTCTTCTCTTCGAAGAACCTAGTCAGAGGAGAATCACAAGGACTAAACTGACGAGCGAGCGAAGCTGCGACCATCGAATGGAACTGGACCAGGAAATCGATGAGTTCGCATGCGCATGAAAAGGCGTCGTGCAAAGGCGAACTAAGATGCCGCATGAGCATAACGACAGGAATCGGAAAATGATCTGCAGCACCGCCTTCTAATGCATTCAACTTACATTTAACTTCATGCGAAAAAATCACACCACCCGGAGCACCCAATTTGTATAGATCTACAACCTCAAATCTGGCCAGGGTTGAGCCGACAGAGCGTTTCAACTTGGCTAAACTATCGGCCAAACCTCCCAATGTCGCCTGCACGTGAAGCGCCGGAAGATACACAGGGAACATGGCTATGCTTCGACGTGATAGTGGTGCATCCTTGCGGAACACCCTATTGACGTGAGACAACCAACTGACGACATACATTTTATCCACAGCGACAGCCGCGAAATCAGACTCTTTTATGAAATCAAAAAGCAAAGCTGGCTGACGAAGTTTGCAACCCTGGGTGAGCTGGAACCCGGACGAAGCCGAATAGGCAACTTCGACTCCATCGTAATCACAGAAATCTTCAGGATTTTCGATGAACTGAGCAAGGTCGCCCATGAAGTATATCTTCCGCCCCTCGGCCGGCAAAGATGAGGCAACCTTTGACATTAAAACCAAGTCCTCCCTGGCGGGGACATTCAATACAGTTCCTGCCCTAACATAAATCCCATCTGCCTGCGCAGCCTCCTGGGGTTCAACAGTGTCCACAGAAACGAGCCTGATAGGAATTTCCGGCGCAGAATTAGACCTGCCCATTGGCATTTCCGATCTGATGCATCGAGTTAGTAGCAATGTCTGGGTGCCGGCACTTTCGCCATAACATATAATACCTGACAAAAACCTGAAACCTGGACCCGGAAAATACTGCGATAACTGATCGTTACCAGAGCCCTTGGATAAAATACTGACAAACCAAACATCACGAATGCATGTATCTTCAGCCAAATCATCAACCTTCTCGTATTCCTCATTGGTCAATAAGCCACTCTGATTGAAAACAACCAGCAATCTGTCCTTCTGAGCCCTTCCCTCTAGAGGCGGGATCGGCAAGGTAGATGCAATATCGAGTAGCAGAACATCTGCGGCATCACGCTTGCTGAAGCCAACGACAGCCGAAGTTATAATGTCGGACAAAGATTTCATACCTTCCACCTGGTAAGAGCCCAGGCCGATAATGCTTCAGCCCTTTGTTTGATCTGCGGCGGCCCCCACTCTTCAAAGTTATCTGCAACCTCAAGGGCAGACTTAAACCTCGCCGAACTCTTGAGTAACTTCCTGGCATCACCCCAAGCCATACCACCCTTGGAAGAATTAGTAGATTGTGAGACTGGAATCAGATTTGCCCAAGTATGGACAAGTTCACCGGGAACAGCGCCGGACTGTGGTGAAATATGGTCAAGGGTCACCTGACCACCCTCTTCCTCTTCTAAATACTCAGAAATCTTGTCTTGGCCAGAGCCACCCCACTTTCGCTCATACTCCATGACGACATACCTACCAAGCGAGGATTGATAGATACTATGAGTCTGAACAGCCTGGACAAAGCTCGCGTCATCCGGGAATTCAATCGTCTTAACACTACGCAAGCTGCCAAGCAAAGCGCTCGGACTCGAGCCAGCCTCATCCCACATGCCCTTGAAAACCGCATGCAGGCCGGTTGGCTCAAACCCCCTAAAGAATCTACGCACCAAGAATGCCTCGATAACCGAAAGGCACTCCGTAGCCTTAACCTGCTTCATCATATCGTCTCCGGCCCTGCACTCATCCAAGAGCCTAAAAATATAAGGATATATAACGGATGAAACCTCCATCCTGCGAAGCCGCCACATCGCCGTCGCGAGTTCTGGATGTAGGTTTTCCGCAAATTTGCGCATCTCAGCGAACGAATTTGAGGACAGAGCCAAATAAGCACCAGCGTGACGGGATAGGTCTTCAATTATCTGCCTTCCATCAAATTCAGTGACAGTACCTTCAGGATTTTTCTTCGTCCAGATCTGGGCCAGGTTTGGCATGAGTCGTTTTTTCTTAGACGTAGGGCGAATTGCCAAGGCATATGGAAATAGAAAGGCATCGAAATGATCCTTGTCATTGAATCTTAGCTCTAAGGGCTCCCAATGAGCGTCATAAAGACTTTGCGCTTTACTGAAATCAGGATCACCCCCTCCGACACGTCCAAACACAGCGTTTCTCACCAGATCAAGAGTGGAGAGCGGCTCGGCCGTCGAATTAAGAGTGTTAAAAACAACGCCGGCGTCTTCCTTTTCCGTAATTGTTATCAATACAATTTTCGTGTTCTGAAGAAAGCGGTTAAGCAACAAACCAGCCTTTTCGTGAGACAACTTTCCGCCGTCATAAATCTGATCTTTAACCCTTCTTCGGGTCACTTTGTATGCCTCAGTGATAGCCGTCTCGCCCTCATCTCCCTTGGCCGGAGGTAGAATGATTTCATCAACACCACACTCGCTAAGCAAAGCCCTCATCTGCCTAGAATCCTTCAGTGTGGTGTGCAATTTAGGCACGATGCCACCCTGGTCTAGCTTTACGAAAAGATGCTTCGAGACCGAATTACGAAGGGCACATAAAGCGTTGAAGGTTGCTTCCGCCTCTTCACTAAGTTTCTTGTCTTTATCGGGCCTAGTTCTGGCGATCTCTTTACAGATTTCAGACAGAAGCCCCAAGAGCGATAAGTATATTGTCGTGGTACGCTGCTGGCCATCGATCACCCAGTACTCCCCCGGCGACATTGGGGTCGCTTCGGATTTTTTTGATACAAACATCGAACCGAGGAAATGCCCTTCGTCGGAAGTGCTGCCATCAACATCGAGGATATCATCGAAAAGCCTTGTTACCTTGCTCTTCTGCCAAACATAAGGCCGCTGAAAAATCGGCACCCTGTAAAGAAACTCGCCGCCAAGAAGCGTGCGGTAACTAGTGGTATCGGCGCTTATACCCGCGGTAACAGTTGTCATATTAACTTATATAACGTGCCTGAGCTGAGCATCAAGTACGGAGTAAAGCCTCTGACCATTTATCAGCAAAAAACTTACCTCACTCAATCTTCTGATGTTAGAATCAAGGAGTCAGTTCGCACCCTTATGCAACTCCAACTAAATGCGGACCCTCCGCGGATATTTTTTCACGCCGCCCCATATACTCCGTGTTCTGCTCTCAACGAGACGGCACACCCAGCCAAGGGTTCAGCGGTTCATGAGTATGATTATCTGGCGAGTTCCTCGCCTAGGGGACTCTACGAATAATCTTTCGAACTTCTGCTGGATGACACGATCAAGACGACTAGCGGGATTCTCGAGAACCAGGATCTGACCTAACTTCTCAGCCTCCCTTAAGACCAACAAGAGTCTCGCGGTGCAAGAAACCCCTGACGGCGCATTGCTGAGACGAAGCCGCAAAATCTGCGCGTCCGCGAAACCATCATGGCCTGGCGGAATACTTTCATCCACCATCAGCCAATTCATGCGGAGGTATTCAAAGTCAGGACCTGCAATGATTTCACCCAGTTGCTCATGGCTAAGGTGCAGAGAATCGTCCGAATGAAAAACGGCTCGTTTGAGGCAAGATACGACCTCATCACAGCCGAAGAAGTTGGGGCGACGATCCCGCACATCGATGGTGGCCAACTTCAATCCGCTGCGGTATCTGAATGAAATGATGATCTTGGTAGGGTATTCGCGATGAAGATGTCCTTCGGCAGACTTCGAGAGGCTGTGATCATGTGCTGCGTCGCGAACAGCTTCCAAAGCCAGCCCAAGCGAGGTTTTCCCCATCCCATTTTCCGCGATCCATTGGTTGGTAAATCCGCTTAGCATCCGGACATCCGGTTGATTATGCAGGAATGTGATCTTCCTTTCCGGACCGAACCCTCCGAAGCCAGCGATAGAAATCGCCTCAATGAAGCCAAAATCTTCATCATCCAGGGATTGGATGTTCTCAGGCAGGCAGTGATCATTTCTCTCAAGAATGCGAAATGCCCACATTCGATAGTTATAAACATCATTAGAAGCCCTGGCTATCATGGCATGTTCGCGGGCGATTCTATCACGTGTCCGTTCATTCGATGACTTGTAGGGAGCATCAAGGGCGACCGTCTTCCAAAAAGACCCGCCAACCTCAATCCATTCGTCTTCATCTAATATGCCGCCTTGAAGTCGGGCTGAAAAGAACTCGTCCCGGTCAAACGTCCCTAGAATCTTACCATTTCGGCGGATGAATACTTCAAAACTCATATTAGGATTTGGAAGTTCTTATCTCAAAGAGATGATTTTTTTCGCCAACAGCGCCCAGTCGATATCCGGAGACATATGGCACCAGGAAATTCGCAGTGATCCGCGAATACGATCCTGAGGAAGCCCCATAGACGTAAGAACATGACTAAAGCTATAGTTCGATGAGGTGCAGGCAGAGCCATTGGAGATGGCCACCTGATCCTTGAGCTGAAGAATCAGAGCTTCGGAATCCAAACCAGGGAAAGAGATGTTTAGCGTCGAAGCGATGCACCACGCTTGATCTCCATTCGGGACGCCACCTGCAGCGACTAGCTCCTTAAGCGCTCTCTCCTTAATCTTTGCGCAGGCTGTCATGCGCTTATCGCAACTCTTCTGCGCGATCCTTACCGCCTCCCCTAACGCAGCCACGAGATGTACGGGCAAGGTGCCCGGGCGGACCCCCTTCTCCTGCCCTCCGCCATACATGAGTGGCTCGAGGGGCGGATCGTTATAATCACGACACCTCGCCAAGAGAAAGCCCACGCCCTTGGGGGCATAGATCTTGTGGCCGCTAGCACTGATCAAATCGATACGCTTATCCCTAAGCGGCTCTAACAGCTTACCAAAGCTCTGAGCGGCATCCACATGCAGGAATGCCGAATGAGATCGTAAAACCTCGACGTATTCTGAGAGCGGCTGAATCACGCCGGTCTCATTATTCACGTGCATGAGTGAAACGAGTAAAGTATCAGGACGTAGCGCGGCCTTAAGATCAACTGCGCTGACGAGGCCCTCTTCATCCGGACTAAGTAGAGTAACCTCAAAACCTCGCGAACGAAGTTTCTCTATGGGCTCGAGGACGGCTTTATGCTCCTGAGCAGAAGTAATCAGATGACGCTTCCCCTCCCTCAATCCATACTCAGCGAGGCCCAGGATAGCCAAGTTGTTCGATTCGGTGGCACCGCTGGTGAAGATCACTTCGTCGTCATCAGCGCCGAGCATCTCCGCGAGGGCCGCCCTAGCCTTAGCGACAGCTGACTTGGCCTTGGAACCATAATCGTGGGTACGGCTACCAGAGTTACCAAACTCTTCCTCTAAGTACTCCCTGGCGACTTCAGCCACCCGGGGCTCAATCGGAGTCGTGGCATTGCAATCGAGGTAAATTGGTCGCATTTCGTGTGTACGTTAAAAGCAGGTTGACATTTCGTTCATAAACGTATGTATGTCAAACAATATTAAGCATACCATGAGCTCTGATATCCCCACCATCACCTTCCCTGTCATTCGCGGCCTACAGGCCAACCAAGTCTACTACGTAGCTATGTGGACATATGGCATGCTGAAGCGTGTACCAATCTTCGACGACAGAGATGAAGACCCTTTCGACCGCGTTCAACGCAACCTGAATACTTCGCGTATCCCTGAGATCAAGGAGTACATCCTAAAGTACCGTGACAGTTACGTCTTCTCCGCTCTCACGGCATCCATCGACCAGAATGTCACCTTCATTCCGGTCGAACAGGGTTCCAACGTCGGGCAACTCAAGGTCCCGCTGACTTCGCAGTTCATCATCAATGACGGCCAGCATCGCCGTAAAGCCATCCTTGAGGCGATGAACGAGGATGCAACGCTGGCAAACGAAACCATCGCTGTCGTGTTCTTCGTGAACACCGATACAAAGCGCAGCCAGCAGATGTTCGCTGACCTCAACGGTAAGGGCGTCAAGACCGGCAAGGCCATCGACACCCTCTTCGATCATCGCTCGCACTTTGCAAACCTAGGTCGCGACCTAGTAGATGCGTCACCCACCCTTCGTCGTACGACCGAGTACGAAAAGACCTCACTCGCACGCCGTTCTAAGAAACTCTTCACTTACTCCAACATCGTAGGTGCCAACACCGAGCTCATGAAGGGGGCGGCAAGCACCAAGGACCTAGGGGAAGACCTGCTTGTTTGCCGCGACTTCTGGGAGACCGTAGCCAAGAACTTCCCGGACTGGAAGTACGTCGCGGATGAGACGCTCACCGCTTCGGAAGTGCGCGATAACAGTATCGCGCCCAGCGGCGTGGTCATGCATGCCATCGGTCGAGTCGGCAATTCTTTGCTGACCTACAATCGACAGGACTGGAAGCGTTACATCGGAAAACTTAAGGAAATTGACTGGAGCCGCAGCAACGATGACTGGGATAATCGCGTCGTCATCCAGGGCAAGATCAGCAAGTCGTCCGCCAGCATCCTTCTCGCCTCGGCATACATCAAGCGGAAGATCGGCCTAGAGCCTGATGCCAACGAGTTTGCAGCCGAAAGCAATTCCGGCTTCTAACCATGAGCGGCCCTATCCAGAAATCCATCTTCGCCGAACACGGTTTCAAGACCGTGGTCGCGCACCTGATGGAGGAGATCCAGCTCCTGTACATGGCGGATGATACACCTTGGATCGTCGGCTACAGCGGAGGCAAAGACTCTTCCGCCACGCTGCAGGTGACATGGAAGGCCATCGCGGCCTTGCCCAAGGAGAAGAGGACCAAGCCCATCCACGTGGTCAGCACCGACACTCTCGTCGAGAATCCCGTCGTCTCGATGTGGGTGGGCCTATCGCTGGACCGCATGGCCAAAGCCGCCGTCGAGCAGGACCTGCCCATCAAACCGAACCGGCTCATGCCAAGGGTCGAGGACAGCTTCTGGGTCAACCTCATCGGCAAGGGCTACCCTGCCCCGCGCCACAAGTTCCGCTGGTGCACGGAACGCCTGAAGATCCGCCCTTCCAACGCCTTCATCATGTCGGTCGTCAAGCAGTCCCGGGAGGCGATCCTGCTGCTCGGCGCCCGCAAACAGGAGAGTAACGCACGTGCCAAGGTGCTCGCGCGCAATGAGAAGTTCCGTGCACGAGACCGCCTCAGCCCCAACAGCACGATGTCGGGCTGCATGGTCTATACGCCGATCGAGGACTGGTCCAATGACGACGTATGGACCTACCTCACCTCGGACGAGAACCCGTGGGGTCACAATAACAAGGACCTCTTGGGCATGTACGCCGGCGCCTCGGCTGACGGCGAATGCCCTCTCGTCGTGGATACCAGCACGCCTTCCTGCGGTGACAGCCGCTTCGGCTGCTGGGTATGCACCCTGGTGGAAGAAGACAAATCCATGTCAGCCATGGTGCGCAATGACCACGAGAAGAAGTGGATGAAACCGATGCTCGACCTTCGCAATGCCTTGGACTTCCGCAAGAACCCGGAACACAAGGATCACCTGCTTCGCGACTTCAGGCGCATGGGCGGCAGCGTCACCATGCTCAACGGCGAACCAGTGCCGGGGCCATACACCCAGTCTTCCAGAGAAAACTGGCTACGCCTCCTCCTCAAAGCCCAATCCGAGGCCCGTCGACTTGGTCCGGAAGAAGTCAAGAAACTCGAGCTCATCACCCTGCCGGAACTACATGAGATTCGCCGAATCTGGGTCACCGAAAAGCATGAGTTGGAAGACAACCTGCCCGTGATCTTCAAGGAGATGACCGGCCAGGATTTCCCTGGAATCAGAATGGACGACAGCCTTGGCCTTAAGCCCGAAGATTTCGCGGCCCTCAAAGAAGCCTGCGAAGGCGACCAGAATCGCTACGAGATGATCCGAGACCTCATCGGAGCTGAGAACAATGTCCGTCACTCCGCACGGCGGACCGGACTCATGGATGAGATCGACGATATCATGAAGAAGCACCTCTTCGGCTCCCGGGAAGAAGCCAAAGATTTCTACCTCAACCTCGGACTAGGGGGCTTCAAGGTCGAGGAAGGCGAGGAGCCCAAATCGCCAGGTCAACCCATTGCCTAAGCCCAGACGATGGTAATCGAAACACTGACATTAAAGAATCTCGGCCTGTACGCGGGCGAGACAACCATCGACCTCACCCCGAAGAGCGCCGAGCAGCCAGTAGTGCTCGTCGGTGGCCTTAATGGCCGGGGAAAGACGACGATGCGCAACGCCATCCTGCTCTGCCTGCACGGCAGCAACGCGCAGTGCTCCAACCGCGGTGGCAAAGGATATAACCAATACCTGGCCTCGCTGATCTCGAAATCAGCCAAGCCAGGTGAGACGACTTCGGTCACTCTCACCTACCACCGAAAGGTGGCGGGCAAGGTCCAAAGGCTAAAGGTATCCAGAAGTTGGGACAAAGTCGACGGAGAGATCGAGGAGAAGTTCACGGTGCACATCCTGCCCGACGATAAGGCGATGGAAATCGACCCGACCCTTGCTACCAACTGGAACGAGCACATCGAAGGCTACTTCCCAGCCTCACTCGCCAGTCTCTTCTTCTTCGACGGAGAAGATATCGTACGGCTTTCAGACCAGAAAGAGACCCGCGAGCTGATCCAATCAGCGCTTAATGGACTGCTAGGACTTAACCTCATCGAGAGGCTCGACACGGATCTGACCAGATACATCGCAAATCTGGTCAAGGAAAGCTCCGGTAGCGCCGAACAGGCCGCATTCCAGAAAGCGGAAGACGAACTTAAAGAAGCAGTTGCCGAAGCGGATCGTTGCCAAAGAGAGGCCGACATCGCTCAGAAGAATCACTCTAAGTCCGCCAAGGCATTGGAAGACGCAGACAAACGATACGTCGACTCCGGCGGCAAACTGCAGGAGCAGAGCAAAGCACTCCAGGAAAAGGAGGTCAAACTGCTGGAGGAGATCGAGGCGCTGCGAGAAGTATTCAGAGAATTAGCCGAAGGCCCGGCCTTCCTTCTTCTCGCTACCCCCCTGCTGAACACGGCATGCATCCAGGCCGGAGCCGAGACGAATATCCGTCGATCCTGCGCCCTTGCGGATCATGACGAACATCGTGACAAATCTACGGTCAAAAAGATCTCAGAACACCTCGGTAAATCCGTGGACGCCAAGGTCATCGCCGAAATCTTAGCCTCAACACGCACCAATCGCCCGAACCGTGGCGACGTCATCTTGGACGCCGACGATAAGCTTGAGCCTAAACTCGAACTAACCATCCGACAGATCCTTCCTACTGCGAAGTCAGATGTAGAAAAGCTCCTGAAAGACACGCATGCAGCCAACGCCGAACTCGACGAGATCAGGCACCTACTCATGAACGTGCCGGACGCCGAACTCATCAAATTGCTCAGAAAGAAGAAAGATGAAGCTTCAGATGAGAACCTTCGTACTAAAGCACAGCTTGACTATTGCTCGGAGCGCCTGAAGGCGGCCATGCCCAGACTGGTCAAGGCCCAGAATGCCAAAGATAACGCCGAAAGCTCCTTCAGAGGACTTAAAGAGATCCAGTCCAAGAAACTAAGAGCCGAGCAGGCGCGGGAGTCGATCAGGCGATTCGAGGCCGCCAGTACCAGCAAGAAGGTGGACCAAGTCTCTGAACTGATCACAGACGCCTTTCTAAGGCTCGTAGGTAAGGAAAGCCTCATCAAGTCGATCGGCATCGACCATGCGACGTTGGAGCTTGTCCTCACGAAGCCGGACGGAGACCTGATCGAGTTTGATCAGCTGTCCAGCGGCGAACGTCAGATCCTGGCCTATGCGGTGCTGTGGGGGCTGAGCAAGGTCTCCGGAAGACCGCTCCCGACAGTCATTGACACCCCGATGGGGCGACTCGACGAAAAGCACAGGATGAATCTGGCAGAGAACTATTTCCATCAAGCCTCCCACCAGGTCATCATCCTCTCTACGGATACAGAAATCTTCGGGAAGTACCTGGAGGCAATGAAGCATGGAGTCGGCAACATGTACTCCCTGCAATTCAACGAACAGACCCGCTCAACTCAGGTTCTAGAGGGATATTTCTCCTGACATGAAAGCACCCATTCAAACCATCGTGGCTACGCCGAGAGGAAGTTCTCAGCTCAAGACCCTCAAGGTGCTGACCGGCATCAGAAACTGGAATACCCTCATGAGATGGGCAGTGACCGCATCCCTAAGGGAAGATTCGTCCCCTCCCCCGTTCGGCAAGGACGTCAAGGATGCCTCCAGCGACCAGCAAGAGTCGAGCGGTGACACCGCCAAGAAGCTGAAGCCGGATGAGGTGGTTTCGGTGAACTGGCATGTCTTCGCAGGCGACTATTCCGACGATATCGCAGCTGCGTTCTGGATCAGGCACAGGCAAGAGGTTCTTAAGTCCGGAGAAATCGACCCTGCCGAGCATTTCAAGAGGCACCTACAACGCGGGCTTAACATCCTAGAGGCGACCATCAAGAACAAGGGTAGCCATCTGGCCTTGCTGGAACTAACGCAATAAATAATAGATCAGATCTTCCAGACCATCACTGCGCGTCGGGCGATCCATGAACGTCGAGCGTCCAGGAAGTTTTTGTCGATCTTCGCCGAGACAGTCCAAGGTTCGTTTACGGGTATCTTTCCGGTCATCTGCCCTTGAATCAGGAATAAGTAGTTACCTATGCTTTGCGACAGTTGCTGATAGATGACCCTGTCGGCGCCGCCCCTTATCTTATATCCTAGCGAAACAAGTTCTTTGTCTGAGATGTTCTTGTTATAAGCCTTAGCCACCTGGAGATTATACTTAGCACCAGTCGGGAGATCGGCCTGAGCCTTTGAGCTGTATCGCGTACGAAGTCCGACATTGATACGCCTAAGCATCAGCAAGGCAACCTTGCTGCTCCCCTTGAAAGTATGCCCTGCGATAGCCTTGGATACTAATTCGTCGCTGCCTAATCCGCCCACTCTCAGCTTGTGGAAGAAATCAGAGATGAGGCTACGCACCTCTCCAATATCGCGGGCCCTGATTAGCCGGGGGTTAACGCGGTATGCTGCGGAAGAAAGAAGCGACTTCGGCGTCTTAAGGAAATGTGCACGCGCGAACCCAGATTCTATGAGAAAAACGATCTCATTCAGCGCATCCTCAAGTCGCGTACCCGAGTAGCCGAGCTTTACCAGGGCCTTCCGGGACGCGAATATGGTGGGGATCATCACCTCGCCGCCGAACCTGAAGAGCTCGAAATCACAGTCGGCAAGGAAGCACCAATAATCCTGCATGTCATCGATGAGACGGCGACATTCAGCCGCAGGATCATTCCTCTTAGCTAAATCCTCGAAATGTCGCTTAAGGACACGATATGCGGAACGCTTACTGGCAACATCGATGAACGCATTGCAATAGATGACAAGGAACTGCTCTCGTGCGCGAGGTGTCTTCAATTTCTTGGTGAAACTGATATTGCCTCTGGCGACCTTTGAAGACCACGCCTCATGCAGGTACTTGGCAATAGTGACATCATGTTTTTCAAAGAGCTTGAGGACGAGACACTTGACCAACTGATCGAGAGACAAGGGCTGCCCGGCGGCATTAAGCGCCTCAAAGACGGCCAACGACTGCTCATGGCTGACCAGTTCGACGACGACCACCTGCAGCTTATTTATCAGATGATCCAATAGACAAAGGATTGCGTCAGAGCCACCCTTCCCGCTCGGACCAGAGGATGACTCGAAACTATCTACGAAATCTTCAATCTGTGATCTAATGAGTCCGAAGGCCCTTGGGACAAGATCCTGCTCAACGAACGCACGCTTGGAGGGCTTTGTCCCATCCGTTCCCGCCAGGCGTGACGAACTGGCGGAGAACTCAGCGTAAGTCGCGTTCAAGGAAAGGTCAGAACGCATCGCTGCCCCGAGAGAGTCCTGGTTCACATGCTGCTCGGTCTGAATCCAGCTGGACTTACGAAAATCTGTCAGAAAGCGACGAGCGTAGTCAGGTACCGCGACTCGTTTGGATGCTAGGACTTTAGAGCAATAGCCGATGATAAGGCCTAAAGTAAGCAGTCGCTGCTGACCATCGACGACCGATGTTCTTCCTCCTGGTTGAGGCAGCAAAACGATTGCTCCCAAAAAGGGGTTATCAAGCTTACCCTGAACCGACAACAGAGGCTCAAACTGATCCTTGAAGAGGGCCTCTATCTGTATCTCACCCCATGCGTATGGACGTTGGAATTCTTCGACAAGCAGTTCGTTGCCTGCGCCGGAATGAACCAATGACCCTAGGCTATCAAGTCGTGCCTTCATTCGACAACAACTGCTTCTTTGGAGAATTCAGGATAAATGGCCACAAACTCACGACACAACTTAGTGCTGCGCTCCTCAATCATGCCAAAAGTCCACCTATCAAGAACCCCAAAGTCATCACGGGCTATCCTGATGTTGGTAACACTGAAACCCTTCTCTGCGGTGGTTTCATCTTGGTAGTCACGCTTCTTCGAAAATGAGAAGTTTTTGATATTTCTGTTGAAGTTAGTAAGAGTAAGATTTCCAAGCGTATCCCTTAACAAATCAACCTTGTCGTTAATCCAACGTTCTTGGGAAACAAGATCCGAGGGATAGTCCGGCTGGTCGGCGTGCCAGTTCTTAAGGTCTTCCATCCAATACTTCTCGTGATCTTGAGGAAGCACATGCTCCACATCCAGGCTCGCAAGCTTCGAAACCGTTCCCGTTGAGGTACTGCGAGCAGTCTCAATCTCACAAAGAGCGAAGCTTGTCGCGGTACGACTCAAGGAGTAGACCCTGGACCGTTGGATCTCGGCGAAAAGCTCGACGTCGGAGACCGGCTTGAGGTTCTCGAAGTCTTGCTTGGTCTCGCTGATCAGCTTCTTTTCAAGCCAGTTCGGGAACTGATCAGATTGCGGTAGCTCCGATGACCAGAGAACGCAAAGATGGGCAAAAAACTCGGACATGCGTTTAACGGTTCTACCGAGTAAAGCACGCCTCAGATAATAATTCTCGAGGACCTTAAGAGCCTTGGCCGTAATCTCATCATTAGGCCGATTTTGCGGATTTCTTCCAAAATAAAGCATCAGCAGGGACATCGGGGTCACGAAATCTAGACGGGCAAACTTTTCAACGACGGCAGAAAGCTGCGGAGAGACGCCGGCACCAGACCAGACCAAGCATTGATAGGCATGCGAATAATCGTAGAATTTCGTCAGCCTGGATACGATCTGCGGGGTGTCGGAACCATCTACGCCATTCAGATCTTTCTGAAGCAGATCCCTCAATTCAGCATATAACTTCTTACCTGGCACGACCTTCCCGCTCATGCCTACGTAAGCGCGGAAAAAGCCTTCGAAGAGCGATTTACGCAGTACTCCCTCATTTTTATCACGCTTCTGGCAGAGGCATTCCTCCAGCGGCTCCCAAATCTTATTAAAAAGAATCTGACGCTCCCCCTCATTCGCCAAAGTCAGGAGATGATTACGAATAAGATCAGTCACCGTAAGAGGCTCACCCTTATGGTTGATACTTTCGAAGATCTGCTGAGGGTCGTCGGTTTCTTCTAATTCTATGAAAACCACCTGCATACGGCTTAGGCCGTCAAGAAGCTCGTGTAGGAACATCACCCTAGATTCATTGAAATCAGTCACCTCGGGGTGAAGTTTCGCGAAATCAACCGCTGAGTTTTTTAATGCATCCAGGAATAGTTGGTAGTGACGGTGATGCTTCTTCCGCTTGTCAGCCTTGCCCTCATAGACGACATGCGTGAATACTTCCCTATCCTTGTTAAGCTCGGTAGGGAGAAATTTCGGATGGATTTGTCGGGCGCTAAGGTAGTGCAAGTATGACCCATCAACGAAACGGGGTAGATGCAGGAACACTCCATAAGAGTCTGCAGAACTCCTCAACCGAACCCTCTCTGAGGAAGAGATATAATCAGCGAGAGACTGATCGCCCTTGATATAATCTCGAATAGCTGACGTAAGGAGCATCAAAACCGTCATTCGTTGCTGGCCGTCGATCACCATGAAATGGGATACTCCTCCGCTCAAGGATGGCTCAGGACGCTTGACCATCGTCCCCATGTAATGGGTGGAGTCCTTATCCTTAGACACCCGGATTAGGTCTTCCCAGAAAGCCTGAACTCGCTCTTCCTCCCATGCATACTGCCGCTGGTAGATCGGGACAGAAATCTTGGCATTAAGCGTCAGAATTTCGGATAACTCCTGCTTGGTGGGTTCCATATTAAAATTAAGTTAAACGCGCCTGCCACGCGATCAAGACGCTAATTCGTTGATGTATTAATTCGGAAGCAGCCCATCAAAAGGCCCTACCTAAGGAAGCGATTACTAGGATAATTCTCCCCCGGCCTCATCATCGACCATGATCGAATCCCCGAAGCGAACAGGCCCCTGCTCGTCGGAATCATCGGGGGACGGGAGCTGGAATTCAGCCCCGAAAGCATCGTCGAGTTCGCGGTCCAGGTCACGGTCGGCCTCGGCGATGACATCAGCCCTGTAATCGGCGATCAGTTCGTCGACTGACTTATAGGCTACCTCCTCCCCGTCCAGCTCGAGCCATTCACCATATTCGCAAAGACGCCCATGGGCTTCAGGCCCCTCCCAAGGATAAATGACCTCCGCAGGTCGTCCGTCAGAATAAGTATTCAATGTCAGATTAAGAGGAATCCAGTTTCGATCTTCATCCGCGCTCTCGATGAACATGGTCACCTTCTCCACGAAAACGGCTCCCAGGCTATTGAGGAGTTCAAGTTCGGATGAGTCCTCTCCTTGGAAAAAGGAAATCCTAAGCCTATCCAGAAGCCGCTCGCGGAACTCGCAGAACTGGTGGGAGTCCATTCCGAGGTCCCTGTCGTAATCTTCAGTCTCCGGATCTGATTGGAGCTCACGAAGAAGGCCAGAGCAGATGTTCTCCGACTCCGACTCGCCATCCGACCGCAGATAGGGCGCAAGGATGCCACATGACCCAAGATCGATCATGGAGATATCTAGGAATTTCCTTACCCGGACCTCGACCTCCGGGCTTTGGTCAAAAAAGGGCTCCAGTTGTTTTTCGTAATCCAGGTCGACAGGCTCCTCTAGGCATGCCGATTCCGTAAGCAGCTCTTTGCGGCCATCGTAATCAAGGGCATCCCATTCCTCTTTCGTCATCCGAACCGATCCTGCCTTTAATCAATTGACCCTACAAGAATCGTTTTTAATAAACAAATATGCCCCTGAACGCCGAAGTAATCAGCCTCGAAGGCCTGCTCGCCAGATACCCCACCTTCGACGTACCGAACTACCAGCGCACCTTCAAATGGAGCGAGGAGCTCATCACGAACCTGTTCCAAGATATCTTGAATGGGTTAGATTTCACGACGGGCTCCGACCCTAGGGGACACTTCCTCGGGTCAATCGTGGTGTGCAAGGATGAGGCGACTGGGAAACTCGATCTCGTAGACGGGCAGCAGCGCCTTACTACCCTAACCATCCTTCTCTGGAGCCTGGCCAAGCTTGCCGACCCGGAAACCCTCGAGAAAGCCAAGCGGACAATAAGACAAAGCGACCTTATCAACCCTAGGATCCTGCACATGGCAGGCAACGATGCCGTCTGCAGCGATCGCGCCGCATACCGTGAAGTCGCGATCAACATGGAGCCTGACTTTTCGCCTAACGGTGACGCGTACGAAGAAGAAGTTGTCGAAGAAAATGCGAACTGGGCTACTTCTCTACAATCCACCCACCTGTTCAAGGCCGGCAGGTGCCTGGACAAACTGGCTAAACGCGCCTGTGACGCCTACGTTCGCGAAAACCAGACCAGCAACTCACGCCTGGCTGCCGCCATCATCTACAAGAGAATCGCGGAAGGTGTCAGACTGATCATCATCGAAACCGACCAACGAAAGGAGGGAATGCGTGTATTTGCGTCTATTAATGCCGGCGGAACCAAGCTAGAGCCTTGGGAACTCATCAAGAGCGCCTTCTTCACCCACGGCACATCGGAACAGCAGCAATTGCAGGTTCAGATGACCTTCGACCACGACAGTCTCTCGATCAAGCGGATGCTGGGCCTCAAGAACGATGACTCAGGCATCAACAACGGCCTGAGAACCATCTGGCTCGCAACCAGGAAGTTCGCCCGAATGGACGACCTGTTCAACGAGTTCAATGACGCTCTCACCCAGTCAAAGGACCCTGCAAAGACACACTCCGACCTATTGAAGATCATCCTTTTCAGCGCGCCGTTGATAAAAGGCCTGGATAACGGATCAAAAGATGTGAAGACCATCACCAGAAAGCGTTACGACCTTTCGTCCGCCTATCCTGTGTCCGTCGCAATGCGCGACAAGGTCGCGCGCCCAATCCTATTGAGCGTCTTACTCCGCCTCCAACAAGACCCGACGAAAGCAGAGGATGCCGTGCGCCGGGTGAGTTTCGCTCTCGAACGGGCTCGCATGAAACTCATCATTACAAAGTCCGGCGGCAATTTCATCGAGAAGCCGTATTCGCAGCTGGCAAACGAGATCTATAGAGGGAAACACTCCGATGACCCAGAAACCATGGAGCGTAGTGTTTACGATTATCTACGGTCCATCGAAGGCTTTCCCGACCGATTCGAATTCGAAGAAGCTTTCAAGCGACACAATATCTTCGGCAGAGACCAGAAACTCCCTCGGTTGATCGCCAGCAGGATGCAGGCTGCTCTACGAAATCCTAAGAAGATCCCGCAGCTCTACCTACAATCGGTCGCTGATGACGAAGGAGTGATCAACGCCAAAAAAGGCCTGATCATACCCGATGACATGGACACGGACGATGAGGCCATTGAGATGGGCTTCATCAGCCTGGCGAACCTCAAGCAATCCACGAATTCACTCGGCAACATGTTTCTGGCAGATGCAGAGACCGGGGAAATCGACCCCAGCGTCGCACTCAATGGCGGCATTGAAAACCCGGGCGCGATGGACGAAAAAGCCATAAGTTCCAGATGCACGTCACTCGCAGAGCTGGCGACGAACATCTGGAATTTCTAGTTTTCTAGCCCGCCAGCAATCGCGAGATGGACAACATCGCATCCTGGGTAGCCAGGATGGTCAGGCTGATCTTAGGCCGGGTTGAGGCGACATAGAATAGCGGGTCATCCTTCTCGATCGTACCGCTGACGTTGTAGACGATGACCGCAGGCGATTCCATTCCCTTGAATTTCCTGACGGTAGAATAGCGAACGACTCCACGTCTCGGCATGCTCGTCCATCCATAGGCATTGCACTTGGCGATGCCTTTCACCGACGCGAGATGTTCATTGTTACCGGAGTAGTCCAAGATGACGATATGCTCAGGCTTGAATCCTTTGGCCAGAAGCGAAGAGACGGCGGCCTCGAGCTCGAGATACCTGCCCTCATGCCCATCCTGCCGATGCATGATCGAGTTCACCTTATGTCCCGAGATATCAGAAGGGACAGCCGGATTACTGACGGACTTATTCGCGAAATCCGCGATCTCCAACGTATTCCTTACGTTCTTCCATAGGCTGTATGAGTTCTTGAACGGAGGCTTGAAGTCATCTGCCCCACCCTTGATCAAGGACTGCGACCTGTCTTCGAACCAAACCCACTTGCCGTCATCCCATCCGGATTTGAGGAGAAGGCCAAGCGCTTCGCAAAGGACAGGCTGCGAGCGGAGATCCTGTCCTTCATCGATCAGCAATACGTCGTACACGCAACTTGGATTGTCTTTAGCCCAGGCCTTAAGGTCTTTCAGACAGCCAGCATGGTCGGCAGGATTAGCCTTCAATGAAGGGGAATACCCTCGCAGCAGTTCATGCACAGTTCCGATGAAGGACCTGTCCGTCTGAGCCAGCAGGAGATTCTGGGTCTGTAGGTGCTCCGCGAGCAGACCGTTGAAACATACCAGACCTACCTTCAGACTGCTATCTCCTGACAGCAGTGCACGGAACCGGGTCACCGCCATAAGGGTCTTCCCCGTGCCCGCAGGACCATCCACCAGCAGCCGATCCGCGCCTCCGATGCGCCAGAGCACATCACCCTGCTCCGAGGTAAGGTTGAGCATGAGGCCGTCCGCCATATCAACGGAAGTCACCATGGAGGGTACGGCGTCGAAACTCGGACGGAAAAGATCCACGAGGGCTTCGACCTCGGAAGGACGCAGTTCGAACGGGGTCATCTTTCCATTCTGCGTAGCACGAGAATAGTCCTTCTTATAGACAAAATCGGCCATCTCGGCGACGATCTCTTCGGCGGGCTTAGCATCGAGGCGGGCGGCGTCACAGATCATCTCCCGTGGCCACTCGTTTGCCGAGACAAGCTCATGAGGGATGATGCAATCAGGGAAGTAGCAGCCCCAACCTTGGGCGGCCTTGGATAAAAGCGCCTTGGCACCCTCTCGCATTTCGGCCGTCCGCTTCAATGCATGCCAGCCCGTCTCTGCCTGACGGTAGGGAGACTCTGTCTTGGTGTTCACATCCCCGTGACGATTCTCAAAATACCAGATCCTATCCCTAGAGTAAACACGGCCACCTTTGACCTCGATGACCATGATCCCCTTAGGCGAGAAAACCAGGAAGTCGGCCTCTGAGGATCGCTTATATCCATGTTGGTGCACGTAGACCGAATGCAGGACGCACCAATCATCAGGCAGACGCTTCAAAGCCCTGTATAACTTATACTCGGCTTCGCTCTTCTGCGGGTTAGGTTCGATGTCAGGATAGAATTTGGCCATGGCGTGTTGAAGTGTCAGGAAATGAATGCAGTGATACCGTTACCCCCGGTAAGGAGGGTTCGATCAAGGAGGGCGTTGAACAGCTCGCACGAGGTCTCGGGAAGCAGGCTGCAGCAGTGGCAGGCGGCGATATTCATCCCGTCAGTACCCTGCCCCTGTTCCGGCGAGGTCTCCGAACAGAGCGGATCATTTGAGCACCACTTCGCCGCTTCAAAAGCCTTATCAAGCAGACCTGCCAGTCGCTCGGGACTGCCTTGCCGCACGAGGCCGCCCAGGCTTCCCTCGGAGTCAGAAGATGAAGTGTAGATCAGAAGACCGAGACGCTGCCTGCCCTTCTCCGTGCCTTCCAGGCAGTAGATACGCTCGCGGATCGAGGACGCCGAATAGCCCGACTCCATCGCCAGCTCATTGATGAGCATGTGCGAAAGCGTATGAAGGACGATGACCTGCGCGGTAGCGGGCAGCTCGGTTCGCTGGATGATACGACTGCCACTCGCCTTGTGCAGCACATGTGAAAGTCGAACGCCCAGAGCCTCCTTGTTCTTGGCAAGCCATTCGGACATGTGGACAGGATCTAATTCGAGGAAAATACCTTCGCCCCGAACTTCGTTGGCAGGAAGCCACTTCTTTCCGTCTGCCTCCAGTTTCAAGTCCCGGATCAGTTTGTCGTCCAGAGGGTACTCGATACGGCTGAATCCGATCTGCGCCGTGACCATCCTGAGACGCTTCACAAGGGTGACCGATTTGAGCCACTTAGAATGCCCCTGCGGGAGATTCTTGACAGGCTCCGCCAGGAATTGGTCGCGGAAACTGCCGCTCTTAGGAGGACGGGAAAGTGCCTCGAATTCATCGAGTTTAACATCCTCATCACCGTCGAGGCCGGCCACCTCTGCACGCTTCTTGTTCAGCGCTTCGGACAACTCATTGGGCGTGAGGTTATGAATAGGGGCAAGGTGTGCCACGTTCATCTTCCAAAGATCAGAATCCGGATCCAGGGCTTTGAACATGTTCCACAAGGTATTTGCCACGATGTGCATGTGTCCCGAATAGGGAGGAATAGAGACGGCGCTCTGACGAATCGGGAAATAGACGTTGGTAGCGCCTCGCTGCAGGACCTTCACGGTATGGCCGCATTCTTCTTTCTCGCCGCCGACTCGCCAGGGCGTGCCACCTTGGCAGTTATTCATTCCGACGCTGGAAAGAGCGGCAGGCATGAGCACTTCGCCTAGGTCACGAGAGGCACCACACTGACAGGATACGCGCATATCGGCGAAGGACGTCGAACTGTTGGTCGAGACCAAGGTCAGCTTGCCTTTACCTTCAGGAATCGTGCAAGTCTTGCTGGTATGTGCCCATCGGAACCAGGGGAAATCGTCGATGTGACCGGCAGGACAAGCGACGACAACACGCGACGGCAGCAACTGCTGTCCGTTGCAGTCCTTGGTGGGACATTTCTTAACGCTCTGGATTGGGCCGAAATCCGATAGTTTCTTGAGGGATTTACAGTTGGGGCAATAGGCCCAAGCAGGGAAACGGCGGGCCGGAACAGAGGGTGAAGTCTTGAAATCATCATCGCAAGCGACGGGCGTGAGGAGCCGCTCCACCTTGAGGCGACGGACAAGCCGCGGTTCCTCGATCTCCATCAGTTTGGAAGAGTCCCAACCTGTCTCCGAAATCATCAGGGACATTCCTGGCGCATCGAAGATGGAACCGATACCAAAGGTCTCGGTCAGCTGCGGGCGTCGGATCTTAATGTTGCTCATGATATCGATTATTTAGGGAGGACGGAGATGCTGCACATCGCGTCGACGTTGCGCATCTGGTTCATGGTTGGGAATTCGTTAGCCGGCTCCTCGAGCATCGCGGACTGGGTATCGAACGAAACGAGAAGGTTCCCGTTAGGGTCAGGATTATCGGCGTAGCAAAGTCCGGCCGAGTATTCGGCAGACTTTGCCGCCCAACGGCCGATGATCGAATCCAGATGCCGCCCGATGTCCTCCGCCTCGGACTGGTCCTGACGGGAAAAACGGTCGAGCAGATAGGTGCGGATAGACTGGATCGCCTCGGACTCCGGGTCGAATGCTCGTGCACCCTTGTCCCCGGAAAGCTCGGCGACCGTGTGACGTGCGATGATCACGAAAGCCGCATGAAGGGCACGTTCACGTGCACGGGAAGCAAACGGAGTCACGCTGGTCGCCTCGACCTCGGCATAGAAACTGCCGTGGTAGCGCTGGAAGTGCTCATAGAAAGAACGGTCACGCGAACGGGTCGGACTGTAGAGCATGAAGACCAGCCCAGGATACTTACGGCCGACTCGGCTGGAGGCCTGGATGTATTCGGCCGTGGTCTTGGGCTGTCCGAGCATGAACATCAGGCTGAGCCGAGGGATATCCAAACCGACAGAGATCATATTGGAGCATAGCACTGAGTCGACCGCCCTACCCGTCTCCAAGGTCTCGCCCAGCTGGGCACGAGTCGCGACAAGCCCTTGCTCATCGACTCGACTGGTGAGTTCCAGGGGGCTCTCAGGATTGCGCGGTCCTTTCGAACCAGGAAGGCCGCCCAAAGTCTCGATCAAGACGCGGACGTCGTCCTGTACCCTGACGATGGCGCCACCGAGGTCACGCAGGCTGCAGAAATAGCCGACCGTGGTCCAATAGGGGTCCTTTACCGCAGGAGCGGCATCCAGTTCCTTGGCACCCTGCAGCATGACGCCCGCTGACTTGATCATGACGCTCTGGGTCGTCTTGTTCGCTCCGAACAAGCCCACATACCGGCGAGATTTAGCCACGCCTTCGGCACCGCTCTGCTCGCGGGCGAAAAAGGAATCCCGGGAATCGATGTATGGAGGCGGAAACTGCACGACCTCACGGTCGAAGAGATTGGACACCTGTCGTCCTGCGTTACGGATGGTCGCGGTTGAGGCGATCACCTTGGGGCGGACCCCATCGGAGGTCTCGCAGAGTTTGTCGACCGCCGCCTCATAAAGTCCAGAGATCGTGCCCAGAGGGCCGCTCACCAGGTGGAGCTCGTCCTGGATCACCAGGTCGGGCTTCATATTGGCGCCGTCGGTAGCGAACAGATTACCGGCCTCCTGCTTGAACGCGAGACGGGCGAACTTGTCCAACGTACCGATGATCAATGAAGGGCGGGCGGCGAAAACCTCATCGTCGGCGACATGGACAGGGATATCCGTCTTGAAATCGCAGCCTTGATTCGGACAGGGCAATGCGATGCGCTTGGCTTTCAGGTCTACCCTATAGTCCAGAGGAGCGATGGCCGTATTGCACCAAGGACAGGACACGAGTTTGCAGGGGCTCCCCTTGCCTTCCATGGGCACTCCTTTCTTCACGTTATCCAGCGCCTTCTTAGCCTCATCGAAACTGTTCGGGGTCGAGCTTCCGCCCACGTACATGCCCAGGCTGATCCTAGGCGTACCCTTGAGGCGCGGATGAAGGGAACGGACATGTTCAGCGGCGCAAATCATACGCGAAGCGCGCACGAACTGATCCACGGTAAGAAGTCGCAGCGTGTAGCGCATCATCACGGCGACACCGCCTGATGAGGAGGCATTCCCCTGCGGCTTGAGGCGACGATAGAACAGCGTGAAAGCCGTCAGGAGAAGGTAAGCCTCCGTCTTGCCACCACCCGTCGGGAACCAGAGCAGGTCGCAGAGCTTGCGATCTTCTCCGTCTCGCTTGGTAATGCTGGTCAGGCACTGAAGGACGAAAGCCAGCTGAAACGGACGCCAGTTGCATCCGGAAACAGGCTTGGCCTGCGCCGGATCGTAAGGTGTTCCCGCGGCCTTATCTCGCTCCCATTCGGAGCGACGCATGACCTCAAGCATGACCTTGTTGGCCAAGGTAAAGGCCAGAAGAGCATCAGCATCGCCACGAAGGGCTTCGATACCGGCGGTGATGCGTCGAACGGAAGCCACGCAGCGCGCATGCTGGTCCTCGGCCACCCGCTTGAATTCACCGGGAACGTCCGCAGAACGTGACGTACGCGTCTGTTCGATCCAGGCGGCATACTTCGTCGGAATTTCATCAAGGAGCGCCAGGGCGGCGGCCGTATCGTCCGCAGACAGCACCCCCATGTTAAGGTTAGCCGTTCGATCCGTCGGAGCCACCAGAGGCAGCACGTCGGAATGCGGAAGGAATTCGGCACGGATCTTCGTCGGCGCCTGCTCCCCGGCCTGCCAAGCAGCCGCGCAGCCGTGACCGATCGCATACTCCTTGCTGTGGAGGTGCAGAAGCAGGGCCTCCATACGGTCGGCATCCATCCCCGTGATACCGCGGGAGGGGCGCTCCACGAAGGCCCCGGAGCCGAGGGATACCTCCATGCAGACCTGGAAGAATGACAGGCGGGTGACGTTGAGATGGTTATTCGAATCGCTCACGTTGCTGTTCACCAGCGTGACCGTGATCGTGCGAGTATCCCCGACAACCTCGCGGACCAAGACGCGCAAGACCGACTCCGGAGGCATGCCGCGATCATGGGCATACGACTCGTTGCCGGTACTCGCGCAGGGAACATCGAATTCGAATGCAACCGGCTGGCGCGTCCAGGCGCAGTCACGGCCATCGGCGGAGGGTGCGCCCGGGAGATAACGTCCGAACTCGCCCTTGACCTTGAATACGGTGGCGGCGGCGGGCACCGTGAAGGTAATGCCGCAGCTGGACTGCTTACGGATCTTATTGGAAGCCTCCCTTGCCGTGGACTCCCCTGAATCTTCGGCGGCGCCGTCGTATCGCTCGGCATGGCCCGTCTCACGGACCTCGGTCGGATCGGGAGGAAGGTCGTCGGGCAGCTGGGGGTAAAGCGTGCCCGTCAGGTACTCGTTGCTAGGCTTGAAGCGACGCGTCAGCGGGATGATCTCGTTCGCGCCTTCGGCAGGCCCTACGAGATGCTTGCGGAAATAGGCGAGAAGTTCGTCACGGCACTCGGTGGCGTTCTGGAGGGGCATTTATATAAGAAATAGAAAATGAACGGGATGCTCAAGGCCAGACCGCCTTCGCGAATCCTTCGACCTCGACGTAGCACCAGATAAGTCCGGCCGCCACTTCCGCGGGCAGTCCGTCCATCGAGTCGCAGTCGCCCGGGGTGGCCGTGTAGACGCCGCGGACCCAGCAGCCCTCCAGTCGGACGGGAGGCGGGAAGTCGCCACCCCACCCTTGGAGCGACTGTCGGGTCGCCTGGATATCCCGGGTGAACCTAGGGGACATCTCCCCCACCTTACGGCCACTGGCACGGTGAATGATTGAATAAATGGGTGCGGCGCCGGGGACAGTGGGCTGTCCGAGTACCAGGTCCACGGTTTCGCCTCGTTTGCACAGTTCCAACATGGACGACTGCGCGGCCTGAGCCTCGGCAAAGGTAGGATAGCGGACAAAGGAGACCGGATCCACATCCCCCTGCACCCCGACTTCCGCGGCAAGGAGACCACGGCTACCCTTCCCTAGAAACCGGAATTCAGCCCATCTTTCGCTTCTCCCCGGCTTAGCCAGGAGGACTTTCTCGCCAACATCCAATGAGAAGTTCCGCTGCTTGGCACGGGATAGGCCGACGAATCGCATACGCTGGTTATACCCAGGAGTTGGCTCTTCGCTACCTTCCCATGGTACATAATCGACATAGGCCACCTCATCGAACTCGCGCCCCTTGGATCGATGAATCGTGCTGAACACGACCGGATTCAGATTCGGGTCCGAAGGGGGCAGCTGGTCGAATTTCTGGGCCCGATTCAAAGCCACGACGATATCCCTGACCTTGGGGTTGGCGCTGCCGCACTGACAAGCCCGCTTCAGCGCACGGTGGGCTTCGTCGGGAGTGACTCCCGCCGGCAACCTTGCCGCTAGTTCGCCCGAGAGAAACCCAAGAGATACCTCCTTCGTCGGAGGGACCCCGAACAACAGTTGGCCGAGCCATGCGGGATGCGCCCAGTCGCGCTCTCCGCGAGCAATCCGGACATCTTCTCCTTTTGCCATCCGGCGGCTGGCAGCAAGCAGGACCTGCCCATTATTGGGACAGATTACCGCGCGAGTCTGCCCGGCCGAGGGAGTCGGCCACTTTATGTCGTCCAGGGAGCCGGCGCTCTTACACGCAGCCAAGACGGAATTCAAACTGGACTTGGCCTTTTCATAATCCTCATCGACCAGATAGCCCCATGTCTCGGTACACAGTCTCACCAAGGTCGCATCGCTTGACCTGTAATATTGGGTCAGCCTATGCGTCTGTACCGGCGCGGGCGACTCCCTGCATTCGAAGACCATGAGTAATTCCCGTGACGTGGTGGCGCTATCGTCGTCCTGCAGGGAGAAGTCATAGATCGCCTGGGCCGAATCGGCGAAAATGGTGAATCCCGCCTGGGGCATCTGATTAAACAGAGTCATCATCATGTCGGCACGCGAACCGATGATATCCTGGGCCTCGTCGACCAAGACGTGCTTGAACTGGGTGACCCCACAGCTATCCGGATCATCCTCCAGGTCTCGGATCGCACGGATGATACGCTCTTTGTAAGTACCCGTCGTCTCTCCGCTCGCCGACTGAAGGATCAACGTAGCGAACGAGTCCAGGGTCCGGATCGTCACCGCCGAGGCATTGGAGGCCTCGTCCAAAAGCCCGATTCGGCGTTTGAGTTCGTCGCGGGCTGCCCTTGAGAACGAAAGGACCAGCAGTTCACCGGGGGCGCATTGCCCTGAGTCGACCAAATGGGCGATCCTCGACGCAAGCACATGGGTCTTTCCTCGGCCGGGGCCCGCCTGGACAAGGAGATTAGACTCGATCGGGGCTTCGACGACGGCTTGCTGTTCGGGGTCCAGACGCATCGGTCCAATTCATACAATTCTTACAGAGGCTCAAGGGCAATTCGTCCGGATTAGGGCCAGCCCGAGCTTGACGACAGCTGCCTTGGCGGCAACTTGTCGGGATGCCCAAAACGTTCATCGACCTTTTCGCCGGAATCGGCGGGTTCCATTGGGCGTTGAAGAAACTTGAGTACAATTGCCTGCTGGCGGTCGAGAAGGACAAGGCAGCCAGTGAGGTCTATGCGAAGAATTTTCCTGAATGTGCCGACCGGATGGAAGGCGACATCCGAACCATCACTCGCAAGAAGCCTGCCGACGAAAACACCATCCGTACGGCATCGGAAATCAGGGCCCACCTAAAGGACAAATTCGGCATTGAGCGGGGAGGCGTCGGCATCATCTGCGGAGGATTCCCCTGCCAGCCTTTCTCAAAGTCGGGAGATCAGAAAGGCGACCTAGACGAGACCCGCGGAACGCTGTTTCACGACATCCTTCAGCTCACGGAGGCGCTCGAACCCCAATACCTCATCCTGGAGAACGTCCGCAACCTGGCTGGCCCGAAGCACGAGCGGACGCTTAAGACGATCATACAGAGTATTTCTGACCTGGGTTACGTCACGGACAAGACCCCTATCATCCTCTCCCCCCACGAACTGAATAAGAAATACGGAAGCCCACAGGTGAGAGAGCGTGTATTCATCCTCGCTCACCGTAAAGGCGTCGAAGATGCATGCCACCCAGCCGCCATCAGAGAGGAAGTTGATCGGCTGAAAAACGGGAGGAAAAGAAGCTGGAAAGCACGCTCGATCCTGGATGACGGAAAGAGCAAGACGCGCCAGTATAACGTAGGAAAACAAGAGGCGGCATGGCTCGCGGCATGGGAACACTTCCTGAAGATCACCCGGGAATACAGACTGCCGGGATTCCCGATCTGGACGGAGGTGTTCCACCAAAACCCTCCGAAACTGGCGGGAGCCCCTCAGTGGAAGCAGGATTTCCTGAAGAAGAATCATGCATTCTACCTCCAACTGACCCAGCGAAAATCCGAGAAGCAGCAAATCGACAAGTGGCTCAAACTCATCAGAACTTTCCCGGCTTCGCGTCGCAAATTCGAATGGCAGGCCAATTCCGCATTCGATAAGGCGTCCAAGCGTACGCTTAAAAAGCTCCTGATTCAGTTGAGACCGAGCGGAGTAAGAGTGAAGCCTGCGACGCACTATCCCGCCCTGGTAGCCATAACCCAGACCACCATCGTCGGCCCCAAAGTAAGGAAGACCAGGCACCAGGGTCCCTTCAGGTACATATCGCCCAAAGAGGCGGCTAAGCTCCAAGGGATGCACAAGATCAAGTTCGGGGACCAATCCGACGCGAAGAGCTACAAACAACTCGGGAACGCCGTAAACGTCGGCGTCATCAGGTACCTGGCGGAGCGCCTCACCGGCAAAAAACCCTGCGGGAAGCAGTGACCCGGCGGCATGCCAAGACCGCACCCCGAAAAGACGACCGTATCTTGGGCTTATATTAGACAATATCTTTACAGGGTCGGCCGGCACGGGTAGTAAGTCAGCCCACTTACCCCATGAGCGACCAGGACGACAACGGAAGTTTCGACGCAAGGCCCGACGGAGGCATCTTCAAGGTGATCAAACACCTGAAGTACAAGGCGCAATACGCGTTCGCTGAGTACATCGACAACTCGATCAGCAGTTACGAGCAGAACAAGGCTGCGCTGCTGGCCATCGATCCCAACTACAAGCTCCGGGTCGACATCGAGATCGGCGACGGGCAGATCATCGTGAGGGACAATGCCGGGGGCATCCCCCGTGACCAGTACGCCCGGGCGTTCAAGACCGCAGAACCACCGGCGGACCCCAAGAAGGGCCTGAATGAGTTCGGGATGGGCATGAAGACGGCGTCGATCTGGCTCTCGAACTACTGGATCGTCAACTCCACCGCCATCGGCGAGGAGAAGACCGGCACGGTGGTCTTCGACGTGGACAGGATGATCAACAGCAAGTCCACCATCCTTAAGCCGACCTGGTCGGCCAAACAGCACGCCAAGCAACATGGCACGACGATCATCTTGCAGAAACTGAATCGATCCATCACCGCCCTGCCCTCGATCAAAAAGCATCTGGCCGAGATCTATCGCTGTTACCTTCGGACTCGCGACGTCGAGATCCGGGTGTACAGGACCGAGGAGAACGAAAGCGACCCTAACTGCATCGTGCGATTCGAGGAACTTAGCCCGCTGGTTTCCGTCGCTTCATACCCGAATGGACCCAAGGAGCAGACGACCTGGAAAAAGCCCATCGAGATCAACCTGCCCGGAGGTCTGAAAGTGACGGGAAGCGCGATGGTCCTGGACAAGGGGAATACCGCCATGGCTGGCCTTTACCTGTTCCGCCGAAACCGTCTCATCATCGGTGCCAGCGAGCCCTATCGTCCTTCGGAAATCTTCGGACGGGCCAACAGTTTCCCTTCCCAGCGCGTGTACGGCGAGCTACACCTCGACGGCTACGAGGTCACCCACACGAAGGACGACATCATCTGGGGCTCGAAGGGCGACGACGAGGAGACCTTCATCAAAGAAGTTAAACTAGCAATGACGGGAGGAGGAATGAACTTGATCATGCAGGCGCTCAATCACCGCGCCAAGATCTTGGAGGATAACGACACCCTGCCCCAGACGGTGGAAGACCAGAACACCCGGCTTGAAGAAGAAATTTCGACGAAGAAGACGGAACTCCAGACCGTCGTAGCGGTACAGGACGAGAGCAGCGAGTCAGACGAAGAACCAAATCTCGAAGAGCCAAAGGCGCCCAAGAAACTCAAATCCACGTTCGAACCCGAGAAGATCGGAGCGAAGAGTTTCACGATCCAACTTCCCGAAGAAAGCTGGGTGTTCCACATCAAGGTAGAAAAAGGCGGGGCAGACGAAGCCCTGTTCACCACCTTCACCTCCCGTGACAACGACAAAGAAGGGATGCGCAAGATGACCAGCCACGTGGTCATCAACGCGAACAATAAATTCGGCCGCAATTACCTGAACCGTGACGACGAGTTCTATGAAGTGATCCTTCGCTTCGCCGTAGCCAGCTCATTCGCCAAGGCCCGCTGCGACAACGCCGGCGTCAAATATACGAACTCCTTCCTGCGATACATGAACGAAAGCCTCACCCTCCTCGACGGGAGCACCAAGAATGCCTGACATGACCTGGCAGCCCATTGAAGGTGCCCAGACCAAGGGATTCCTCGAGCGGATCACGGACTTCGGCGACCCACAGAAACAAATCCTGAAGAACGAGTCACTTAGCGTGATCCGTGCAGGAGTCGAGCCTGGCACTGATAGGAAAAAAGTCGGCCTCGTCGTCGGGTATGTGCAGAGCGGAAAGACGATGAGCCTTACATGCGTCTCTGCCTTGGCCCGAGACAACGGCTACGGTCACATCATCATCCTTTGCGGCGTCACCAAGGAACTGTTCAAACAGAACATGGAACGCGTGCGCAAGGACCTCGTCACGCCCAGCAAGCTCGGGTTCATTGCCAAAGAGAATCCCAGGCGTACGGAGACCGAATACTATAAAGGCAAGTTCCGCATCTGGAAATCGACCAAAGATCCGACCAAAAATAGGGGCTCTACCGTCATCACGTTCCTACTCAAGCACGCCAACCATATCAATAACCTGGCGACAGTCCTACAGAGTATCAGCGAGCATGCCACGGGCATCCCCACCCTGATCATCGACGACGAAGCCCACATGGCGGGCCTCAACACGGCGTACAGCAAGGAGGACGAGAGCAACGTCTACAAAGCCCTCAAGTCCCTGAGATCCAAGATCCAGGACTATGCTTACCTGCAGTATACCGCGACGCCGCAGGCCCCCCTGCTCGTCCACCTGGCCGACTGCGTGAGCCCGGAATTCGCCATCGTCCTGACACCGGGCGAGGGCTACACGGGCGGCAAGCACTTCTTCCCAGAGTCCATCAACAAGGATCTCATCGTCGACATCCCCAAGAAAGAAATGCCGGAAGACGGGAATGCCAAGCTCCCATCCCTTCCGCCTGAAAGCTTCACCGAAGCCATGCGGCTATTCCTCGTGGGTGTCGCCGATAATATCGCCAAGGGAAGTCCTGAATCATACAGGTCGATGCTGATCCACCCGCACAAGGAGCAGAAGTGGCATGTCAGGTATTGGGAATTCACCAAGGATTTCCTCAAGTTCTCGGACGAAATCCTCACCAACGGGGACAACAGCGAGAAGGACGACTTCTTCAAGGACATGCGTGTGGCCTATGACGAGTTGTCGAAGACTTGTCACGACATCAGCGACTTCGAAGCGATCAAAGAAACGATGCTGCAAGCGATCATCGAGGCCTCGTCCGGCATCACGGTCGTCAACGCCAACAATCGGGAAGCGATCTCATGGACCCCGGCCAACATCCTGATCGGGGGCGAGGTGCTGGGCGTCGGATTCACCGTCAAGGGACTGACGATCAGCTACATGCTTCGCACATCCCCCAAGGGACAGATCGACTCCATGCAGCAACGTGCCCGATTCTTCGGATATCGGAGTAATGAACTCAGCATGACACGTGTCTACCTTTCCACCGAGACCCATGAAGCCTTCCGCGACTATGTGAAGCACGAGGAAGGCACGCGCGAGGAACTCCGCAAGATGCAGGCCGCAGGAAAATCTCTCAAGCAGTGGCGCAGACACTTCTTGGTTCGAGCCGGCATGCAACTGGCCCGTACCAGTATCCAGTCCCTTTCGACCTTCCGGGTAGACGCGATGAAGATCACGCACCCCCAGAAACCCTACGTCGGCTTCGTGGAATTCAACGTCGAGCACCTCGCCTTGCTAGCCGAAGTCACCCAAAACTGGGGTTTGCAACCAGACACCAAGACCAAGGCTTCATGGACCGCCCCTCAGCGGCACATCTCCGGCTACTTCGAGGCCGCCAAGGTCCTCGACGAGGTCGTGGCCAAGTTCAACTGGTCGGATGACCTAGACAAGGCGCGCTGGGATTCGAACTTCCTCCTCCTGAGGACGCTCAGCGAAGAATGCCGGAAAAAAGGCAAAGAGCACAAGATCAAGCTCATGGTCATGCGCCCTTCCGAATTCGGAAAGAGCGAGCGAGGCGTTGAGGTCAACGGATGGGCCCTCCAGCAGGGCTCCAACCCTGGAAACGGCTACCCAGGCGACAGCCATATGGCCGACCCGAACGTGACGACCGTGCAGATCCACTGCTACACCTTCATTAATAACAGCAACGACAAACCCTACGGACGAAATATCGTAGTCCCGATCATCATCCCCGCTAAATCAGACAAGCGTGAGATGCAGATGGTAATGCAGGGATAACCTAGACCCCAAACATTAGGATTTTTCTGCGCAGCTGACTTCGTGAGTACAGAAAGAAAACTTAACGATATGGCAGTAGTGCCATGTAAACTGATTGAGATTAGCGAGTAAATGTTCATGCCACACCCACGAAGTCCGCAAAATCCAGTCTGAAGCCCTTCCCTGGGTAGGTACGATTCAAGTCATGGCTTGGACGTGCATTTAACGAGTCCTGAAAAACAATCTCAGCCTGGACTTATAACATTAATATAAAAGACTGCGCTACATGATTCCAAAGCGCAGCTGGGCAACCCTGGTAGACGAAACTATTTATGAGCGCCTGAGGGACAATCCTGAGACTCCGGCGATTGACGTCCCCTTAATCGAGTGGGAAGGAAATGCACCCGCCGCAGGTGACACGCTTTACCTCATAAAGCCGAAGACTTCTGATGAATACAAAGACGCCGGGATCTTTTGCGCTGCCATCATAGTTAGCAATAAGGCAGGAACCATAAGCCTCAGCTTAAAAAAGCAGGCCATCCTTACCCAGAAAAACACCAACTATGTCCGCTTTGAGCCACTAAATCTTAAAGATCATTTCCTCCGCAGGGTTAAACTAAACGCCAATAAGATCGGCTCAGCCAACTTCCTTGACGGCTCGACAAGCGTAAGACTCGAGACTCTTTTCTGCAAAACTGACGTCAACTTTACACCGTTAGACGCCAAGATTTCACTTCTGGCCTACGAGGAAAGCTATGCCGCTGGCATCAGCCCAGAAAGCAGCGACTTCACCGTGAAGGCAGCCATCGAATGCGGCAGATTGGTTAGCAGCATCTCAACCAAGATGTCCAATTACAAATACCTGGATGACCGCGTCAAAGGAGGCCTAAAAAACGGGGCAAAAATAGATAAAGTTACCTGGAATGAGTACTATCTGCCAGCTCAACAAATCGTCGACGTAAAAAGGCTAAGGCTCGATATAGCCAACGAGTCCAAGGATTACGAATTCACATTTGTCGTCGAGGATGCATCCGAACCGGCGGTCGAGGATAACATCCCAAATGACGACGACACCCGCCAAGCCTACGCACGTCGCGTCCGAAAGGGCCAATCTCGATTCCGAAAAGCCTTACAGAACCTATACGGATCTAGGTGCGCATTCACTGGCACCTTTGAGGAAACAGTACTCGAAGCGTGCCACATCATCTCGCATGCCAAGACCGGAGACAATTCCTTGGATAACGGCCTACTGCTTCGATCGGACATCCACGTCCTATTCGATGAGCACCTAATGACCCTAGCCAACGACGGTCAGCACATCCTCGTCCATAAAGACGTAACCGCACCTGAGTACGCCCGCCTAAATCACACGGTACCAGGCCTACGCCCTGCCACCCCAGAGAGTCACCTGGCTCTCATCAGGCAGCATAACGCCGAACTCGCCTGGGCGATTTAGAATTAGGTTAGTTTACGCCGGCACACACCCGGTCTTTGTCCACAAATGGTATGGACATACCCCCTGGAAAAGGCAGTGTTCAGGCGTTCACTATACTTTCATGGACAGCTCGCCCTCTTACGTCACCCCCACCCTACCCTGGGATCAGTTTGCCTTGGATGACTTGGCGATGCTAACCCACAAAGCCCACCGTCCCAGGCTCTTTGAGGGAGATTTCGTTACGGAAGCCGGTGAAAGCGAGACCCCAGCTCCATTCGCCAAACTGAAGCCGGCCTTCAAAGAGAAGCCGACGACGACATTCACGTTCATCGACCTCTTCGCAGGTATCGGAGGTTTCCGTGTGGCCGGGCAGCACGTTCAAGGGTCATGCGTCTTCACGAGCGAGTGGGACAAGTATGCCCGCCGAGCGTATTTCATGAACTTTGGCCAAGTACCCTTCGGAGACATCACCCAGTTCACCAAGTCGGCCGAAGCCTTGAATCGCATCCCACCTCATGACGTTCTGTGTGGAGGCTTCCCCTGCCAGGCCTTCAGCATCTCCGGGAAGCAAGAGGGCTTCAAGGACCCACGCGGCACGCTGTTCTTCGAGATCTACAAGATCGCGAAGCATCACAGACCCAAGGTGCTCTTCCTTGAGAACGTTAAAAACTTCGCCCGTCACGACAACGGCAACACGTTCAGGACGATTAGGCACCACCTCGAGAAGAAAATGGCCGAAGAAACGAACGGCGAAGTCAGCTATCGCGTCTCGCACGCAGTGCTTAATGCGAGCGACTTCGGAGCCTCGACCAAGCGTGAGCGAATCTACCTGGTAGCCGTACGTAGCGACCTGGCAGACGATGAATTCAAGTGGTCCGAGTGGCTGGACCTCTTCAGCAAACTTAACAAGCGCAAGAACTTCAAGCCACGCTACCTTCACGAGGACATCCAACCCAACGCAGAGATCGACAAGGAACTCTTGAACAAGCTGACGCTCAAGCGCGACGACTTCGAGTACGGCAAGCGCAACCTACCCGAGGACACAAAGCCGCTCCGGATCGGCATCATGGGCAAGGGTGGCCAGGGGGAACGCATCTATTCCACGAACGGCCACGCTATCACCTTTTCTGCCTACGGAGGCGGTGCGGCCTCCAAGACCGGCGCCTACTACGTCGATGGTCGGGTCCGTAAGCTGACTCCCACAGAATGCGCCAGGGCCATGGGCTTCCATGGCATGAACGTGAACACCGGAGACGTCCCCCTGCTCCAACGCTATAAGCAGTTCGGCAACAGCGTGGTGGTCAACGTTGTCGAAGCCATCTTCGCTGAGATCAAGCGCCACTGGCTACCTGAGCCGAAGCGGCGTTGACTGAGGGAGCCATCTAGGAACAATTCACTAGATGGCAGGGAAAAACACGAATGACAAAAAGGGCGAGGAAGCCGTGAAACGGCTTTCGGACCTTCTTCAAGCAGGCGAAGACATCGATGTACATCGCCACTGCCAACTAAAGGCTAAAGAATTAAACCTATTCAAAGGGAAGCCCGAGTCCTTAATCTTAAAAAAGGTAATACGTGCAGGTAGGAGAGCAAAGACCGATCTCTTCGTTGAGTTCGAAGATCTAAGTAAACCCCTCGCAATAGCGGTTATCAGCGCAAGCTCGGGTAACAGCAACCATGTCGAGAGACGTAAGGTCGAGTTCTACAGAAAAGACCTAGGGATAGAGGACATCCCTCTCCGCCTGCTCAAACTACTCACGGGGGCAATTAAGCCCGAAGACATTAGCCTAGGTGAAACAGTCTCAGAGCCGGCACCGGATGCGCAGTACACTAGTTTCAGCGAACTTAGCGAGACAGCAAAGGAAACGCTCATAGATCAACTCTCTTCTGTGCGTGATCAATTTGTAAAAAAAGCGATCCTAGGAAGAGGAAACGCCACTAAATGTGAAGACGGAAGGAAACGCATAGATGAAGCCGCGCTTATCGCTTTCTGCGACCAACAGGACCTAAGTAACATCAAATGGACTTTTTGTGACGCACTTGAGGTCATTTCTGCTATAACAAAAAAAGCCGTCACTGCGTCCCGAGCCGAAGGCAATCAAATCAACCTAGGTCGCGGTGTAGTACTCAAGCGGTACGGCGGTGGCAGCAAGAAAGGCGACCTTAGTCAGAAAGACCAACTCCAGGTTCAGATAAACCCAAGAGAGCTGCTCAGTTCATCAACTGATTTAAGTTTTTACAGAGAAGCGAGCTACAAACTCGGACTCAACCTCATCGAGCCGGAAATCGAAGACACCGAAGAAGTAGAGCTTCCCAACGGGACTACGACAAACCAAGCGAAAGCCGCCAAAAGAGGGCTAGAAGCCGAAGACGCACTGGCATACGAGATATGTCTGCATAACCCAGAATGCCGATGGATCGTCGAAGAATCCACGGGATCAAAGGACTACGCAACATACGCGGCAAAATCCCCCGAGAATAATGAAAAAGCGGATGTGCTTATTTATCCATCTAGAAAACCCGAGCGCATCGACGCGTCGCTCTCAATCAAGACATACAGGCCGGACGTCTCATTTGGTCATGTAAACCGTGGTTCGATCGAGAGTTATGCGAAAGTTTTCAAGTTTCCCGGAGACATCGTTACTACGTTCAAGAAATACCTCCAAAAAGGGCCCAACGGAGAAAGGACTAAATTCAAAAAAATGCCGCCCGAGGAATCTGGAAAAGTTTTCCGATTCCTAAGATCAATCCAGGCCGACATCATCCGATACATTTTCTGCGGCGCAGCAGATTCCGAGCAGAAGGCGGATTGGATTCTTCTCCACTCTTACACCGATGAGAATTGGCGATCTAAAGTAGGAAGAAGAGATAACTGGCGCCTGTATAAACTCGAGGATGTCATCAAAGCTTGCTGCAGCATAGATCCACAGCCCTCTCCGAGGGGAGACATTGTCATCGGCAGCGGAGTGACGGCGCAAAGAAAAGGTGCGGATAAAACCGACAAGAGAGCCAATGACCTTCAGTTCAAAATGAGCCCAAATAAGATCATCGAATTGATGGAAATGACTCGTGCCCATCGGCAGGAAGGCAATCCCCTTAAATGATTATTTCCTGCTAACCGTTACGGCAGAGGTTGCAGGACTTTGAATCGCGGGCATACATAGTGCCCTACCCTTCATGCCACTTCAGGCTCCTTTATTCATCGGCTGGTCCACGCCCCTCGCCCAAGGTGTCGCTTCTCGTCTGATTGAAAGTCGGACCGAAGTACCTGTAGACCTGGGCAGCCACCGTGTCATTGTCCCGTCGAGCTTCGCATCCCGTCTGATCCAGGAGGAGCTGGCCAAGCAGGCGCCGAATGGCGTCCTACTGCCGGCATTCCAGACGCCTACCGACTTCCTTAATTTCGGGGATTCCAACACTCAGGCGGCGAGTTCGGCGGATGCGTTGATGGCCTGGATCGAGGTCCTACAGGCGACAGATCGCTCCACCCTGCCCCACCTGTTCCCGAACGGTAAGCCGGGGCAGTTTACTTTCGAGGAAGCGAAACGTCTGGCGGAGACGTTGTTCGAACTACGCGATGAATTGGGCGGTTCAGCCCAAGGACTAGATTTCGCCGGCGTGGCCGCCCTGCCCAAGAACCCAGAGGCATCCCGCTGGAACGACCTGGCGACGCTGGAGTCAGGTTACCGCGATGTGCTGACTCGGCGTGGACTTAAGGATCACAACGACCTCCGTTCCGAACTGGCCCGCGGCGAAGGCAAGCCGGAAGGGGTTACGCATATCTGGTTGGTCGGACTGACCGACCCGCAGCCGCTCTTCATCACGGCCCTGGAACGCCTGCAGGACCACTTCGCTATCCAAGCCATCGTCGGGGCTGACCCGGACGAGGCGGCGAACTTTGACGCGTGGGGCCGTCCTCTCCCCTCGGCCTGGCAGGACAGACGCACCGATTGGGCGGAGTTCGCCCAACGCGTCCACGTAGTCAGTGATGCTTCCGCTGCACTAAAGAAACTTCGTAGCCTGCTCGGCGACGCTAAGCCGATCGACGGTGTCCATGCGGTCTGCGCCTGCGACCGAGAAGTCGACGCCCCGAAGATCGCCGCGTTGATCCATTCGCTCGGAGCCGATGCCGTAAACCCGCTCGGTACGGCCCACGGTGCCCATGGACTTCACCACTCTCTGCGCGCATGGAGCCGATGCCTCGGCCGACATGAACCCTCCTTCGAGGCCATCCGGGCTGTCCTGCAAGTCCCGGACCTGATGCGCATCACCACCGGCGGAGCGACCGCCGCAGCCTTCACCGCGCTGAACAAGCAACTGGATATCGCCGATCGGACCATGCTCCGCGGAATGCTGTCCTCGATTTGCTCGCAGATCACGGACTTGGCCAAGCCGGAGAACGATGATCGCCAACTGGCCGAGTGGGAGAGCCTGCAGAAACTCCCAGAGCGCCTCGCCTCCCTAGGCCAGCTTCGCGCCGCCCACCTTGACCTCCCTTGGCAGGAGGCTCTCCGCGCGACGATCAAACTGCTCACCGGAAAAAAGAAACTTCGCGAGGACGTCCCTGACGATGCCTTCACCATCGAAGTCGCCGATCAGATTATCGCGACCGCCCAGGAAATCGAAGCTGCCAATGAGGGTAACATCAACGAGCTCAGCCATGAACAGCTCTTCGACCTGACCCTCGACGCGGCGGCCACCCAACGCCACCGACGCAGCGATGCCGAGGAGGCCGTAAACCTACCAGGCTGGGTCGAAGCCCCCTGGGATCCCGTTCCGCACCTGGTGCTCTTCGGGCTCAACGATCACCTCATCCCTCGCGTCACCCACGCCCACCCGTATCTGCCCGCCAGCCTACGAGGACATGCCGGCCTGCCGACGAACGAGCAGGTCTTCGCCGCCGCCGCGTTCACCTTCGAGCAGCTCTGGCGGAGACGGCTCGGCCACGGCTGGCTGGATGTCATTGTCCCCCAGCAGGATGCCGATGGTAACCCGGTGCGCCCCTCCCGCCTGCTATTCCAAGCCCCAGACGACAACCTGACCACACGCGTTACCACCCTCTTCGCCGATGCGCCGAACAGCGAAGCACAGCCCTACTGGGAAATCCCCGCCGAACATAAGTTCGTGCCGCTCGCTAACACCAAGGGAGCAGCCCGTGTGGTTGAATCGATCTCAGCGACGACCTTCAAAAGTTACCTGACCGACCCCGCTGACTTCTGGCTCAAGCGGGCCCTCGGCCTGGATGAAAAGAAGCATGGCAGCATCGAACTCGACGCGGCCGGCTTCGGAACGCTCGCCCACGGAGCCCTCGAGCGCTTCGGCAGACAAAACCTGGACAACAAGTCGACCGACGTCGCCGACATCCACCGGCAACTAATGGCCTGCCTAGACCAACACGTCCACGAGGCCTTCGGCCCAGACCCATCAACCGCGATCCGCTTCCAGGTGGCCGCCGCCCGCGGCCGTTTATCAGCGTTCGCGAAGACTCAGGCCAAGATCGCCCAGGAAGGCTGGGTCATCAAAGCCGTGGAGGGCGACCTGCCTGTCCAAAAAATAGGGGAAGTCGAAATCACCGGCCAATTCGACCGACTGGACATGAACACCCTCACTGGCGAATGGCGTGTCTATGACTACAAGACCTTCAGTTACGCCAAGAACCCGGTCGGTACGCATACGGCCAAGGCAGTGACGGGCGACCCATTCACTGCCACAGTCCGAAAGCGCGACCGAGGTGGCGCTGACAAGAATGAGACCAAGCTCATCCGTTGGAAAGACCTCCAACTACCCGTCTACCACATGGCGCTGAAGAAGGGCTGGAACAAGACCGGGATCGCTGAGAAGTTACAGATCGGCTACCTATGCCTCCCGGCGCAGGCCAATGAGACCAGCGAGGAAGTCTGGGAGTTCTACCACGAGGATTATCTGGAATCAGCCGAGGCCCAGATCAAAGCTGTCATCAACGCGCTCACCACAGGCGGCGCCGCTGCATTCCAGCCCTCGGAGCGTGGCAGTGACTACCCCGTGCTCGCCGCCCTCAACGCCCGGCCCATGAAGGAATACCTCAACCTCGACCAACTGGGAGGCGTCCGCCCATGAGTGAATTCCCCGTCAAAGATGAGGTCATCCTGGCCTCAGCCGGCTCGGGTAAGACCTTCGCGCTCTCCGACCGCATCATCAAGCTCCTGTCCTATCAACAACTGCGTGAGGGCAAAATCACCCCTCAGCAGATCGTGGCGCTCACCTTTACGCGCGCTGCCGCCGGTGAGTTCATCGCCAAGACCCTCGAAAAACTCGCCGGTGCGGCGAGCGAAGAGGCCGCGGCGACCAAGCTGACGAAGCGCCTGGAGCTCCCAGAAAAATGCGACCAGCGCTTCTACCGCGACCTGCTTAGGGCGACCCTGCTCTCGATGCACCGGCTGACGCTGGGTACGCTGGATAGCTTCTTCGCCAAGCTCGTCGCCAACAACCCCACCGAAGTAGGCCTGGACGGCGGACAGATCCGCACCATCAGCGACGTCGAGGCGGAGGAAATCCGCACCCGGGTGATCGCCCAGATGATGGAAGAAGCCTCCCCCGAGGCCGTGGCCAAACTCTGGACGGAACTACGCAACCTGAACCAAGGCAAGGAGGTCGCTACCCCGTTGAAAGGCTTCGACGAAACCGTGCGAGCGCTGCACGACCTGCTCTCGCTGGCCAAGGATGAGCAGACCTGGGGCGAGCAAGGTGTTATCTGGCCCGTCTTGCCTGAGATACTTTCGATACCGGGTGAAGAAGAAGTCGCCGCCGCCGCCACTGAAATGAAGGCTTGGCTCGAGGGTTGGACCCGTGACAAGCCATCCGAAGTCGCCTTCAAGAATGGTCTCATAAAGCAATTCCGTTCTGCCGCCTCTGCCGAAAAATCCGGCGACCTCGAAGATGCAATCTTCGACCAACTGGCAGGCCGTCTCCGCCCCGTAGTGCTCTCGGACGGACGGACGGAACATCAGGTCAAATACGGTAATCTCACGGAACGCTTCATCTTCCCGCCAAACATCTGCCGAGCCGTCCGCATTCTGGCACGCAAGACATACGGACTATCTATCCGTGATAAGCTGGCCCAAACTAAGGCGGCGTATCGCTTACTAGCCCGCTACGAAGAGATTTATAACCAAGAAGTCCGCCAAAAGGGGCGCCTGACCTTCACCGATAACGTCACCCTACTCCTCAATGCGGAGGGCAAGTTCAACATCGACTACCGCCTCGACTGCGAAGTGAAGCATTGGCTGTTCGATGAATTCCAGGATACGAGCACCCGCCAGTACAAGGTGCTGGAAAATAACATCGATGAAATCATCGGCAAGCATGCCATCCGTACCGAATGGCGGACGGTATTCTTCGTCGGAGACCTCAAGCAGAGCCTCTACGGCTGGCGTGCCGGCAATCCGGAGCTTCTGCGCCAGCAAGACGCGAACATCCCGAAGAAAGGCAATAACCGCCTCGACTACACGCGCCGCTGCGCCCAGCCGGTGGTGGACCTCTTGAACGACTTGCTCGGCGACCTGTCCGAACATGGCCCCTTCTTCTCCGCCGATGCCGCCAGCCAATGGGCCAACGTCTGGGGTGATCACACTTCCCAGAATGAGAAACAGCCGGAAATAGGTGAGGCCCTGTGGGTCCGCCTGAGTAATCTCGAGACCGAAGAGGAGGAAGGCGACGAAGAAGGCGACCCCGAGGATGCCGAGACCAGCAAGATCGCCAGCCAGGCAAAATGGATCGGCGCGCATATCCGGGAAAGCGGATTGTTGGCCGAGCATGGCCTGCTCCAGCCGGGTATCACCTGTGCTATCTTGGTATCCAAGAACAAGCAGGCTGCCGAGATCACGGAAGTCCTTCGACGGATGAAGATCGAGGCCGCCGACGAAGCTGCCGCGGAGATCGCGATGGATAACCCCTTCACCGCCGGAATCGTCTCCCTGATCAAGAATACCGCCCACCCGACCGACCGACTCAGCGAGGGCATGGCCTGGATGTCACCAAGTGCCAAGGCCTACGTCGATCGCGCCGGTGGCTGGGAGGAAGCCCGCTTCCGCATCGCCGGCCGCTTCTACGAACAGGGCGGCGAAGCCCTGCTCCAAGATATCTTGCAAGGTTGCATGCCGGGGGGCGCGACGAATGCTGAGCGCTTCCTCGCCAAGCGCGTCCAGCAGGTGCTAGCGCTCGCGGTGAAGTTCGACGAGGACGGCCAGCGCGACCTCGGGGCTTTCGCCACGCATCTCGAGACATCATCGCTCCGTGACACCGCGGATCCGCGCTCGGTACAGGTGCTCACCATTCACCGCTCAAAGGGACTCCAGTACACCGCCGTCTACCTCCCCTGCCTGAATAGCGACAAACAGAAGATCGCGGAGGTCCGCATCAAGGACCCGATGATCAAGACCGACAGCGAGTTCAATCCGACCTGGATCCTCACCCGTCCCAAGACCACGGTCTGTGAAGCCGACCCGGAGACGTTGCACGCCACCCTCACCGACGAACGGACCGCGGCGGCTTATGAGAACCTTTGTCGTCTGTATGTAGGCATGACCCGAGCCATCCGACGCCTGGTACTCGTGACCGATGAGCTCAAGCCTGAGACCAAGGCCGCATTGCGGGACCCCAAGATGCACCGCAAATACGACTTCGCGATGCTGCTCGAAGCCTCGCTGGACTCCGCGGAAAGAGCTCAGACCCCAAAGAAAACCTTGGAACTGAAAGAGGCCTGTAAGGCGACGATCATGGCAAGCTATGGCTCAGCCGATTGGGTCAAACACGCCATCAAACCAGCACAAGCATCAGCTGCCGCTGCCAACCTGGACCTAAGTCAACTCGTACCCGTCAAGCGCACCGAGCGACTGCGCCCCTCCAAGAGCGCGAGTAGTTTCCAAGGAGGTTGGTCGCCGGACAAAGGCGAAGCCCGCGGAAAGGCCTTTGGCACCCTCGTGCATGAGCTCTTCAACCACCTCGAATGGGATGCCAAGGCCTTCCGTGCGGGCTTGGCGGCTCAAACCTGGTCGGTCGAATCTCCGGCGCTTTACGACGAAGCCGTCGCGGCGATCGAAGCCTGCCTGAAATCAGCCCCCGTAGCCGCGCTCCTACTCAGCAAGCCCGCCGGATCCATTCTCTGGAACGAACGCAAGGCCACCCTTATGCACGAAGGCAAGGCCATCAGCGCCGTCTTCGATCGCGTGCACGTCATCCCCGGCCAGTCCGCGACCGTCATCGACTACAAGACCAACGACTGCTCAGTGGAAGCCCTCAGGGAAATGTATCAGGGCCAGATGGATCTGTATCGGATCGCCGTGGCGAAGTTGTGTGGGTTGGAGGTCGGGAAGGTTAGGTGCGTTCTCATTCACGTAAGACTGGGCGAGTTGGTGGAGTGCTGATGCGGCGGAGCCGCGAGGGGACATGTGGGCACGGTGACATGGGGACACGGGGAGATGGCAGCGTTTCGGGTGGCGGGACAGGTAGGGTCGGGACCGCGTCACGACATAGCCACCTCCAGGTAGGGGTGCGCGGCCCGCGCGCCCACGGATGACCGGGCCGGTCATCCCTACCCTATCGTCAGTCGACGCGGAGCTTGGGGAAGCGCCTGCGGACGTGGTTGATGACCTGTTCGAGCTGGCCGTTGAGTTCGAAGGCCTCGGCGACGAACCCGTGGTGGGTGCACGCCAAGGAGACCGTGGGCTTGGCCCCGCCCGTGATGACGACCAGGTGGTGCGGTGCCAGGCGTACGACGACGGCCTCGATGCCGTCCTTCCCCTTCACGACGTCGGCGGAGAGGATACCGGGCGCCGTCGAGGACGGCGAGGGGGCTAAAGGCGAGGACTTGAGGACCTGAGGGCCCGTTGATTTGCTCACCACATGGCCAGAACGGGGGGATTTCGGTGACACGGGGACACGGGAGCGGCGGGGG
>Ga0078894_10000063_pt1 | contig 61424 bp, 54 predicted proteins | sample LauGreSu1BDMLBSD_2_FD_67506 | JGI IMG/M metagenome (GOLD analysis project Ga0078894, IMG submission 67506) | Freshwater lake microbial communities from Lake Michigan, USA - Su13.BD.MLB.SD (version 4) (version 4) | ecosystem: Environmental > Aquatic > Freshwater > Lake | place: Lake Michigan...
GGAAGAAGATACTCAAGAAGAGGACGATTCTAAAGAGGAAGAAGATACTCAAGAAGAAGAAGACGAGGACGACGAGGAAGAAGATACTCAAGAAGAGGACAACGACGAGGAAGAAGATACTCAAGAAGAAGAAGACGAGGACGACGAGGAAGAAGATACTCAAGAAGAAGATGATGACGACGAGGAAGAAGATACTCAAGAAGAAGATGAGGACGATGAGGAAGAAGATACTCAAGAAGAAGATGAGGACGACGAGGAGGAAGATATAGAAGGTGGAGATATGAAAGGTGAAAATGATGATGAATATCAAACAAAGGTAGAAATGGAGGAAGATGACGATGATGATGATGATGATGATGACGATGATGATACCGAAGAAGAAGATGAGTCTGACTTAGAACAAAATACAGAAGAAAAAGAGGAAGAAACCCAAAGAGTCATAAGATTTGATAATTTTTTTAACTAAAAAGATCAAAGCCCAGATTTTCTGGGCTTTTTAGTGAATTCCTGATATATAGAACATGAGCGATTATTTATTTGAAAAATTTATATTTAAAGGAATTAAAGGAAAAGAAAATCCTTTAACTGTTGTTGTCCTGACTACTAAATTAGGTAAGAGTCTAAAAAACGCTCCAACAACTGACAAGTTAACTAAAATTTGTGAGGACAAAGGAATAAGATCTATAATAATAGACACAGAAAAAGGATCTATTCAAAAAACAACAAAAGGAACATTTCTAATATCAAGTGGTGGAAGTAAGCCAAAAGAAATATATTTAGATAGAACCATAGTATTAACTAGAAGGTCTGCTATAAAAAATAATGCAGCAAAAGGATTCTTTAAGAAAATGGAGGATCTAGGTTTTCCTTGTGTAAATTCATATGAATCTGTAAATATATGTGAGGATAAATTAGAAACAACAAGAAAATTACAACTTTCTAATATACCTACACCTAAAACCTCTTTAATATCATCAGAAAATGATATAGATAAAGCAGTAGAAGAAGTTGGGGGTGAATATCCAGTAGTTTGTAAATTTATCTCAGGAACTAAAGGTATTGGAGTATTCATGATAGATTCAAGACCGTCTCTTATTTCTACCTTACAAGCAATATGGCATTTATCACCAGGAACAGAGATAGTTCTACAAGAAAAAATTGAAGCTGAATATGACTTAAGAATACATGTTATTGCTGAAAGCGATAATATGTCTGGCCGCAACTATAAAGTCATCGCAGCGATGAAAAGAATCAAAATAGAGGGGGATTTTAGGACTAACTTCTCTTTAGGTGGTGAAACAGAAAATGTTGAACTCCCTGATTATATAGAAAGAATAGCAATAGAATCTGCTAAAGCTACTGGATGTCTCTGGTGTGGTGTAGATATAATCGTTGATAAGAAATCTGAAAAACCCTATGTTCTAGAAGTTAATGCTTCACCTGGTACAACAGGAATAGAAAAAACTACAGGAATACCAGTTACTGATGTGATAGTAGATTTTCTTTTAGATAAGAAAAACTGGGTTAAACCTAAGAAAGTTACAGGGTTTAGAGAACTAGTTACAGTTCAAGGGGTTGGTACATTTGTAGGAAAATTAGATACAGGAAACGGAGCAACATCTTGTTCTCTACATGCTGACAGTTTTGAAGAAATTGACGGACATGTAAATTGGACTTTAGGAGGACAGGAATTTAAAAATAAAATTGTTGGTCAATCTAAAGCAGAGGTTGGGGAAAAAATACACAAAAGATCTGTTGTTAACTTAGATGTTAATTTCAATGGTATAGTTTATAAAAAAGTTAAATTCTCTTTAGTAGACAGAACTGAAAAAAGTACACCATTACTTCTAAATAGAGATTTCTTAAGTGCTGCAGGTTTAGTTGTAGATCCATCTGAAGATTTTGTATTGACTGATAGACCTGAAGGATATTCTCCAAAAGAAGCAAAAGGAAAAGCTGAAGCTGGTGTAGAAGTAACTTTAGGAAACGGAAACAAGGAATAATTCAACTATTTTTTTTCTATATTCTATTTGATCCTCAATTATTTTAGTATTTTTAAGAGCCAATTTTTTTCTTTCTATAATAGAATCTGGAATTAATCCGCTAAAAGTATCTTTTAAAATCTTCTTATTCTTTCTTTCTTCAAACGGAAGATTTATAGCAAATCTAACTATATCATGATTTAGAAAAGGACTTCTAAGTTCTAGTGTATGAGCCATTGACATCTTATCCAGTCTAGGTAAATGATATGAAGTTAATTCATGGAATATATCAGATTGTTGTGAATCATATTCGTTTATTCTTCTGTAACCACCAAATAATTCATCTGCACCGTCTCCTGATATTACTATTCTAGTATTTGTTCCTTTCTTTATAGCATCAAAAAGATGATATTGCGGAATAACACTTCCCATATCTACGGGTGATTCGTTCCATTTTTTGTATATTTCTATTAACTCCTGCTTACCTTTTTCACTTTCTAGATCAATATCATATTTAAGTCTTTTTGATTCTATTTCCCAATATTTTTCACAATCTTTTATGTAGTGTTCATCTTCTCCGTTTGATATAGAATAAAAACTAACGTCTGCATTTAACTTAAGGAGAAGTCCTGCTATTATCGATGAATCTAATCCGCCTGAAAGCAATAAAGAAGTTGGATAGTTTTTAGAGATTAGTCTTGATTGTACAGAATCCTCTAATTTATTCCAAAGCCAATCCATTCTATCATCGTATGTAACTAGTCCAGCATCAAATACATTAAAATTGTAATATGGATCTGAAACATCCATTTTTATTGAATGATCTAAACTCCAATGGTGAAATTTATTTGGTTCTAATTTTTTAATATTTAAGTACGGTGTTTGATTAGTTGTAAGATATCCAAATTTTATAACACCACTAAAAAATGAATGATCTATAGGATTTATTTCATCTTTTTCTATTAATCCTTTTATTTCAGAACAAACTTCACCTTTATCGTTTTTATAAAGGCATTTTTTTCCTAATGGATCAGTAAAAGCATAAACTTCCCTTTTCTTAGTATCTACTAAAACTATGGACCAAAAACCATCCCAAGAAACAATATGTGGTTCATATATTGCTTGTAGCATTCCTATCCCACTAAAATTAAAAGTTTTAAATAGGTTTTGTAAATAAGCGGTATCTGATTCAAAATCCCCAGGATAGTTAAATATTTCACCATTGAACAAAAGCCATCTATCTTCTCCTATAGAAACTGGTTGTGACCAATTATCACCATCTAATGTTTGAATAGGTAATCTGTGATGTATTAAACAAAGATCGTCTTTGTAAATAATATTATGTTCGATTCCTCTATGCGATATTGATTCTATTCTTTCATCAGAAGGTCTTTTTGCTACTAAAATTCCACACATTTTATAATTCTTTAATAATTGTTTTAAATCGTATTACCGAGTCCAAATCGAAGTTATTATGGAAAACATGGACCTCCACCCCAAAGTCTCGTAGCAAGCTAGAAAACGATGAAAAAAGAGAATATTCTTCCTCTCTTCTCTTATCATCTTCGTCCCAAATGTCTTTAGTTCTTTTTTCTTCAGATAACCCTTCTATTAAGATTATTTTGGTACCACGGAAAAAATTTCTTTTATTAAAATTAATAAGATCCTTTTTAGCTTCTTCTACTGTTATTCTTTTTTGGAAAACTCCCCAAACTGAATTGGTTAGTATACCTCTATCAACTATCATTTTAGGAAGCATACCAGTTGCATCCAATTCATGAAGCATAACTTCCTTACCTAAACCAAACCAATGAACTTTTTCTGAATTTTTTTTAAAATCCCAAGTGCTAAAATTATTATTAAAATCAAATTTAAAAACAGGAAAAGTTTCCTGTTGTGCTATAAGATGTGATTTACCTGACTTTCTTGGACCTTCGATAATAATAAGGGGCATAACCTTTTATTTGATTATACCCCTAAATTAATTAAAAATTCCGAATTATTTTATTTTCTGTTGCTTAAAAAGTCCTCAAAAGAAAGTAATGACCCACTAAATTTAGATTCTTTTATTTCCATAAGTTTGTCAATGAATTCTTGTGTGATTTGAGAATTTTTTGCAGGTAAATTAAATTTTTTCTTTATTAATATAATTAAATTTCCTGTTGAATTACCAAAAGCTCCATCTGCACCATATTTAGAAAATTTTTCCCATTCTGCGGTTTTTGTTACCTCTTTATCGTTCTTGAATTTTTTATTAATAAGCTCCTGAACTTTTTTAACCGTTTCATCAGGATTAGATTTTGAACCTGTACCTTTTTTAACTGGTTCTTTTATCTTAATGTCAGTTGCTCCAGTATCTGCTGTTCCTGCTGGTGCTGCTGCTCCTGCTGGTGCTGCTGTAGGGGATAAAACAGATAACCCTTGTCCATATTCTAATTGAATATCAGTTGTTTTATCTATTAATTCATTTATACCCTTTTTAAATTTTGCATCGGCTTCTTCTACTTTTCCTGCAATATCTTTAAATTTTTGATTATCAAAAAAACCTTTAACAGAATCTGCACTTTGTTTATTGTAGCTTTTTATTGTTTCTTTAAGATCTTCTACTAAATCATTATATGTTTCTCTATACGACTTTATTAAAGTCATATCATCTTCATCAGTTGATTCTAATCTTTTTCCTTCTTTATTAATCCGATATGCAATTTCTCCTAGAAGCTTGGAACATCTTTGTGAAATAGAACGAAATTTAGAAGCATTTTCTTCTGCTGATTTTTTTCCAGGACCGTTTAATTTAATCTGTAAAGCACAATCATCTTCTTGAGCATAGGATTGACCTCTCAATTCATCTACTGCTTTTTTAAAAGATTTAAGATTGAATTCATCGTCTTCCCCACCTTGTTCTTTATCTCCGAATCCTTTTTCCAATCTTTTTTTTCTTCTTTCTTCCCTTCTTTTCTCTCTCTCGTCCTTATCTTCAAAAATTTCTTTTCTGTCAGAAGATTTCATGCTTTCTGTAAGCTTTGAATATGTGTTACTTAAATTTTTCATGTTTAATTTATTTTTTCTTCTCTTGATTTTTTTTAATCTGTTCTACGTAACTCTGGATATGTGAATTTATTTTAGCTAATAAATCACTATCTGTTAACATACTACCTGCTCTTTCTTTATAAGCAGTATAAGCTTCTTCTAAAGAACCAACACCCTCTTCAAAATTCTTGTAAACAATTTTAATTGTTTCGCTTTTATTTTGACCAGAAATTTTTTCTGATATAACATCTGAGCTTTCTTTTAATACTTTTATTATGTTATCTAAAGAAGAATTAGATGAAGTACCAAGTTTTATAATATTTTCTGAAACCTGTTTAGAGATTTCACTTTTTACATCAGGTATTAAACAGCTTTTAGTAAATGCTATTACTGCATTACCCCATGAATCAAATATCATCTTAAAATATTTTAAAGCCTGATCCTTGTCTTTAAATTTTTCGTTTGCTTCCTCGTGAATTCTATAATTATATACAGTTTTATATTCTTTGGCTGTATCTAATAATGATTCAAAAAGTGGATTGTAAAATTCTTTTTTCATTTTTTATATATCTTATTTTTTAGTTAGGTCTTCCATTTTTTTAAGAGAAACAGATTTTTTTGAATATTCTGCTACTTTTTTCTGAAGCTCTACTGCTTGTTGCTTAAAAGATTCACTCCTAGAAAGAGATCCGTCTTTTTCCCTTTTAGCAAGATTTGCTATTGCAAGGTCTATATCTGAGATTCTTTTATTTATTTCTAAAAGCTCTTTATCTATATTAGCCTTCGCCTGTAGATCCTTTGTCTTTTGTTCAGGTGTTTTTTGTTGTTCGGATACTTTAGAAAAATTATCTAGTTTAATTATTAGAGACATATCTTTTATTTTTCATTTCTTTTTCTATTAAAGCAGTTTTAGACTTTATTAAATTTATATACTCTTTGTATTCATATTTAATTAAAGACTCTTTCCTTCTAAGATATGGTATTATACCACTATCTCCTTCTTTTTCAGATTTTTTAATTTGTATTCTTATAGATGATATTTTGTTATCCAATATCTGTTCCATATCAAACTGAAATTCTTTAATTCCTGAATAAAGGTTTTTTAATTCCTTATAATCTAAATTATCAAGAATGTCTTTAGATTGTTGAGGACTCATATCTATAAAATTTTTAATATTCTCTTTTACCTCTGGGTAAATATCTCCTATTTCCTGTTCTGGATAATCTTCGTAATATTTGGATCTATAATTGGCATCCTTTACTAATCTTTCAAACTCGTCAACTAAATCCTTTAAATCACTCTTATTAAGATAAGTAGAAACACCTTTAATGTATTTCTCTTTACTTTCTTTGTTTATTTTTGCAAATTCGGAAGAGAAGTATGCGTAAAGTTTTGGATCCTCATCTATTATTTCCTCTGCTTCTTTTATTAAGTTATTCACTTCAACCGCTTTCATTGATTTAAGAATCCTAGATTGTCTATTTAGATTAGTAGAGTAATACCTGTATTCTGGTGTATTTTCTTTTGGTAATTCAGCTATCTCTTTTTCTATCTTTATAAGCTCATCAGCCTCTTCATTTTTAACCCTACCTATTTGTTTAAGTATCGATGATAATTTAGATTTTTTCGATTTAAAAATATCTCCTATACCACCAAACAAGGATTTAAAAAAACCTTCGTTTACAGTATTAAATTCGTCTATTTTTTTAATGAATGTCATCCTCTATCTTCTTTTTCTTTTCTGTTATAGTAATCCTGTACCATAGATCTAATATTGAGAATATCGTTTTGTTTTTCTCCACTATAACTTTTAAATCCAGATGAATTTACCTCGTCTTCTATATCTTTTAAAATCTTTTTTAAGTATTTTCTTTTAGAAGTAAAACCACCTGGAGAATTTTGAGTTTGTAAAAAATCAAAATAAAATCCCTTTTCAGGATCTTCGTCGTAAACGCTTCTTCCTTTTTTACTTGGTGGAACTGCAGTTAAAGTTTCTTCAGATTTTTTAGCTTTGTCTTTAGCTTTTTCGACATCTTTTTTTAATTTATCAGAGCTTAGTCCAAAAAAGTCTTCTAGATCTTTTGATTTTTTTCCTGGATTTACAGATTTTCTTTTTTCATATCTGTCTTGTGCAGTTTCGATAACATCTATTGCTCTTTGAGCATTAAAGAATTTTTTCTTTCTTGTGCTATTTTCTGTTAAATCTTTTACTTTTTGTTCTAAAGCATTAAAAATGTCGTCATACATTTTTTGTAAATCTTTGTATCTGTTATTTAAAGAATTCCTATTTGTTTTTATAGAATTCATTAAATTTTGATAATCTGGATTTGATTTATCTTTTTGGAGAGCTTCCTCGTCTTGAAGACTACTAAGAAATTCTTTATTTATTTCTAATTCTTCCCTGTTGAATTTAAGTTCTTGATCTTTCATCTGTGAAAGAACAGTCTTAATTTTTGATATATCTCCACCTAAAGCACCACTGAAGAAATTAAGCAACTTATCACCTAATCCTTCTTTTAATCCTTTTAATGAATCATAAAGCTCATTTTCACTCATATCTGAGAAAGAATTATCTTTTTTTAAAGACTCAAGAGCTAATTCAATATCTCCTTCTGACTCTATTAGAACATTTTTAGCTTTATTGTATTGATTAATATTTTCAAATAACATGGATATTCATTTTTATCTATATATCCTTTTGATCCCTATAAAAATAAAAAAGGCCTCTTCGGGAGGCCTTTTTTTAGAGTGATATACTTATATCAATTAGATGATAGAAGTAGCTGATCCAGTATTAACATGGAAGCAGAAGTACATAGTCTCAGGTAAGTGTCCAGCTTCTACTAAAGAATATCTAGACTTAACTGCGATTTTTGGTGACATAGTTCCTTCAGAGATTGTCTGAATAGATTCTGCCATCATGTAAGGCATGAATTTTAAACCTGGTTCATCATCAGCACCTTTACGTCCAACTAATACTCTAGTGTCACCGAATGACATGTTCTGATCAACATACACAGTCATACCAGCAAGTGAACCTACTGGGTAAAGTGTACCATTGTTCTGAGTAAGAGTGTTTGTGAAAGGAGCGAATGTAAACTGACTGATGTCTTGTAAAGCAGACGCAATTTGAGAGTTTGTAACGATGAAGTTAGCAGGACCTCTACGACCTCTATTAGCTACTACGTTAGCAGCTGCTAAGATACGGCTGTAAAGTCTTCTTTGAACTGTTGATAAGTTCTCAAAAGTACCTGAAACTGGACCAGCTACTGAACCTGGCTTAGAAGAACCAGATAAAGCTTGACCTGTTTTACCTACATAGTTAGGAACGTTGTAACCAGTAGAAAGACCACCAATTACTAAGTTTAAGTTTAAGTTAGTTCCCTCAGTTACTAAGAATTGAGAGTGATTTGACCAACCTAAAGCAAAACCTCTTGATAAGATGTGCTTGTTAATAGCTTGAGAAACCTCGTTAACAAGAGCGTTCTCGATCATAGAAACTACGTCGATACCGAATTGCTTGTTAAGATCTTGGATTTGCTCAGTAGTAACAGAAGCAGCAACTTGGAAAGTACCAGCTTCAACGAACTTAGTGAATGTAGAAAGACCTAAAGACTTATAGTAGGTAGACTCACCTACTCCTCTGTTCATTGGATCGTAGTTTTGAGTACCGTCTACATAAGGACCTTGCCAGTTGTTAGTGTTATTAGCACCAGCACCAGAGAAACCTTGAATGTGATCTTCTAAAGTTTTAACTAAAACTGCGTTACCGCCAGAGAAAGCTAAAACAGGACCTGTAGTAGTCATAGTCTGGTCATTTGCTTGAGTATTAGCTAAAACAATTTCAGAGTTAGCTGTAACAACATCAGCAATTGAATTACCAGTAGTCATTGCAGTAATTCTGAAGATAGGGAAACCGTCGATACGTGAATATCCAACGAATTGACCTTTAGCAGAATCACTAGCAGGGGTAGCACCAGTTACATAAATAATGTAATAAGCACCTACTGTTAAAGTACCAAATACTGGAGAAGCAACACCGATAGGAACTTTAATCATATCAGGAGTGTTTGCAGTAAAGTTAGTAGAACTATCTGCAGATGCACCAGCTAAAGTACCACCAGCATATACGTAGTCTAGGTAAGATAATACCCCAGTTGGACCGCTCATTGGAATAACAGGAACGATGTCAAAACCTACGGTTTTAGCAGCTACCTGAATAGCCAATGGAAGTAATGATGGGAATTTATCACCAGAACCTACATAAGGACGTCCTGCATTGTAAGTATTATTGTAATAGAAACCATTACCATAAGTACCGTTATCAGCAGCACCACCTGAGTAGTTACCAGCAGGCTGAACTGAGCTCATGCCGTTTAGTACAGAAAGAGAGTTATAAGCTCCAGCAGATTCGTTTAATGAGTGGAAGTGACAATATTTAGAAAGCCATTCAACTTTTGTACGATCAGTAATGCCGGTCTTGCTCTCGATGATTGGAGACCATGATTCGTAGATCTCGTTTTGATTTAAGAGTTGCATTGTTTTTTGATTTATTTTTTAAATCTTTTATCCAATTCAGCTGCAATATTCTGCATATAGCTATTGCTAATGCCGGTATTAACCGCTGGATTTGGATTTTGAGATTCCTCTATTCTTTCTAAATTTGCTTTTGGTGCAGAAAGACCTCTTGTTCTCCAGAAGTGATTAATCTGATAAGAGGTATCTAATTTATAGAATTTGCTTTGAGCAACAATAGAAGCTCTATGCGATTCATTTAAAGATTCCCAAACAGTTTTTAAATCTTCTGGCATCATATCGAGGAATTTCACTCCTGAAGCATTTTGTTCAGCTAGTGCGGATCCCATAATTTGAACTACATCCGTACCCGAATTGTAATTCTGCTCATTAAGAGCTTTAGTGACCTTTTGTTTTTCGGCCTCGTTTAGTGTTAAAAATCCTTTCTTAGTGTTGTCATCAACAAGTTTTAAGAAAGAGTATTTATTTTCGTTAATAATTTGATCTTGTTTGTTTGTAGTTACAGATTCAATAAGTTTATCTACTTTAGAAGAAAGTGAATTATAATCTCCAGCAAATCCTGAAGTTCTTTTTCCTTCGTTTATAGATTCATTAACTTTATTGATCATTTGATTTTTAGTAACTCCTTTGTTATTGATTGATTCAGCAAGATATTCTGAATATTCAATATTAGATTTTACTTTCTCAGCAATATATTCAGAGTAGTTAATGTTACCATTTAATTTTTCTCCTAAATAATCAGAATAAGAAATGTTTTTATCTAAGTTCTCAGCTAAATAATCAGAGTAAGAAATGTTTCTGTCTAATTTTTCAGCTAAATATTCTGAATAAGAAATGTTCTTATCTAAGTTCTCAGCAAGATATTCTGAATAAGAAATATTCTTGTCTAAGTTTTCACCAAGATATTCAGAATAAGAAATGTTCTTATCTAAATTCTCAGCAAGATATTCTGAATAAGTAATATTCTTGTCTAAGTTCTCTGCTAAGTATTTACTATAAGAAATATTCTTATCTAAGTTCTCAGCAATATATTCAGAATATGTAATGTTACCATCAACATGCTCTGCTAAATATTTAGCATAAGAAATAGCTTTATCTAAATTCTCAGCAAGATACTTATTATAAGAAATAGATCCTTCTAAATTCTCAGCAATATAATCGCCATACTTTATAGCAGATTCTAAATTTTCTGCAAGATACTCAGAATATTTTTCAAGTCTAGAGATTCTTTCGTTTAAACTAGAATCACTAGCATCTGAACTTTCATTAATAGATCTTGTTTTTGAAATAGATTTCATTTCGCTTTTTAATGAATCCATTTCTTTTTTAAGAATGAGTGAATACTCATTTAGCTCTTCTGCTGTGACAAAGTTATTGTCCATATTCTTTATATTATTTATGTTTTCTTTTAAGAGTTTTGTAATTTTCTCTGTGTCATTAATCCTATATATCTTAGTATTAGAATTTTTTCTCAATCCTAAACTTTCATTTATTAAATCAAGTGAAGAAATTACTGAAGACTTTTGATTTTTTGCAAAATCATCAAATCCTAGACTTTCATATAATCCTTGACTCTCTTCTACTCTTTCTAATTGAGCATTTTCAAAACCAGGATCTGCTACTAAATCGTAAGTGAAAATCTTTTTAATTTCAACTTTTTTGTTTTCTTTTACATTACCTGCTGCTCTAGAAGAGATAGAAATAGGAATACCAGCATCAACTAAACTTTTAGCTATTTTACCTGCTGGTGTATCTAATAGTTTAACTTTTATTTTAACTGTTCTATTATCTTTATCGTAGTTAAGATCAGTAATTAAATGTGATATATTCTTAAGTGAAACATCAAATTCTTTAGGGTGATCTAATTCACCAACTAATCTATTTTGCTCTATTTTCTTTGTTAGATAATCAAGGTGTGGAAGATATTCTTTTTCTTCATATATCCTATGATTTGAGTTTTCTACTCCGAAAACTGCAGCTGTACCTTCCAAGAAATAATCCCCTCCCTCTCTACTAACTGAAAGGTTTTTTGATGATTTCTCTAGTATTAATACGTAGTCTTGATCTTTCATTTTTTAATTATTATTTTATATATCTAATTATTATTCTGTTTCTTCTACTTCTAATTCATCTTCAGTATCTTTGCTATCGGATTTTTTTCCAGAAGCTAATTCTTCAGGTGTAACATCTTCGTATGCTCCTTCTTCGTGGGCCTTCACGTAATCTGCAGGAAGCTTAGAAATATTTTGTTTAATAGCTGCCTCGTTAGCATCTAATTTAGCAACAAAATCCTTCACTTCTGCAAGAGCAGATCCCCAAGGAATATCTGATGTTTTAACTAAAGGATTATTAGCTTTAATTGAAGGAAAGCCTTCTACGTCTCCCATCTTAGAAGATATTGAATTTATATCTGCTGAAAGATCTTCTCCTTCTTGTTGTAAATATAATTTTTTGATTTCTCCCCAAGCAGAGATTGGTGTACCATCATTAGATATTGTCCAAGATCCTTTAACAACTGAAAGTACTGTTGCTATACATGCTAAATCTTCGTCACTTACATATCCATCTAATGTATCAACTAAACCTCCTACCATTCCTAGTAGATTGTTTCTTTCAATGTACCCATCAACTACAGTAATAATAAATGAGTTTCTCCCCGATATAAAATCTGCTACTCCTGAACCAACTGTTCCACCTATTAGTCCTGCAGATGTTCTTCCTATGATAGGTATTGTTTTATATTTAGCAAACCATTTTGCTGCTTGTTTAGAATTCCACGATGCAAGGGATTTAGCAGAAACTTTTTTAGCAAATTCTTTTGCTGTCATAGCAACCCCTCTGTTTGCTATTGCTTTTAATGATGATGTTCCAGCTTTAGCTAAATATCCTGATCCAGGAATAGCAAAGCTTATAGCTGTTAATGCTACTTCTTTAGCCCAAGCACTTAATAAACTTTCATCAAAAGCAACTGGATAAGTCCCAGTTTCTGGGTATTTAATACCTTTCCATTCATCTCTTGTTGGTAATATTTTTTCTTCTTCCTTTTTTTCTTCGTCATCTTTTTTAGTATCAGTACTACCATCGCATGGTACTACTTTACCTTGAGCAATTGAATCTTTAATACAAGAATCTTTTATCTTTTTTGGTAAATTTTTTCCTAGATCATTTTTAACTCCACTCCCTATAGCAGCTGGGGTTTCCTCGTCCATTCTAGAAAAATAATATGATTCCTCTATTACAGAATAAAAATCTTCAAAAGATAAAACTGATGATTCTTTTACATTTTCCATCTCTTGAATTTTAAGATCTATAGAGATTTCTTCTGATCTATTATCTTTTATAGCTCCTAGTACAGTAGCTGTTGATGTGTCTATATCATTTTCAGTAAGTGCCATGATACCATCATACATTTCTTTAGTTAAATCTCCTGTTAAAGATTGGCCTGAGTTATTAGAAAGATATCCCCAAATAATATTACAAACTGTTGCCGTACCTTTTCCGTAAACATTATCTGAACCACCTTTTTTACTTAAGTAAGATTTAACAGAAGGAGCAATAACCATTAATTTAGATTGAATCTCTCCAATTTGACTACATTTAGTATTTAAAGTTACCGGGAAAGTACAATCTTTAGTTTTAACAGGTGTAGGAGTAGGTTTAACTTCTTCCTGCTTTTTAACCGGAATACAACCACCAGAAGCAATATCAAAAACATGATCTGGAGGACAAACACTTTCAACTGGAGGAGCTATAACATTAGATACCCCAGCATTTTTTAAAACCCCATCTTTTACTCTTGTGTATTCTTTTTTCTGTCTTATAATTTCGTTGATAAGACTGTCTTGTTGTCTAAGGTAATCTCTTCTCTTTATCTCTCCTGAAGGAGTAATAATATTTTTTATCCCTTTTCTGTCTACCATTTGTAGATCCTGAGCTTTTTTATAAAGATCAGAAGCTATTTTTTCGTATCTTTTTACGTCTGCATTATCTTTTAATGCTGGGTTATACTTATCCCTATCAATCATTCCTACAAAAGCTGATGAAGCATCTAAAGATTCTTTAGATTTATTAAAAGCTTTTCCTCTTTCTTCCCCTGCTTCTACATCGGTTGTTTCTGAGTCTTGTGTAGATTCTTTAACAACTAATCCTTTTTTAACTACCTCATTGAAAAGAGTAGGATTAGTTTTTTTCATTTGAGATTCTCTCTGTTTTAAATCCTCTTCAAAGTTATTAAGAATTTTTGTTACAGTATCTTTCTTTGTACTGTCAAAAATTTTAGGATCAGCTAAAGTTTGTTCAACTGAAGCAAAAGAATCCATAACATATCTTATGTTTTTATCGTATGCTTCTTTTTGTACCTTGTCTAAAGCCTTGAAAGATTCTAAAGAACTAATCAAATATTGTCTTAGAGCTCCCATGCTTTTACACTCTAATATTTTATTCTTTACCTCTTGAAATCCTCTTACAGTTTTAGCATTTTCCATTCGAGAATTCATAAGAATAGAGAAAAAAGTATTCATTATGTTAACTACTGTACCTATTGCATCAACAGCAACCGGTTTTTTGTCTTTATCTTCATTTACTGAAGAAATTAGACTTTCGTAGATGGGATTTAATCCCCCGTAAGGCTTTTTAAATTGATTATTCATTGTATATATTTGTATATGCTTTAGAAATTAATTCTATTATCTTTTGTATATATCCTTCATTTCTTAATTTTTTAAACACTAAGTTTTCAACTGAAAATTCTCCTTCTCTTGCAAGGCCTTCAGTTCTCATTTTCATTATCTTAGATTTTAGCTTAACTGCATGTTGGTATATCTCTTCCTCTGAAACTGATGAGAAATTAGTGGAATTTATTAGATTTTCCATTTCTAATATCTCAGAAACTATTCCGTCGAATTTTTTGTCTACATCGTTGTAATCTATTTCTGGTAGATTATATTTAGGTACTCTTATCCACTTATTATTCATTAAAGAAAATAAGCCAGAAGCGGTATGAGGAAATTCTATGTCCTGTATATAAACCTCAACATCATGTCCTCTTAGAATAACTTTATGTCTTAGATTCCATATAAATCTCATCCCATCTAAGGATTTTTTTACAAGATCTACATTGTCATCTATTTTACTAAAATCTACTAATATGTGGACGTCTAGATCAGATTTATCTGTCCAGTTATAATTTGCAAGAGATCCTGTTAATTGGATATCACTTATAGGAACATTTAGATTTAAAGAGCTATAAAAATCCTCTGCTATTTTTATTAGCTTTTCTCTTATCTGAGGATCAAAAGAATCACCCTTCCAAAATGAATTATTTAATTCATTTTTATAGAAATCGTTTCTGTGTTCTTGTTCGTTTACGAAAGAATAAAAATTTAAAATATTTTTCAACCTGGAATATTTTTTTTATATATCCAGTTTTTCTAAATATATTCTACGAGGAGATCTTTTTAAAGCAATGCATTGTACACAAGACATCTTTTTCACAATAATCTTTTATTTCTTCAAAAGCTTTTTCTACCCAAAAAGAATTGTGTACTTTAGAACCGTCTAGATTGTCTTTGGAAGTTGGAACTCCTAAAACATGTGACATTAAATCTAAAGATGAAAATGTTTGTCCCCAAGCACCAAAAGCAAATATTTCTCCCAAATCTATAAAAGATGTTTCCCATGGTTTTTTATTCCATGTCTGGATAATAGGATCTGGAGTTATTGAATTAATAAGCATTCTTTTTCCGAGAAAAGGTATATCAAAATTTTTAATATTCTGTCCTCCTAGTTTATATCCCTTTGATCTAGTGTTTGCTAGGATTTTATTGGTTTTTTCTAAAATATCTTTTTCGTCTTCTCCATGAAAACTCACGATTTTCTCTGTTCCCTCAGGAGTAAAAAAACCAAAGCTCACACAAACAATTCTACCGAATTCAGGATGCAGTGATGATCTATTCATCCATAAATCTTCTGGATCTGAAGATTCACCAGGTTCAATATTTTTTTGTAACCACTTACATCTTTTAACCCAAAGATCTGATAAGTGCGGATCGTTATCCTTAAGATCTTTAAGAGTATTGTATAATCCAGATGTTTCTATGTCGAAATAAACTGTGTTGTCTGTTAAATTTTTTGGTATCATGATATATAATTAATATGGAAAAATACGGTTATAAGAATATTAATTCTAGACGTGAATTTGAAAAAGCTTCAAAAAAAGGAGGAAAAATTAATTATGGCCCGCCTGAAAAAAAGCATTTAACAAATTATGATTTCATAGATTGGGGTACACAGGGAGATTGGGGAATGCCTGGACAAACTAGATACTTTGTAAAAACTATAGATGATTTAATTGGAGCTAGTAGTAAAGCTTCTACCTCAATAGAAAATAAAAGAAAACCAAAAGGTTACGTTGGTTGGTAGTTAGCTTCTACCCATTTTTTATCAATCCAAAAAGTTCTTTTTTTGGAATCCTTTAAAGGGAAACATTTTTCTCTAATCCCGTAAAATTTCATCCATGATCTAAAGTCCATTCCTTTATCTAGAATATCCTCGTTGTTATACCAATCTTTAAGCCTTCCACCACCTAATAAATAAGCCTCTTTAGGTATTTTATTACATAGAGTAATTACTTCGGGATTGGATTTTATGTAATCCCTTGCAGGGGATTTAGGATTAGAGTTAATTCTTCCTAAAATTTCTGCTCTTAAATAATTCCCTATTCCATTAAAAAATTCTTGGTCCATGATTAAATCATACATGGGCTTATGAAAATTTTTACCTTCTAAAGAATTGTATATTTTTTTAGAAAAATCGTCAAACTCTGTAACAGGACAAGGTCCTCTGTTTTCATTCCATTTATTGTCAACTTTCCATCTAGCAAACCTCCTTAAATCGTACATACACAAGTCGTATTGATCACTACAGAATTTTAAATGTGTATGCTTGGGAATTTCTGAAATTTGCTCTGTGTACTTAAAATTACCAGACATACCCATCATAAAGTAAACAGATATGTTATTACTTTCGTTATAGAAATCTATTCTTAGTTCCTTTCCTCTAGATTCGCTTTTTATGTAAGCTCCCTCAGAAAGAATTTTTTCAACCTCAGATAAATCCGTCTTAGATTTATGAGATGGATTTTTCCATATTTTATAAAATTTTTTATTTGAGCATTTGTTGTTAATATGGTCGCTCATTATTTTTATTTCAGCTAATTCAGGCATATCGCAAATATAAAAAATTATTCTGGATTAGGTAAATTATTATCAAAAGCCACATCAACTACTAAATTATAAGGATTAAGATCCTCATTTTTTATAATCTCTTCACTATTAGAAGGACAATAAAACATAATTGGATTATCTCTTTCTGCCCAAGTCGAAGCTGCAAGAAAAAAGCTTTCCTTATATGTTAATCCTCCTTGGTTAGTTCTATGTGACGAAGTTCTAAAAACTATAGGAATTTTCTTTTCTACATAAGTAACTGAAAGAAGATCCTTTACAGAAAAAAGACTAGGTTTTTCATCGTTAACTATGCAGATCTGTTTTTGTATTTGCCAAGGAACACTCTCAAAAAATTTGCAGAATTCCAGCATACTTTTTCTTCTATTTCCCTTAGCACCTCCTATATGACAAACTAAAGGTATATCGAATTTTCCTGCGTCAATTTCTTCTATAAGCTTACCAACTTTAAGTATTTCGTTTTTTGCTAACTTTTTTGAATTCTTATCTGTTGAAACAACATAGTGTTTACTTTTTATATAGAAACCAATCCTAATATTTAGATCGTCCATAAAATGTAAAAATCTTTCCTTTTCAGGATAGGAAACTTCAGTATTACTTTCTATATCTCTTTCAGAAAGCTCAACAACAAAAAGTTTATATCCTAAGTTTAATGAGCTTTTTATTTGATCACATATTCTTCTTGCTAGAGATGCTTCTCTACTTAAAGCAGGATCAGGAAGCCTAATCACAATACCGTTTCTTATATTATCCATATTATTTCTATCAAAGAAATAAAGCGAAGTTTCTACAAAGAATCAAACTGCTCTAAAGTCATTTTAGGCCAAGATTCTAATAAGCTTATAGGTGAAAGATTTGCAACCTTAACACCTCTTTTTTCTAACTCATTTCTTAAAGAAGAATATTCTAGATCTATATTTTTTAAATGTTTGGAGAGTTTATGTGTTCCTGTTTCTGAAAAGAAATGATTCTGTGAGAAATCAACTCCAACCATTCCTATTTTCTTTGCACCCATTTGGTAAGCTATTATTGCCGCCATATAAGGTGAATTCATAGTGTGATCTACAGCATTAAAATTATCCAAATTAGGCTCGCCTCTTTTTCCTATTTTTATCTTTGCAATATTTCCTGCTCTTGTTATTGGACCAGGTTTATCTAAATGTGTAAAAATAACTGGACTTTGTGAATCTCTGATATAATCCCATCTTCCTCTCATAAAAGTCTTTATATCATTAACTACAACTAAAAAATCAGGGGTTAATATTCTCTCAATATCATTTACCCCTACAATGTAATATTTGCTAAAATCTTCAAAAAGATTTATTGAGCTTCCGCATCCAGCAACTATAAATGTTTCTCCCTTGAATTTTCCTATATAATCAGGATTTAGGTTGTGTCCTAAGTAACTACTTTTTATAGTTGTTTTTATTCTTTTTCCACTATACATAGGAGGATTAAAAACTTCTTCTTTATTGTTTTCTTTTAATTCATAAGAACCATAATTGCTAGGAGGAACATAGTTTGGATTTCTTGATATCTCCCTGCTGATTCTCAATAGATTTCTTTTTCTTTCTATTGACATTTTAATTCTAAATAAATCTGTTAATAAGATCTGTTGAATCTTTCAAATGGTTATCTCTAACTTCTCCGTAAGATTTTCCTGTTGCTTCTGGGAAATTCATTATCATAAATTTCTTAGCTTCTTGTTCGTTCTTCATTTCTAAAAATAAAATACTTGCTAAGCACTTTATATCTTCAATTACATCTTTTATTTCAGGATGATTCATTAAATATGAGTAGCACTCAACAGCTTTTATTTTATTTTTCAAGTCCTTAAGGTTATCAGATCTTTTACATGTTATTGTTTGACTTGTAGGATCAATCATGAATTCTTTAAAGATTAATTGATCTGCTGGAATTTCGTCTTCAAATTTTATTTTCCATCCTGTTCCCATTGGACCTTCTGCTAGACCTTCTCCGTCTGTATTAATATAATCTGTATTATTATTTTCTAAAGATCCCCAAACAATGTTACCACCTGTGTACTTTAAATTCTGAGCATTCTTTTGTCTTGCAGTAATTCCTTGTCTCATATCTGTTGTTGAATTACCTCTATCGCTTACAAACTCTAATGATCCAGGAATAAGTGTATAAATTTTATTATCCTTAGATCGCATTATTTTAATCTTATAAGATTTTCCGTCTTTTTCTTTATATGTTTCTATTACTTCACCCTCTATTTTTTTGTTTCTCCCTTTTACATTACCCCTGACTAAATCACCTATTTGAAAAGCAGAATCTTTAACCAAAAGACTTGGATCTGGATCTCTCCCAACTGCTATAGATAAATCATCATAAGCTTTATAACTAACTTTAAAAACTCCATTTGAGCTATTAAAACTGTCACCAGTTAGTGTCTGTGAAAAGTATTCATTTAAGGGTTTTATAATAGTATTTTTCATTTTTGTTTTTTATAAGTATCTATCAGATCCCTGATTTTAGAAGCAAGCTCGTAGTTTTCTTCTTTTAGTGCTTTATCCAATTGTCCTTGAAGATCTTGTGTTGCTGAATCTGTTTTTTCTTCCTCGTGCACCATTTCTTTAGAGATAACAACCATTGGAGAAAAATGAACTTCTAATATAGATTCTAAGATTGGAATAAATTGACTTCCCCCTCCTTGTATTTCATTTCCATTTTCGTCTGTTTCTGGAAATTCCGCTTCCCATTCTCCGTTAACCCAAATTACATTCCAAGGACCGTACATAAATTGTGAGAGGTCGTTTTCTACTATATGATTAATAACTGATCTAACCTCTTCTTTTATGTGATCCTTATTTAATTTTACACTTTTTTCTAATTTTTTAATACCAGGAATTTGTGTTGTTTCTGTACCTACACTTCTACCAACCAATTTATAGAACTTATAGATTAAATCCCAATCAATCGTATCCAGAACCCTGTTTATTAGTACTTTATTTTTTTCTGATATTGTCATTTATTAATCTTTTAGTTTGTAGCCACATCTGTCTGAAGTGTTCCGGTATTATCCATATAAAATAAATAAGAACCTCCTGTAGTACCCATAATCTTTGTATCGTATGTTGCATTATATATGTGTGTTGATCCTGTATAATCTTCAGAATTACAAGTACTAGCATCACATGCTAATATTTCTTGTTGAGTAAATAAATAGCCAAACCAACAAGATGTAATATAATTAAATTTACAATTTGATATTTGGGCAAAATAATTACTAGAATTAATATAATTAAACTGTGAATGAGCAGAAGCATTTGGATTACCAAAAGTACTTCTGAAAGTTGTATTTGTAATTTCTTTAAAATCTGATGCAATTATTGAGGAATTAAAAATGTTAAATTGTGAACTATCTAAGCTAAATGATTCTACATAATCACAAGCTAGAATATTAGAATTACAGTTTTTAAACTCTATAGAATTGGCTTTAGGGTAAATAGGTACAGGTAGCAAACCAGTATAAGCTAAGCTAAAGAGAATTCCTATTGAGGAATTTATTTCTATGTTTTTGTTTATACAATCAATATCACCAGTATATTTAAAATAAAATGTAGACACAGAGGAATTACCTTTCGAATAAAATCCGTTTATAGTACTGGAAGTACCAATAGAAACACCAAGATCCGTTACTAGAATTATGTTAGGTATAGAAGTATTAGCTATAGGTAGACTCGTAAAATAATAGGTATCAAAACTATTTCCCTCTGTAGATGGAAATCCGCCTCTTTCTTCTATGCTAATATTTTTAGTAACTGAAAATTTAGGACTAACAGTCAAAAAATCTTGATAATCGGTGCTATCTACAGGAATTGTTACAAAGGTAGAAGTTTTTCCTAAATTGAAACTGTGGGCATATGGCTGAGGAAAAATATAAGAATTACTTGTATCTAATACTTTAATAAATCCACCCTGCTGGTATGGTTGATATGTACTAGCAACAACATTATGAATTGCTAAATAGTAACAATTATCCACTGAATCAAAAACTAATGTGCCTGAAGGATATCCAGTAACGCTATCCCATGTAGGAATACCAGTAGTATCTATTGCCCATCTTCTAAATAAAAAAACTCTCCAGTCGTAATAAGTTTCAATATTATTTATTGTATCTTTCCTATATGTTATTCTACCTTTAAATCCATCTACTGGTAATCCACTATCAGAAAAAGCAGCATCAATTAAAATCTCTTTATAATCGTGTCTCCAATAAATTAAATCCTGACGATAATCCTCTGAAATTACTCTATTATCATAATAGGTATCTGTTATTGCAAAAACATAAATAGGTTCAGTTGGACCTACATTTACAGGTAAAGAAGGATCTTCTAAAATGTAATGTACTGTTTGATAATCCGAAATTCTATACCAAGCACCAGGGATTAAAGAATTAGTACTAACAAAATTATCAAAAGCAGAATATGTTGTATTAATAATTCCAGGATATGCAGGTTGTTCTACGCTAATATGTGCAATATAATTAGTTGAATCTACTATTCTTATAAGAGCTGAAGTACCGTTAGTATTTAGTACTATACTCGGCTGTCCATTTATATAATGTCCAGGAGGAGCGTAAATTGTTATATTATTAATGTCAGAGGCATTTACTGAATCTATAACATATAATTTATATTCATAATCCCATTTTTCTTCTATTGGTAATAGATCTATATCGATAGTTCCTGAACTAACATCACATTTTAATAACTCGTCTGATTCTACAACACTATAAGCTCCAGCAGTTAAAACTGTTGGATTATGATCAAATATAAATGCTCTACTTTGATACGTTTTTCCCATTTTTTTTTAATTATTTTCTGGATTGTATATCTTTTTAATAAAAGAATCTATTTTATCCCTATAGCTTTTTTCTAAATCTTCAATGTTCTTTGAATCAAATTTAGCTTTCCATTGTATGGATATTACTTTATCGTCAAAATAGATGATTGTATAATCAGGGAAAGAGAAAAAAGATTTAGTAATAGAAATAATATCTTCTAATTCTTTTTTTGGACCATCTGGTATATTTTCTATACTAATTGGTCCAAGTGCTGTTAATATTGATTTTTTATGAACGTTTATCATTTTTATATTATTTGTACATTTGGATCTATTATCATTGTTGTCCAAGGAATAATGTTAGTAACACTTTCTCCTAAAGGATCCCATATTGAAGGATCAAGATTTGAAAAGCAGTTATTATAAATTTTTATCTCTAAAGGTATCTCCGGAGATCCTCCTCCATTATCTACATAAAAATTATATTTATTTAGTGTAGGACTAACTAATTCAGAGTAATATTTAGATCCATCTAAAATTAAAGCATAATCTTGATAAGTAGAAGGAGGAGGTCCGTAATAAGCATTTGCATATACTAAATCAAATCCAGATTCAAAATAGAAAAGAGTTCCTTTAACATAAATCTGAGAATCGTCATATTGTTGTATTCCTATTGCAGAGCTTGTAGCACTCTCGTCATCGTATATTTTATATATTATTTTTCCGCCAAAGATTGAAAATTTAGAATTTGTATTTATATAATAAGTACCTCCAAAATACCCTAAGGATGAATAATTTATAGCAGGAGTTTCAAAACCAGCTGGTAGGTAAACAGTACCTATTTCTATTACTTTCGGATAGAATTTTACGTCCCCTCCTTCTACCCAAAAACAGTAACCATAAAATTTACCGTAGTCTATACTGATATTACTTTTTGGAAGTAAATTATCATTGTTTCCAAAATATCCAAAATCTGGTGCGTAATCCTCTACCCCTATATCATAATATCTAAAATCCCAATAATATGGATTTGGATATCCTCCATAAAATTCTGTACTCACATTATCTGCCTCTTCTGTAAATACTTCAGAGCTTACTTTTATAGCTGTATATTTTTTAATGTTTGCATTAAATTCTCCGTTCTCTTGATAAAAGAAAGATTTTGAATATAAACCAATATTGCTGTTTATAATCCACTTTATTTCGTCAATATTAATATTTACTATACCTCCTTCCATTCCTGAATGCGTACTTCCCATTTGAATAGTAAAAACGAATTGTCTTTTTACATTATAATATAAATTGCCATCTGTTACATAAAAACCTGCATTTGTACTTTCAGCATTAAAATTAAATACTGTTTTAGTATTTTCTAGATTTATCATCTGTGATTCAGCCTTAGGAGCTCTTCTTACAAAAGTTCCGTCCCCGTAAACATTACATTTAACAGGTCTTCCTTGTATTGCAGGAGAAACGTCAGAATCTATATCATTATATGAATCATCAAATATATAATTATACATTATTGCTCCTGGGTGTAAATACCAATCTATGTGATTATACATAAGATTGATTTCAGGAGTAACTTCTAACGGAAAATAAATTGCTCCATCTGTAGCAGCGTCATAAAGTCCAGGAAATATGTGTATTTCTATTCTTCTTAGTATATCTTTTAGTACGGAATAAGATATAGAACCTATTGACGAGACATAACCGTTCTGATATCCCGAAGGAATTGAAATAGCACCAGATGTATACATATAATTAACAGCTGCTAATAAAGCTCCATAAGGAGTAGCAAAAGGCTTGTGCATATTTCCAAATTCTCCTGTAGTATCGTCTCCGTTAGGATCAACAAAAACTGCATAAGCATGCAAGAAATCTGTTGCACCACCAGTAGGTCCAGTAGGTCCAGTTTCTCCAGTAGGTCCTGTTGGCCCAATATCACCAGTAGGTCCAGTAGGCCCAGGATCACCAGTAGGTCCTGTTACCCCTGCTCCTGTTGCTCCAGTTTCTCCTGTTGGTCCTGTTGGTCCTATATCACCAGTTGGTCCAGTTGCACCAGCTCCAGTAGGTCCAATAGAACCTTCCATGACAAACATACTAAAACCGGTATCACTGTTTGTTATATCTACTATTCCTGCACCACCAGCTAAAGATTCCGTTTTTACCCAGAATGTATCCCCTAATATTACATCGACTATACCAGTAACAGTCAAAAGGTTGTAAGGAATATTTACTCCTGTAGGTACGTCTTCTATTGTGGAATAACCTCTAAAATTTGTTACCTCGACTGGAGTAACTATGTCTCTCCATAATGTTGTTCCTATAAAGTTAGTTCCCCCTGTTGCTGTTTGGTTGCTACCTACTTTATAACTAATAAAATATTTACCAGTTTGGAGAACCTGTACATAAACACCCGTTGCACCTGCAAAAGTAAAACTACCTGTTGCAAAATATGTTGGGTCTATTAAATTTGTTGTATCAAAATCTATAGGAGTAACTCCACCAGGTGAAAGACTTTGTGTTGTACTAAACTTAGTTAAATCTATATGTCCAAGAGTTGCCGGAGTTCCAGCTGGACCAGTTGCTCCTGGATCTCCAGTTGCCCCAGTTGCTCCGATGTCTCCAGTTGGACCAGTGACACCATTATCTCCAGTAGCACCAGTTATTCCAATATCTCCTGTTGCTCCAGTTGCTCCTGTAGGACCTTTTAAATTATAAGAAAGAGTCCATATACCAGAATTATTAACATAAACATTACCAGTGTCTCCATCTAAATAAAGATCTCCACTTGCACCTAATCCGAAAGTAGGTGCTCCAGTTGCAGAATACCAGTTTGTTCCTGTTGCACCTGTTGTTCCTTGTCCTGTTGCTCCATTTGCTCCTGTTGCTCCTGTTGGTCCAGCAACACCAGTATTTCCAGTTGCTCCGGTTGATCCTTTAGGACCTGTTGATCCAGTTGCTCCTGGATTACCTGCTGATCCTTTAGCTCCATTTGGCCCAATAGGACCAGTTACACCAGTAGGACCTGTAATTCCTATGCCTGTTGCTCCAGTAGCACCAGTAACACCAGCGCCAGTTGCACCGGTAATTCCTATACCAGTTGGTCCGATAGATCCAGTATTACCTGTAATCCCTGTTGATCCAGTAGATCCTGTAGCACCAGCACCAGGTCCAGTTGGTCCAGTTGGCCCTTGTGTTCCTAATAAAGAAATCCAAGCTCCTGTTCCATTTACTCCACCTGACATTGTACCTCCAGTAACACTAGTAGGAACTGATCCAGTAACAGTTATAATATCAGAGTTACCAGATGCTCCTAAACCAGGTAAAGCAAGTAGAGTTACTGTGTTTAAGTTGTATTGAGCTAAGCAAGGTCCGCCAGTATTATTTATTACTGCCTGTGCTAATAATTGAGATGTATATACATTGTTATATTGCCAAGACGTTTGTCCTGCTGTAACCCCGTTATATAAAACTGCTATAGTTTGACCTGTTGATCCAGTTGCTCCAACAGCAAAAGAGAAAGACGCTTTTACTTCCCCGTATTTTAAAAATACCTCGTAATCCTGTCCTATGAATCTCATCTGTCCAGGGATACCTGGTTGTATTGATTCATCTGTGTAAGTTCTGTCTATTATAAATCTTAATCTTCCACCATTGTTGGAAGTTCCTATTATTGCATGTCTACCGATTAAAGCATCGTTTATGGTGTTTAAACCATTACTTAATACTTCACCATTGCTTCCATTTAATTGTATAGACGTAGTACCATTTATTGGTAATCTTACAATATTAGATTTTAATAGTCCTAAGTTTATTCTTCCCTCAGGAAAATTCATGGACTTGTCCTGAATCGATATCCCAAATGCGTTATTTATAAGAAGAATAGCCTCTTGTAACTGTGCAAAATTAGAATTAGTAATAGAATTGTTAGCACCTATTGTATTAGATGCTAAAAGCTGTTTTATAGTCAATTGATTTAATTCCTTCATCCCGGAAGTATTTTAGATATATATCCGGATTGGAATTCGTGAATCCTAAATAAGGATCTTTTCTATTTCTTTATAGAATGAATGAAAATTTTTAGGAAAAAAATCTTTCATTTCTTTTATTTCTCTACTAGAAATTTGGTATTTTTCTTTTATAAAATCTATTACTTCTTCCTTATATTCATAAGAACTAGACTCTTTTTCACCCTTTTGTGTTTTAGTCCAAATCCATTGAGGTGTTTTTTTATAATAGTGAGACATAAAAACCTTCCAGAAGTCTACAACTTTTTCTGGTTGTATTTTTATATGATTGAATGAATTTGCTTGTAGTGGAAAATTAATAGACATAATTCTATTAATCATAAAAAGATTTTTTGCTTTATCTTTATCTTTAATACCATTCCATTCTTTAGTATTAAAAGCTTTTATTATTTCGTATGGATTGTTCATTGGAAAAGTTCAAAAGGATCAAATCCACTAGGTGTATTGTTAGTTCCACACCATGGGGATTTATCAATTAATTGTTTTTTGTTTATTACTGGGTTAGATCTTTCTTTGGAATTTTCTTTTTCTATATGCTCTGATATTCCATCTATAATATCAGAAGGAATTGTTTTAGAATTAAGCCAAACCAATTTAGCATTCTCTTCGTAATATAGTTTAAACTTTTCTCTGTTTTCTGTGTTATCAGTCTGTGATAACATTCTTAAACATAATCCTGATAACCAAGAAAGAAATTCTTTATTGTCCCATATTTCTTCCATATCTTTTTTGGCCCAAGAAGACTGCAGATAAAGATCCCATATTTTTTGTGCTTTGCTGTCTGATACGTTGTAAACTTTTCCTCCTTTAAGAAAAGGAAATACCCCAGGGACATCGTCTTTCTTATCACCTGTAAGTATCTTCTTAAACACCAGTTCTTTCGTATTTATTTTGTCTATAACGCACGATGTTATAAGTTTATCTAGTTTATAGTCACTTGATCCTGAAGAAGGATTAACGTCAAATATAGTGGGTTCTAGATCAGGATTAAGTTTCCAGTCATGAGATACTGATATTTTATTATTTTTAGAATTGGTATTCCAAATTCCAGTCCATCTTTGATCTGTATAATTTACTAACTGGTGCATATCCTTATCGCCACTTATAACTATAACGCAGTCTTCTGAATCTTTTAAATGATCACACCAAGCCCAAATTAAATCGTCTCCCTCAGCTCCTGTATATCTGCTATATGTGTAACCGTTTGATTCAAGAAAAATCCCAAATTCGTCCATTAGCTTAAAGAAAGATCCCCAATCTACACCTTCACTTTTAATTCTGCTTTCTTTGTAAACACTTCTTGATATTTTAAAATCTTTTCTCCAAGATCTAGAATCTTTACAAAAGATAACGCGATTTATGTCAGGAATCTGATTTAGAGAATAACAAAGATCTGTTATTACTTTTCTCATGAACAAGTTTCTATCACTTTCAGAAGATAAAACATCTCCAGGTGATTTAGCGCCAAATCCGGAAAAAATCCCGAATGTCTTGTGGAATAAATAATTACCATCTGCTACTACTGTAACCATTTTTATTATTTTTTTATAGACTAAAAGTCTTCGTTTTTAATCATTATATCATAGTCTAAAAATTGAAAAAAATCCTCTCTATCTGCTTTTAATCTGCGCTCCACATTGTCAGCATCATTCCTATTTTTTAGTCTTTCTACTCTTACCTCCTCTGAAGGATTTATATAAATTACAAATGATTTACTTCTGTATTCTTTACTCAAAGATTTAACACCTTTAGGGTCTAGAATAAAAAGATTTTTTTCTTCGAATTCACCTTTGGATATACCATAATACCACCCATTAAATTGCTGGATCTCTAAAAATATATCTTTATTTAATTCAAAAAAATCATCATCTCTAAAAAAATAATCTACACCTTCTTTTTCATTTTCTCTAGGAGGTCTTGAAGTAAAGGATATTCCATAAGAAAAACCTCTTTCAACCATCTTTTTTCTTAGAAAATCTTTTCCTGAACCCCCTGGTCCTACTATTATTATTTTATTAGTCATGATTACTTTGTCATTTCTTGTATGCTAAATATTAATGCTAAGAGACAGGTAACAGAATCTATTACAGTATTTCTCATTGATTGATATTTTGCAACCTCTATTATAATTCTAGGTATAAGATTATTTTTTTCTGGTTTTTTCTCTTTTATCCAGTCTATGAATTCCTTAGATAAGCAGTCCATTACTTCGTCTACTTTGTTAGAATATTGGCCAACTATCAAAGAGTAACTTTTTCCTGGATCCTGTTTAGAGAATATTAAATCGAATATCTCCTCGTGATTCCAAAGAACCTCTTTTATTTTTTGTTCTGTAAGATCTGTTACTCCGTCAATGTTCCATCTCTGTATTGTGTTTAGAGCAGACCTCATATCAGGAAAATATTTTTTAGTAAACAACTCAAGATTTTCGTCCGAGTGATTTATTCCTAAAGCAGTTAATATTTTACTAACTCTTTCTTTCCATTGTGTTTGGATATCTGCTTCTTCACTTTTGTCAATAGGATCAAAATCATATAATTCAAATCTTGAACGGATTGCCTCTGGTATTTTATTTAGATAATTACAAGTAGCTACGAATCTAGTTCCTTTAGCATACTTTTCTATTGTTCCTCTTAATGCTTTATAGAATTGTTCAGAAGCACCATCAAACTCATCTAGAACCACAATCTTTGTGTTGTTTTCCCCATCCATGATAGAAACAGTCGAACAAAAATCGTGTATTTTAGTTCTTATTGTGTCTACTGAACTTTCATCTGAAACGTTTATAAAGATATGAGGATTGTTCTTCATTAAGATTTTAGCCATGCTTGTTTTACCAGATCCTGGGGATCCTGACAATAAAACATTCTGTTGTAATCCCCCTTCAAAAGAACTTTTAATTCTTTTTGGAAGTATCATGTGTTTAAGATCTTTAGGTCTTAATTTTTCAGTTAATAGTTCTTGTATCATTTTATTCTTTCTAAAATTTTTTTAATTCTTTCTTCTGTAACCCTTATTGCTTCTTTTTTATACTTCCATATTTCTTTTATTTGTTTAGTATTTGCTGAACTCATATCGTAGCTTTTTAAAACCCTCCATTTATAAATGCTGGAAAGTCTTCCCCTTTCGTATGTAATAATTTCGTTTTTTTTTGCTTTTAGAAGAAAATTAAATATGCTTTCGTAATTGGGATTTTTAATATTTTTTATAGCGGAAGATATTTTTTTCAATTCAAGATCTTTGGATATTTTTTTAATTATTTTTCCGAATTTATTGTAAAAATCCTCTTCTCTTTCTTCTTTTTTTGTTCTTAAATTTTCAAGATGCTTTTCTCTGTACTGTAAAATTTTTTCTTTATTATACTTGCACCATTGTTTCATGTAATTTTTTTGATAATCTAAAATTTTTGGATTATCTTTTTTCCATTCAGTTGCTTTTTTCTTAGCACAGATTACACATTTATTTGCTACCCCGTTATAGGAGTAATACTCAGTAATCCCGTGAACAGAACATTCTTTTAATATAGTAGCCATTTTTAATTATTTACATAAGTTTATCATATCGTCTGCTAAATCCTTATCATTTCTAATCTCTACAAATCTTGGTAAGAAAAGAGACCAATTTCCATTCTTATCATTTATAACAACATTATATTGGACAGAACATATTTTACCAATGTGTGAGTCTGCTTGAGCACTTAATGTTTTAAGATCTTCATCAGTAAATCCTGATCCGATTTTAACTTTTAATTGTCCAGATCTGTCTTCACAAATAAATCCCCCAATAAAGCCTTCTCTCTTACCTTCTCCTGGGTACCAACCTTTAATAACTAAATCACACTCATTAACCTCTTTTAGTTTTATCCAGCTTTTAGATCTTTTACATTCATAAACATGGTTGGGATTCTTAAGAATAACCCCTTCACCACCTTTATCAACCACTTTTTTATAATATGAATATAAATCTTCTTTTTCTTTTGTTATAAAAGATTCTGCTAAAGTTAAATGTCTAGGGTTGTGATTTTTAAATACCACTTCTAATGTTTCTCTTCTTATCAAAAAAGGTATTACACCTTTACCTTTTTTTAGTGTGTCTCCGTCTTCTAAATCAAAGATATTAAATATTAAATCGTCTCCTATTGTTTCAGCTGGTTTCCCTTTAAGCATTTGATTTACTTTACCTGAAACACTCTTTCTGTTTATATCAGTAAGTTCACCATCAAAAAACCAATCCCCCATAAGATTAGAATTACCAAATATCTCTAGACATTCATCTGATATTTTTTTAAGATACTGATTTGGTATTTCGTTGAAAGCTCTTGTAAAAAATTTAACCTCACCGGAAGATACAAAAGCTATAACCCTAACACCATCGTATTTTTCTTCACAGATTATTTTTTCCCATTTGTTTATTTCGTTCTCGTCATCTTCTGCTAGCATAAGACTTGGATCTGGAATAACATCTTTTCCGAAAGCTTTATTTATTAATTTTGCACCTATACCGATATTAAGTCTTTTAGTTAAAACTTTACCTAACATCTTCCTGTGTTCGTAAGGAAGATTAGAACAATTTACTATTTCAAAGGCTTCTTCTCTGAATTTATCGTTTGGAGCAGGAGCTAAAAATAATCTTCCAGTTAAATCCTTAAATTTTTCAAAAATATCATAATCTATTTGATATGGAGATTTTTCTAAAACCTCTAGCTTATGGAGCTTAGTAGTCAAAAAGGGATCTAAAGCTACCTTTAAAAGATATTCTAATACTGCGGAATAATTGTTCTTAATTAATTCCTGTTTTGTTTTTTGTGACCCTTCTCCAGTAGATGATTCTATCTGAAGTAGAATAGAAAGTTCTTTTTCCATTTATAAAGTGTTTTTGCAAATGTAGAATTTTATACTAGATAAAAAAAATGTTTTCTACACTATTTTATACTTTATTGAAAATAGTTAGTTTCTATTATTTAAAATTGATTTATGCTGGAGTTTCTTCTGCTGTTTCTGCTTCACCACTCTCTGCTTCACCACCACCTTCTGGGGCTGCTTCTTGTTCTTCCCCTCTTTCTTTTGCCTTTTCTATATAGCTTTTATTCATCTGAATATCGTCATTATTAATACCAGAATATCTTTCTATTAAAAAGTCCTGATTGAAATATTGAACCTCTTCATCGTTTACAGTTTCTTTAATCTCCCCCAATGCAGCAATAAAATCTATTTTTTTCAATAGCTGCTCTATTTCCCTAGATTCTCCAAAAGAGTTATCACTTTCGAATTTTACACCTATTTGGCTTCTAAATTCTGAATCATTTTTAAGATCTGGAAATTCTAGACACATCTGAATCCAAAGAGGCTTAACCATTATTTCTTGAAATATGGATCTTAATCTGGTAATAAATTTAGAAAATCTAACCTCATCTCTTTCTGCACCATCTGCAGCAGTTTTAAAAGTATTACCTGATCCTGTTCCTAATCTTGCTGAAAATCTATTGTATGGTATTTTAGAATCCTGTCTTAGTTTATTATAAAAATAAACAACAGAATCCATTACATTAAGATTTGGACCCTGTGCATTTATAGTTTCAACTTTTGTAGATTGTCCGCCTTGTTCAGGGAACAAGTAATTTTTATAAAATTGAAGATCTGGTCTTCCGTTTATAGCTAGTTCCCCCGATGTTGTATCTAATTTTATATCCTCCTTATATGAAGTCATTAACTCACCTAATGTTTCTTTTGCTTTCTGAGGTGATTTACTTCCTATAGGAACTGTCATTTTAATTCTATACTGAGCATTCATTACATTCCATATAATTCTGGAATGTTCCATTATTTTAAGAAGATTATAGGATCTAATTAATCTTTCTGAATATGATGTTCTAGAAACAGAATTTGCTTTAGCATAGGATATGTAAATGATTTGAGCATCTAAAAGTTTTCTTTGTCTTGTTGTTTCTCCGTAATATTGCCACCAGATAGTTTCTTTAGTTCCGTCTGCATTTTTTTCTACTGCAGGTGTTAAACTTATAGCATCTAATTCTTTAAAACCAACTATTTCTTTTCCGTCATTTGAATAAACTATTTCAAAAGCCAAAAATCCTTCAACCATTAATTGTCTGAAATATTGCCATGCTGTTAGCCCATTTGCAAAATTATGTAGAACATAAAGTTTTCTAAAATTAGATCTTAATGAGTTTACTACTTTTTCGTCTAGCTCCATGTTTATCATGGACGGATGACAAAAGAAATTCTTTTCATCATAAACTATTGCCTCATCACATATTGTGTCTAAGATGTATTCTATTTCAGCATTTAATGCAAAGGTTCTTAAAAAGTCTCTTTTAAATGGATAATCCTTATCAAAATATGCAATATACTTTCTTACACTAGTATCTTGTGCAGCTATACTATAAATAAAGTCTTCATCATCCTGTGAGAATCCAAATCTTTCTCTCATATTTGCTTCGGTGATACCAATAGCCATAGAGTCTTGGATTACCATATCTTTGTAATCCATACCGAAAGATCCTAATCCACTAATAGATTTTATTATTCTGGAAATATTAGGATTAAACCTTTGTAAATTATCTATAAATCCTGCCATTTTTTAAAGTTTAAATTCTTCTTCGCCTTCTTTCTTTTCGCCTTCTCCTTCTTTTCCTCCTTCTTTCTCTTTTTTCTGCTCTGCTGCTTTTTTCTTAAATTTTTGATTATCCATTCTATCTTGACTTGTCATTCCTAACCACCGATCAACTATAAAATCTAAATCAAAATATGATTTTCCCTCTGTGTTCTTTAATCCAAGTATTTTTATAACTTGGTCTTTTCTTGCAGTCATTACCTCCATCTCTTTTGCTTCTCTAAACATATTTTCTTTTACATAGTCTAGACCAAATTCTGATTTTATTATGTAGTCATTTTTAAGCTGCGGAAAATCTAAACAGAATTGTACCCATAAAGGTTTGGTTAAAATCTCCTGGTATATAGATCTAAGCCTATTAATAAATTTGCCAAATCTTATTTCCTCTTGATCTAATCCTTCTGCTGCAAAAGATACAGTTCCTTCCGATCCTGATTCTTCTCTTCCAAATCTACTTGATGGAATTTTTGAATCCATCCTTAATTTATTAGCAAAATATTGAAGAGCTTTAGTGTCTGAAAATGCTGTTGCATCACCACCTCCAGCTAATGGTTGTATATCTGGGGTTCCGTTAGGTGAGGAAGGCATTAAATAATTCTTAAAAAATTGTATCTTAGGTCTTCCATCTACAGTAAGTTCTCCGCTATCTGTGTTTAGTCTTATATCCTCTTTGTATATTGACATAAGCTCCCCTAATGTTTGTTTTGCTTTCTGTGGAGATTTAGTTCCAATAGGAACAGTCATTGCCATCCTGAAAGATGAATTCATAACGTTCCAAATGATTCTTGTGTGCTCCATTATTCTTAAAAGATTAAAAGAGCGAATCATTCTTTCACAATAGCTTATTCTGGAAGAAGTTCCTCCACCTTTAGCATAACTTAAGTAAATTATTTGAGAATCATATAGCTTTCTTGTTAGAGAAGGATTATCTGGGTATTGAATCCAGATATCAACAAAAGTTCCGTCTGGTTGTTGTTCAACTGTAGGAATTAGAAATGCTGGATCTAATTCTTTAAATCCAACTACATTTTTACCTTTTTTGTCAAAAACTATTTCAAATGCTAATATTCCATCAACTAAGAATTTTCTGAAAAGATGCCATGCAAAAATATCTTGGTTGAAACCAAAAAGATTATATAACTCTTTATATCTTTTTTGAACCTTTTTATATACTTCCTCGTCAACATCATCGTGTTGCATGAAAGAGAAATGAGCCCAGAAGTTTTTCTCATCATAAACTATTGATTCATCACAGATAGTATCTAATATGAATTCTATCTCCGGGTTTTGTGCAAATCCTTGTAGGTATTGTCTTTTGTTCTTATAGTCTCTGTCAAAATAAGCAATATATTGTTTGGTTACAGTATCAGCTCTTCTTAATCCGAAAAGAAAAGATTCATCTTTTACTCCTCCTTTTTTAAGAAATTGTGCTTCTGTTACTCCTACTGCTTGTGAATTTTTAACTACAAGATCTCCGTAAGCCATTCCAAAGCTTCCAACTTTTTTAACGTTCTCTATGATAGAACTAAAAAATGTTCTTTTATCGTCTGTAAATCCTGCCATTAAGGTATTAAATTCTTTTTATATATCTCTTCAATCTGGGTCCCTTCAATAGAACGTGTGTGAAGATATACAATTCTAGTCCAATCTGTGTAAGGAATTTCTATAACATCTCTTACTTTTTTTAAATCCCATGCTCTATAGGAGTTTTTAAATGGTATATTGTTAAGTATAGCATTTAGTGTTTCGTAATCTGTCTTTAATTGAGATTGTGATTTTATATCACCACTTTCTATTTTTCTCATATTAGATTCTATCTGAGATTCATAGACTCCCATTATTCTATTAAAAAAAGGTATTCTCATCATAGGAGGCATTAGTATAAGATCTATACCGCCAAAAGCAGCTTTGTTTTCATAATTAAAATATCCTGTGAAAAATATAACAGGTCTTTTATTTACAAAGCTTTTACCTTTTTCTAATCTATCATTATACTCAAAAGAATAAATTTTACCAGTTAAAAATTCTGTAGGATTAAATTCTTTTTTCTTGTTAACATAATTTTTTTCCCAATTAAGAAATGCTTCTTCGCCTAGGGATGTTAATCCAGATACTGATAATTTGTAATCCTCGAATTGTTGGTTAAAAGATCTCATCTCATTATAAAGCTTTCGTTTATAGCTCCGAACTTGTATCCTCTTGCTTCCGCGAATCTTGTTGCAGCTTCAAACTTAGCTCTATTTATTATCCAAGTTTTAAGTTTTTCGTTATAACTACGAATTTTTTTCTCTGTAAGAGTTCCTGTAGGTTCTTTTGGACGATTTTTTATATCATACTGATTTTCTGGCTTTATCTCTATAAACCAGTTTTCTATAGTATTGTCTGCTTTTTTAACTTGTATATAGTAATCAACAAAATACTTGTGCTCTTTTTTATCTATTGGAGACCAATATGGAATTGGAAGGGGTTCAGAAGACCATTTTGTTATATTAGGATTTATATCACAATATTGACAAAATTTTCTTTCCCAAGAACTTCTATAGATTATACTGTGGATATCACCAATGTATTTTTCTGGATTACTAGGAGAATATTTCCCAGACTTCCATTTTCCATTGGGTCTAAGTTTTTTTATGTCCACATCTAAATGTTATAGTTAGAGTTTTCCTCTTTTACTATTCTAGAAAAAGGAATAGTTTTTATTGATTTAGGCGGATGTATTTTTTTCCATCCTTTCTTCATTCCATTATGAGCTATTTGTGAAATGAAAGCAAATGGATTATCAGATTTTTCAGGATTATACCTGTTCCAGTATTTAAGAAGATCCTCTATACCTGAAGATATACAGTCTTCTTTATCCTCTGGATCTCTGTAAGAATGTGTTTTTGACATTCCATTAACTATCAGAGTAAACATCTTAATAGTTTCGGAAGTTAATTCTCCCTTTTCTTTACTTTCTAGTAAAGCTCTTTTTAGTTCTTTGTTTTTTACGTATATCATTTTGATTCGGGAAAATTATTTTGGAGATCTTGTATTTGTTTTTCCAAACTTGCTCTTAATTGCTCCAAATTTTTTCTAGAATCCTTGATTACCTTAATACCTATTTTACCGTTTTCTTGACTGGAAGTTTCTAATTCTCCTAACTTTTTTAATGCGTCTTTTAAATCGTCTAAAATAAAACTGAGTCTATTACCAATTCCTTCATCAGGAGAGGTAGTAGACTCAGCTAATTTATTAGTTACTACTTTTTTTTTGTGTTTGGAGCTGCTGATAAATCAGCATTTTTTAAATCCTCAACAAAATTTTTACCGTTTTTCTTGTGATTTCCAGGAGCTGTTGCTAAATCAGCATGATCCTCGTCTTCTATAAACTTTTTTATCTTTTCTGATTTTCCTTTAGGTGCTTTTTCAATGTGAGAATTTTTTTGATTCTCTTTAATTGCAAGATTTTGATTTCTTAAATCTTCAATGAATTTAGCAGATCCTTTAATAGAAGGAGAAGGAGCATCAGCAAGATTTAGATTTTTTAAATCATCTATAAATTTCTTACCGCTTTTTCCTTTACCAGCATTAGGTAGTGTAGCAAGATTTTGATTAGAAACTTTTTTGTTTTTAGTTAAAAGAGACTTACCTTTTTTATCTTGTGCACCTGACATGTTAGCATTTTTTTCATCTTGTATGAATTTAGAAGAGCCTTTTGTTTTCTTTCCTACTGGTGCTGCTGCCATATGCTTTTTAGAAAGATTCATTACAGATTTATCTTTTTTAGATCCACCTCTTTGTCCTGGTGCATCTGCAAAATTTTGATCCATTGATTCATTAGTATCTACTGAATCTGAATATTCTAATGAAACTTCAGGAGTATCTATTTCGTAGTTATCAACTTCGTCTCCTAAATCTTCAACATCAGAGAAAAAGTATTCACCTGTTTTACCTTCCTTAAATAGGATTGTATAGGTTTTAGAATTTCCATCTACTCCTATAACTCTACCTTTTGTTCCGTTTCTTTTTATTCTAACTTCTGTGTCAATAGGATATCCCATTGCTTCTGTTAAATTGTTATCGATTTCTTTAGCAGATTTTTCGAATCTAGTAATTTCTGTATTTATTTGATTCCATCTCATTTTTAAAGAATCTAATTCGTTTTCTATCCCTTCTTCAAGAGATATTATTTCTTCTGAATTAGATATTAAAGGATTTTGATTCTTAGCATTCTCTATCTTTTTAAGCTCGTTTTCTAAAATTTCAATATTCTTAATAATATCTTTCTTGTCATTTTTCATAATACTCAAGAAAGCTTGTTCACCTTGTAAGAATTCGGTTAATGATTCAGAAATGTCATACTTAATAAAATCTTTAACTATTTTAATTGCTTGAGTTGCATTAGCTTCATATATTTTATTAAGCTTCATGAAAGGATTTACTGTTTGCACATAAATCTTTTCCCCTACTTTAAATACGTTAGCTTCTGCACCTTCATAAACTTTAGAAACGATTTTTTTACCAAAATCTATATCTACAAAATCATCAGCAGCTTTAGCAACAAATATTGCTTTAGATACTCTATTATTTGCTGATTCTAATAAATTATTAGTTGAAACACTTACTGCTTTTGGAAGATCTGATTCTGAAATAATTTTACCATCAAAATATATCTTTTTTTCTTCGTTTTCAAAAACAATTTCAATTTTGTTCTTACCTATATTAAGAGATATTTTATTATCTTCTACTCTTACATCATTGTCAGCTAAAATTGCAGCTTTATTCATCATTTCAGCAGGAACTTCGTCCATTGAACATTCATAAAGTGAATTAGTAGTGTCGTCTAATTTTAAAAATTTACCAGAAGAATAAAATATAGAAGAATTTTCAAATACTGTAATAGGTGAATAAAGATTCTTAACTACACAAACGTTGTTATCAAATCCAATATTGAATTTTCCTGAATTTTGATTTTCATAAATAGAAAGAAAACTAACTAAATTTCTTACCATTGGATTAAATCCAAATCTCTTAATTCCATGTACTAAAGTTTCAGTTGATCTTTTTTCTGATACTAACCAGTTTTTCATTTGGTTTGTAGCATCAGTGAAAAGTTCTTTACCTTGTGCATTTTTAATAGTCTCGTATGTTTTAACTACTTCTAATTCTCTTCTGCTGTTTTCTAAAACACCTTCAAGATTATTTAAAGCAGAAATTGTTGAATCTTCCCAAGAAAAAGATTTAAGATCATTAACTAACCCTTCTAAAAGAAATGCTTCCGAAATATTCTTATTAATTAAAAGATATTCGTATTTTTCTAGCATCATTTTTCCTGCTGGTATTTCGTTTAAAGAAGAGTTTCTTAAAGCAGAAACTGTATTTAAAACTCCAAAAGAAAATGTATTTCTATCATTATTTTTTGGTGAAATGTTAAGATCTTTTGATTCATTAAGCATTTGCCCTGTTGATCCATTTAAAAAAGAAGAAGCAACTGGTGCTTTCATGGCATCTAAACCTGCCCATTCTCTCAGAGAATCTGCTGCTTTCTTAGATGTTTCCATGTTTAATTTATTGATATCAGGATTAAGATTTTTTTCCATTTGTAATTCACTTTTTTAGTATATATCCATTCTTATTTAAGAATTCTTCTAATTGATTTTATATAGATATTATTAATTATATACTCTTATTTCTATAAATGTTTTAGCAAAACTATTATCTGCAAAAACTCCGGAGATAATTGTATTAATATCTATTGAGTTTATTGAACCTAAATTGACAATAATATCTATTGGTGGGATAGTATATGCTGGATTTCCAAATAAAACTACAGTTTTATCTGTTGTAAAAGCAGCAGATAATGTTGCAATGTAATAACCAATACCATCTCTTGTCCAAACAATATTACCTATTGTATTTTCTAATACTGTAGGAACTGGAGCACCAGTTACTGATTGTGTCAATAAAGCAGCATATACTTTGTAAGGTATTACTACTGATCCAGTTGGTCCGGTTTCTCCAGTAGGTCCGGTAGGTCCGGTAGGTCCTGTAACTCCTCCAGTGTAGGCAGTAGTCTGTATTGTATCATCTGGGAATGTTAAACCTGTTGCGCCAAACCCCCAATCTCCTATTGTTTGATCCTGTCCGTTGTTTACAATGTATTTTGTTGACATAATTTTTAACTTATTTTAGTATACCCATAATATATTGTTGCAGTTGAACCACTGTTATTGGTTATGTCAAACGTAAAGGTATTTGAATTTGTAACCACTGGCGACGTGGTAATGATACTTCCTGCAGTTCCGACTATATGACTTGGTATTGATGTTAAAACCAAAGCGTTTCCTGCAAGATAGTACCACCCATACTGAACACCTATTGCAGGTACGTTTGAGTTTGATAGAGTTACTGTTGCATTCCAATTAACAATACCACTTGGAATATTTCCATTTATCCACATAACATATGATTGACCTGCAGTAACTGTAAAACTAACGGTATTTGCACCTGGGGATAAAGTCCAATTTCCTGTAGTAGTAGAGATTCCACTAGGACCCGTAGGTCCTGTTGGTCCCATTCCTCCTGTTCCCCCTGTTGGTCCAGTAGCACCAGTTTCCCCAGTAGCACCAGTTTCCCCAGTAGCACCAGTTTCTCCTGTTGATCCGGTTTCTCCAGTAGCACCTTGTGTACCAGTAGGTCCTTCAGCTCCGCCTGTATAAGCAGTAGTTTGTACCGTATTATCAGGGAATGTTAGTCCTGTTGCACCAAACTCCCAATCTCCTATTGTTTGCCCCTCTATGTTATTTACAATGTATTTTGTTGGCATAATTTTTTACTCGTTAATATCAGTTATTGTTAGTATATCATTTGAATCGTAATATGATAATCTCTTAACTCCACCTTGTCTTTCGAAAATGTTACATGTATAGGTTTCATAAACTGATGGGTTTTGACCAACTCCAGTAACTGTAATAATAACATCATCGGAGTAAACCGAATCAACTGTTATGACTATATCTTCAGTTCCTCCGAATGCACTTCCTGGTATTGTTAATTCGTTTCCGAGAGAATAATCTTCCCCGCCGTTAATCAATGTTATACTATCAATAACTCCACCGGTAACTGTAACATCAAAAGTTGAGTTTTCTCCAGTACCAGTTCCGCCCTGTGGAAAGATACCGGTGTATGAACCATCAGCACCAGTTAATCCAATTGCATTACTTGTAAATCCGTTGATGAAACCTGAGTAACCACTAAGTTGAGTTCCTGGTATTGTTATTGTGTCACCTATTCCATATAGTTTACCTGATGCGTTACCTGTAACGCCTGTAACAGCAAAACCTGAAACCTCAATATCAAAAGATGCATCAACACCATGTCCGTTTGTTGTTCCGTTTCTATTAACGTATGTATTATTAGGCGTGGCATTACCTAAAGGAATATATGTAAATGCAGTTATGTTTCCATAATTTACTGTAAAATCAGTGTTATTAACAGATGTGTTAACAACATTCCATTGGAAGTAATCACCTATTGTGTTAGTATAGAAATTATCAGGGATTACGTTGTCGTAGAAGTATTCACCAACATTATTATTTGAAAAGTTATTTCCTATCTTATTACCTCTTTCTATATTGCCACCAAATCCAAAATCATCTGCAATAGTATTGTTACTAAAGAAATTTCCAATTTGGTTATATGAGAACTTATCACCAACTGTATTGTTATCAAATCCGTTTCCAATTACATTATGTTGAAAGTCTCCTAATGTATCATTTGAGTAAAAGTTATTACCAATTTCGTTATCACTGAATTCACCTTTGATTGCGTTGTTTTGAAATTGATTTTGAATCCGATTTGAAACAAATTGATTATTTACTATAATGTTATTCTCAAAATTATTTCCTATTACATTTCCATAAAAATAAACATCAATTCGGTTATTGCTATTAAAGGCACCAAATATATTACCGTCAAACTCTGAATTACTAGAAAATTTGTTACTTCCAAAGTTATTACCGATTTTGTTGTGACTGAAACTATCTTCTGATGTTGACCAGTTGTCTAAAAAATCATTACCAATTTGGTTATAATCAAATTGATCCTTGTACCAAACATTATTATTAAAGTCGTCTCCGATTACATTTTCTCTAAATCTATCATAGAATAAATTACGACTGAAATTTGAACCTAGAATATTATTATCTATAACGTCGTCACCAAAAGAATTGTTTCTAAATCTATCACCGAACTTATTATTATATACATCAACAGTATTATCATCTCCATTTGTAAATATATTATTTGGTAAAAGAAAATCTAATCCAAAGTCTTGTTGATAATAAAGAGCACAATCTCCTAGATCATTATTGATGTAAGAATTAATGTTTGTATCAAAAGTATATAATTCGCGGTAATCTGTTTCCGATGAAACGTTTGATTTTTTATATTCCATTGAAACATAACCTTGATCGTTTTGAGGTAAAATTGAGGTTATATCCTCATAATTAGAATTTAATGTTGATAAAACTCCGTTAATATCATTTCCTCTAACTAAAGTTAAATAAGCAGAAACAACATCTTGAATTTGTTGATTAGTTGGCTTAACACCGTTTGCCAATCCAAATAGTAAGTAATGAACTTCTGTTACACCGCTTAAATTAGATATTCTATCATAATCATCATCCGTGCTCAAGTCAGCTTCATGAGTAATGTTTTCGTCAATTGTATTAACAATGAATATGTGATTAATTGATGGATCTCCAGCATCCCACACTCTTTTACAATAAACAGAGTAGTCGTCTCCTTCAATAGTTAGTGTATAATCTAATAGATCGGCTTCTCCATCACCATCTGAACCTATATCACCATCAATTTCAAACCAATCTAATTCAGTTCCTGTTGCAGTCATAACGAATAAACCTGGATACAAGTTTGTGAAATATTGTGATCCAGTACCAAAATAAGCGTCTCCGTTTTGAACTGTTCCGTCCATCACAAAATTATCAACATTTGCTTGTTCATTATCATTAACAGGAGGATCAGACATTTGTGTGTGTGTATATGGTACGCTATCTAAATTAGTGTTGATATAATTCCCACCATCATACATATCATCACCGCCATCATCAATACCAAGACCATCTGGAACATCATTGAAGTAATATAATGTACCAGGACTACCAGCGCTTGATCGTTTATTTGTTCCAAAAAACTTGTAACCATTCGAATTTATGAAATTTGAATATTGATTACCAACGACTTGCATCTCAGTATTTGATACAATATTTGTTATTTTATAGAATAAAGGCACATCTGATTCTATAAAAATAATTTGATCTACTGATAAATCTGTAAAAATGGTATTAAGTCCAGTAACAGTTCCACCGTCCATTTCAATAATACGACCGTTGATTGCGCCAGATAAGAAATTAGTTGTGTATCTTTTGAACTTTACAGTTCTGTGGTCATAATCTGTTTTATTGTTATATTCATCAATTCTTTGAGTAATTCTACCTTTAGCTGGGGAATTTGTTACTTCAGTAAGATTAAATGAGATATCATAACTAATAATATCTTTAGGATATGAAGGTTGATATGCTTTTACATCTAAAGTAGAATTAGAAGTTGCAAAAACAATGATTGGATCAATTTCTGCGGTTCTATAATTACCAGTTGTTATTGGAGCACCATCATAATTGTAATCTGGTTGGTCATAACAAGTTTGAAAATCTGTGATTAAATAATAAGAACCTGGTATAAGTGTAGAGGGAGATCCACTAATAAGAGAAACTAGTTCAGAATATGTAACCTCTATTATATTATTAAATGCAGTGTTTTGTACAGAACCATCAGAGAATTGTATAGAGCCTTCAAAAGGAAGAGTTAATTTACCATCCGTACCAAATACTAAGCTTTTAGAATCTGATGTTAGCTTTATAGCTCCTAATGATTTTATAGTACTAGGATATTCTGGAGGTTGACTAACAGTTAAATTTGCTGTCCAACCAGCACCACCTGGTAAAACAACATCATTTAATTGAAGATCAAAGTTAAAATTTGGAATACCGTGATCGGCCTCAGTAAATCTGAACGCATATCCTGATATATAACCAGGATTTGTTAATATTGGAAAGATGTTATTTATCAGAGTCTCTACGCTTCCATCTGGATTTACCTGGAATTGTACTTGAAATTCCCACCAATCACTTCCAGAAAATCCAACAGGATCAATCATATGTGCTTCATCACAAATAGCAGTAAATGAAGTTGGTATTAATAAAGGTGTATTTAATGTTCCTTTAGAATCTAAAACCACCTCTAGATTACCGTTTATAAGTCTATCTAAGAATTCTGATCCAGGTCCAGTAGCTCCAGTAGCTCCGGTCTCTCCAGTAGCTCCGGTCTCTCCAGTAGCACCAGTCTCTCCAGTAGCACCAGTCTCTCCAGTAGCTCCAGTAGCTCCAGTCTCTCCAGTAGCTCCGGTAACACCAGATCCTGATTCTATTGTGGAATAAGGAAATAATACTGCGCTTCCGTTATTTACACCAACTAAACTGTCGCCTGGACCGAATCCTGTTGCTGCGGGTAAAGCTGTTATTGAAATTACTTTGTTTGCCATTTAATCTATTTATTTAAAAAGTTATAAAATCACCGTCTTGTGTGACTAAAATATTACCATTTTGATCTGAAAGATAATTAGTAATAATGCTTGAAGTTATTCCCTCTGCTATTATTACTTCTATATTTACTCTAACTGAATGTGGATTATAAAGTAACATTCCCCCTTGTTCAAAATACGGGGATTCTATGTCACTTCCGTTAGGATCTAAGTCCCATCCACCAAATATATAATTACTATTTCCTGATAATATAGTGAGCTCTGACATAGGCAGATAAGCACCATTATAGATAATATTTATAAATTTGCTAGCTGAAGGTAATGTTCCAGGATAAGAAGCTTTAATTATTATAAAATCTGCACTTCCTATACCACTAGAAGATAATAATAATGAAGAGTTACCGTATATACATCCACTAAAGCTTGAGAAATTATTTATTGGAATATCTACATCACAAAAACTAATCTCTCTAAGTGTAGTAGTTCCTTTAACCACCTGTAAATTACATCTTTGAAAAATTGCGCCTTCAAATTCTATAGTATTACATATTAGTGGAGGAGTTGCCATTAGTTAAAAATAAATATTTCAAGTTCTACCTCATACTGTGTATTAGGATTAGAAAAAAGTATACCACCAAAAGTAAGATCTGGAGATGTAACTGGTGGAAATATATTAGGTGAAAAAGTAGGGGAAGGAGGGTTATTAGAATAATAACTTAAGTCCCATCCTTGCCATGGTTGTCCTGGTTTTGTTTTACCACTTAAAACCATTAAAGTGCCTATAGGATAAACATTTCCTTTGTATTCCCAAGTTAAATAACGATCCTCTGGTAACTGGTCTTTTTTGTATTTAACCTTTACAACAATTAACTGAACTTCCCCTTGTTCCTGACCAACCTCTGGTGCTGTTAAAGTAAAAGAAGATTCTGGAGATATTATAATAAATTTCTTTAATGATCCTCCACATCCTCCTAAATCTCCGCTTCCTAAACTTTCTAGTTTGAAATCACAAAGAGATATAGAAGAAAGTACGTTTGGGCCTTCTTTTATTCCTAAATTACATGATTGGAAAAAAATCCTTCGGTAAACACCAGGATTACAATCTAGGTACTTTATGTAGCTTGGATTTGTTGTATATACTGGTTTTATCATCTTAATAAAGTTGGATCCCCTGATGATCTAAATATTTTTTTCTTAACTTTAAATCCATCAAAATCGTTATTATATGTATCTTTATTTTGATCAGATACTTCTTTGTTTTCTATTACTTTTTCTTTTATAGGAAGATCTGTTATTTTTATTCTTTTACTATTGTTTCTTTTAAAAACTATAGGAATTCCTTTTTTTTCTTCCTGCTCTTTTACAACTTCTTTTTCTTCTTTTTCTTCCTCTTTTTCTATAGGTTTATCTTCTATCTTCTCTTCTTTTTTATCACTAGTTTTTTCAAAAGCAAAATTTGCAGCAATTACCAGTGCTATTGCAAGTGGATCGAATACGAGCATTAAAATTATAATGTACCAATTAACAACTTGATCTAAAGATTTTCCAGTTAATTCTGAAATGTATTTTAAAGGACCAATCTCTTTTGCTATATCTGAATCAGAAGATATATTTAGTTTTTCTGTTTCTATTGATGATATTCTAGAATTTTTAGAAGATATAGAATCATTAAGAACTAAAGCCTCTGAATCTATTCTTTTTATTTCTGAATCAATGTCTTTTATTTGCTGTCTTACTGCAGAAGTGGATCTTGATTTTTCTATTAAAACGTCCTGTGTATTTTGGAGATTAGATCTTATACCAGTTATCTGTACAAGTCTTGAATTTTTCTGAGAAGATTGATTTTCTAAATTTTTTATCTCTCCTTGTATTATTGCTATTCTCTTGTCTAGAATCTCTACGTTTTTACCTTGATTTTGTACTTTAAACGCAGTTTCTTGATATGCGGAAGACAAAAACCCATATATTCCTGCAGACGTTATTAAAATCAAAATAAACGTTGCTACGGTGAGGTATACTTTTAGTGATTTGTTTAACTCTTTCCAATATTGATATAGTAAAGATGCGGTAACTAGTTTTGCAAATTCTAAGCTTCCAGCTAAAACCATAACTTGTAAAGCGGCTCCGGCAAACATTTTTCCTAATCCGGAAACCGAATAGAAAGCAGCTGAACCTGATACGGATAAAGCAGAAAGAGCTATTATCCATGGTAATATTTTTTTCTTCATATAGTATATATTCACACAAAAAAGACTAGGATTAATCCTAGTCTTTTTAAAAATATTAGATGTTATTATTTAAGCTCAATACCTTGTTCTGCAGCTGAGAATTCTTGCTCAAGATCTTTAAGTTTACTGTTATCCTGATGGATCAACATTAAAGTCTCTTCGAAGGTTTTCCAAAGAGTAATAAAATCATTAATTTCTTTTTCTCCTTTTCCGTTCCATTTTAAGATGAAATAATGAGAAGCTTCAACTTCTAAGTTAGTAAAATAACCAACTCCATCTTTTAAGCCTTCTTTTTTTATGAAGTCAATTCTTTTAAGAATTTCAGTTACTCCTAGAGCTTCTTTTGATCTCCATTCCACTTCATTTCTCATAAAGATTTCAAATCTATCAAGGATCCCTGCATTCATAGAAACAGCATATTCTTTACCTTGTAAAGATTTCTTATACTCTTCTATTTGTTTTTTCAACGATTCTACTTTTTTAGTATCGATTTTAGAAATAAATTTTTCTAATTTCTCTTCGTTTGTCACTTCTTCTGGTGTTAAATTAATTTCAGCCATTTTATTTTTTATTTTTTATATTGATTAAATAGTATAAGTTTCCTAAAGATTGTTAACTTTTCTGAATTCTTGTGCTAATTCCACAAATTTTTTGAGATATCCCTTTAATTCATAGTCATATACAGTGAAAGTTTGAAGATCTGAATTTTGTTCGTTAGATATTCTTATTCTTCCCATTTTAGGAACTTCATTATATTTTTCAGCACACATGAACATATAAGCACTTATCTGTAATTTATATCCTAGTATATCTTCTTCATCTTTAGGAGATGTTGATGATTTAAAATCTTCTACTATTAAATCGTTATTTACATCCCTATAAACAAAATCTGTTGCACCTGCCCATCCTCCTTTAAATGTTGTATATAGAAAAGCTTCATTGTCTACAACTTCAGATATATTTTCCCAAAATTTATCATGATAGAAATTCCAAAAAAGATTTCTTCCTTTTTCTATTACTTTTTGATTGACCCCTTCTTTCCTTGATTCGTCTAATGCAAATACCTGTGCTTTTTTTAATGATCTGTCAACATCCTTTTCTTTAGCCCATTCTAAAAGAAATAACTCTAGCATTTTATGCAGAATATTTCCTCTATCTGCAGCTCTATCCAATATTTTATTCCATTTATCTTCCCCAAAGTGTTCCTTTAATTTTTCATACTTTTCATTTTTTAATAATTTTAGGATAGTAGTAACTGAAGGAAGAACTAACGATTCCCTTTCCTGTCCCTCTACCACATAAGCTCTTCCCCAGGGATAATTCTTTCTTGTTATATCTACGTTAATGTCCATTATGTATATTAAAAAATAAATTGGAAAAGCTCGTATACCTTATTTATAAGATATGAAATTACTTCAAATTTTACCTGAGCCCACGTTAAAAGGATAATAAAAAATAATCTCCATAAAATCCATTTCCAAGAAAGCCTTTGAAAATATGGACTATAAACTACTAGATATGATATTGATTCATCTACCGGTCTTATTTCAGGAAAAACTATCTCTTGTAAATTTAACTTAGTTAAATATTCATTTATTGGTTTTGATTCTTCTAGAATATAAGCTGGACGAATTTCTTGAGGAGCATCTGGTGAATATAATACCTCAGGAGGAAGATTTATAATTGTATAAATTCTTCCTATCCAATCTGCTCTAAGTTTATATTTTTCCCACTCTACTGTTTTTAGGTTTTGTTTTATAACTTTTTTGATATAGAAATAATTTTTTATATCTGTTATAACTCTTTTAAATGGATAGTTCATATGTTTATTTATTAATCGGTGAAGTTTAAATTAATACCAGGAAACATTTCTCTAACTTTAAGTCTTGCTCTTCTTATTCTTGTAGCAACTGCTCTTTTTTTCATTCCATGTTTATCTGCAATTTCTTGATATTTCATTCTTAGTATTTCTCTATCATAAAGAATCTCTTTGTAAATATCTGGAAGACTTTTCATTTTTTCAAGTACATCTTCATAAAGATGATTCATTTCATTTTCCATAGATTCAAAAGATTGATCATAATTATTTTCTTGTTCAAATCTATTTATATCATTAAAAGTATGATCATCAGAATCATAATTATCTCTAACAACTTCTGTTATTATAGGAAGATATTTGTCTTCTGATTTTTTTATAACAAGTGATTCATTTCTTGCTATATTATAAACCCAGGTTGAAAAATTTCCTCTTTGTGGATCATACTGTGCAATCTTGGTCCACACTTTAGCCATTGTATTTGAAACTGCATCCTCTGCTGCTTCGACTTCTACTAAAATAGATTTACAATGATTTAAAATTCCTGGTTTGATTCTTTTGTAAAGTTCAACAAAATCTTTTTCAGATGATGTTCTCATGAAGCTTTCTGCCAATTCTTGAATGTTTTTTGCTGCCATTTTTTTCTAATTAATTTTTATTTGTTTTATTTGTATTCCTGCCTGTTCAAAAAGTTTAAATGAATCTGTATTTCTATATGTTTCTGAATATACGATTCTTTTAATGCCTGCCTGTATTATTAGTTTAGCACAATCGTAACAAGGTGAAAGAGTAACATAAAGAGTGGAATCCTCCGAGCTGTTAGTACTTTTTGCTAATTTAGTTATAGCATTAGCTTCAGAATGGAGTACACTTGGAAGTGTTTTGTTATCACAATCCTCGCACTCATTAGGAAAACCAGAAGGAGTTCCATTATACCCATCAGATATTATTGTTTTATTTTTCACAATGAGACAACCTACCCTATTTCTCTTACAATGGGAATTTTCCGCCCATACGTAAGCCATTCTAAGGTATAATATATCTAATTTATCCTGCTTGTTCTGTGGTGTTATTTGCTGGCTCAACGGCGTTAGGTTTTAAAAGTGTAACTTCTACCTTAAATCTTTCTACTAAATGAAAGACGTCTTTTAGTCTAAAAGAACCCAGCAAATTTAAAATGTCATTAATTTCTTCTTCCGTAAATTCATTTTTTTCCAAATTTTCCAAATTCCCCAAACATTTCTCATAGTTAGCATAAGCATTCAGGAATTTAACTGATTCCTCTCTTAGCTCTTTTGTGATCTCGTATTGATTTTCCATTTTTTATTTATTTTTATTATTTATTATTTTACAAATATAATGTCACTTTTAAAAAAGTAAATACTTTTAATCAAATTTTTTTGAGGAGCTGATTGTTAATAACGGACCTTGAAGTGTAGCATTCAATTGAGATAATAGACCTATCATTGAATCCATTTTTGCTTCTAATCCTCCTCCACCTTCTCCTTTATTTTCACTAGTCGCTCCTTTAGCCTCCTCAGTACCACCTCCAGTAGCAGAAGAAGCCGTAGTGGCTTCTTGTGAAGTTGTAGATGCAGTAGATTCAGAAGATTCCTCACCTGCTGTAGCATTTTCTGCTTTTGTAGAAGTAGCAACAGAAGGTGTAGCCAATTTCTGACTAGTTGTTTCTTTTATAGCACCACCACCAGGAATAGTTTCAGCCTTTTTTTGAATTTTTTCTGATACCTGTGCTTTAGTACTTTCCATCTTGGATTCAGCACCTTTTGTCACGTCTTTTTTAAGATCTTCTTTAGAAGATTCTAAAGAACCTCCCTTTTCATCTATTAATCCACCAAACATAGATTTTATAAAATCAGCTCTACTATCTCCGCTTTTACTTCCCTCTATTTTCTGTTCTCCTTTTTCTGTAGTTGCACTAGCCTTTTCATCAGCTTTCTTATTATCATCTTTTGTACTTACCCCTTCTTTTGGCTTCTCACCTTCTTTAGAAGAAAGCTCTTGTTTTCCTGTTTCTGTAGTTTGTTTTTTTCCTTTATCGTCAGAAATATCTAATCCTAAACCTTTGACAAAATCTACACCCCGATTATTTTTAGGTGGTTCAGATTTTGCTCCTGTATCTTTAGGTGTTGTCGGTTCTTTAGCACCCTCTACCGATTTTTTGTCACCTGATTTGTCTTCTACTTTCTGTGGAGCTGTAGCTACAACTGCACCAGTAGTACCCTCTGTTTTTTCAGGTTCTGTTTTTTCACCTAATTTTTGGGGTTCTGTACTTGGTGGAGTACCAGCTGCTCCTGTTGCTCCGGTAGCTCCTTTACCCTCTATCTTTTCTTCAACTTTTTGTGGAGCAGTAGATGTAGTTGCTCCTGTAGTTGCTCCTGTAGCTGCTCCAGTAGCACCAGGGGTAGGCATTGCACCTTCTATTTTACCACCTTCTTTTTCTGCAAATTTAGCTAGATTCTCTTCGAATCTTTTAGACATAGTTTTTACTATTTCACTAGAAAATCCTTCTTTTTCTAAAATCCTTGCTATTGCAGAAATTGTTGCATTGTTTTGAGGGGTAAACATCTTAGCTGCAACATTGGCATCTCTAATTTCATTATTAAAGAAACTTAAAATCCTTGAAAGACTGCTAAGTGATTCTTCAAGAGTTAATTTTTCATTCTTTGTTGCGGCATCAAAATCTTCACTAACTTCATCAAACGCCTTCATTTCTTTGATATTACTAATACCAACTTTTTCAGCAATCTGGGTAGTAGTTCCTGTTTTTAAACTTTTTGTTAGACTTATTCTATTTTCTGCAGATTCTTCGGCTAAAGGTAAAATATCTTTGACACCCTCTAATGGTTTACCCTCATCAATGTTTTTTTTAATTTCTCTTAAATTTCTATTATAAGTTAATTCAGCTACGCTTGCCTCTACTGATTTTGAATCATAAGCAGGATCTATTTTTTTAATAGATTCCTCGTATTTAGCATTATAATATTTTTGTGCTTCTTCTTGTACTTTGTCCGCAGTTTTTCTTTTTTCTGTGTCTTCGTCTTTTATGGTAGCGGCTGCTCCTTTAGTAATAGCTTCATTATATCCTGCTCTATCAAAAGCTCCTGCACCTGTTGAAAATATAGGACCTTTTTCTTCTGTTCCGCCTATCCCTGCGGTAGGATTCTTGTCGTCTGCCAATTTAATTTAATTTTACTTATATACCTCAATTACTATTTAGGCTTTGAAAAAGCAAAAGCTTCCACAAGGTCTCCTTGAGTTGACTTTTTATTTTCGTCCTCTATCTTGCTATTAAGCTTATCAATAAAAAGCTGGTATTCATAATAAGGAAGTTTTTCTATGTTATCTATAGAAAGTTTAAACTCCTCCCACAGCCTAAACTTTATATCAAAGTAATTGGCTAAAGATATCTGAAATAATGAAAAGGGATCTGTATCCGCTGGGAAAGGTAATATCTGCTGTGACCTCCCCACCACAGCTAGTACATTTAGTATAAATTCTAGATTTAGTCGCAAAATTTATTTTTTGACTTATCTGATCTGCTATTGAAAATTGTAAAGGTGTCCAATCTCTTGAAGTCCTTTCGTAATCATCATAAAGCCTTTCGTTTAAATTTCTCCAATCCGGTATTATAAAAGAAGCAACTTGAGCAAAACTCTCGTCGATTTTTTTACCGCTTTTTCTTTTTTCATTTATTATTTTTCTGCATAATGTAGTAACACCTACTGTAGGAATAAATAATTCCATTTCTGCGCTACCGTCTTTAGGAACAAATTTAAAAGAATATGTGTCACTATTATATCTTTTTAAAAGATCGTCAGACATAATAAAACTATCTAAAATATTTGCTTTTAGTTCTATTTGATCTGGAATATTACATTCTGCTTGAGTACAATTTTTTGATACAGGAAGAAGTATTCGATTTTCTCCTTTTATAAAAGTAATATCCCTTATAGACATTATAACAAAGAATCTATCCTCATACCAAAGATCGTAGACATCTAAAAATCCACCTTCCCATTTAATCTTCATACACTTAGAGATAATAGAATTTAATTTATCATCTAAATCTATTCTATCATTTTCGTCTATAGTAGAATAGTGTCTTATCTCAGTTATACTTGCAGATTTAATTGCAATCTCAAATCCATTAGGATATCCAAATCCCTTAGATGGTAAAGATTCAACAGGAATATTTTTCCATTCGTTTTCCATTGCTATAGGAGAACGAGAAGAAACTCTTCCTAGACCTTTTGGTCCGTTATTTTCTTGTGGGATCCAATCTGGGATACTAACGTTTTTTACATCAGGATCCTGCTCATTTTGATCGTACTCGAATTTAGATGTAGATTCTTTTTTACTAAGCTCATCTAAAAGACTTTTTTCTATGTTGTTTTCCATATATTACCTTGTGTAATTTTTTTACTCTATTTTTTCTTTTAGTTTCTTATTTCGTGAGAAAAAAAAGTATAGCCCAAAGAAAAGAGCCGAAAGGAAGTAAAAAATTGATACTGTATGCCAATAAGAATTTGTCCATTTCATTATTGTTGCAAAAAGAATGTCGAATCCAAAAGGATTGAAAAAAGTTGCTAATATTAGACAAACCGAGGATAATCTTATTTTTGTTTTTTGATTCACACCTATCGTCCATGTTTTTTTAATATAATCGCTTTATAAGACAAAAACCATTTCAAATAAAACGGAGACTTTGTAGAGTCTCCGTTTATATATTCTTAGAATTAAAAATCGTATTAATTGAATACGTCTTCGAAATAATCTGCTCTAAAAGATAAAGATATCTTATAAGGAGTTGTTCCGTTTGTGTAATCTAGATCTAAAGTTTTTATTTGATCAACAGGAAAACAATTAACTAATTTAACTCTTCTAAATACATCTCCTTGCTTGTTAAAGATTGAGATGAGTATGTATGTTCCCCCTGCATATACGCTCTTTATACCAGTTGCACCAGTTAAAGGATTGTAAACCAAGTCTGACCACTGTCTAAGTGTTTTAAACACATAGTTACTGTTGTTATCGTCTAAGTTTGTTTCAAAATCTATTCTAACTTTTACACCAGTATCATCAACTGCTGCAGCTGCATATCTTCTCCTTGAGAATTTATACCTTTGTTCTGCAACACCTGGGTTTTTATCTACAGCTAATCCTGCTATAGAAAGAACGTTTTCTACTAATAGAGTTCTTCCTGCGTTTCCTATTGGATTAGTTACAGCTGTTGGTGGCTGTATCAAAACCTCAAATTGGTTAAGATAAACTGGTTCGTATAGTTGGACAGCTGCTTTTGCTGAACTAAAATGTGGTAATCCTGCCATTTTCTTTTAAATTAATTAAATACATCGTCAAAATAATCAACTGCCCAAGTAACATTGATTTTGTAAATACTAGTCTGTGTATAGTTTAAAGCCATTTCATTGATTGGTGTAATAGGAAAACAATCTTTAAGATTTATTCTTCTAAAAACATCACCAGACTTGTTAAATACATTTATCAAAATGTTACCAGTGTAATCTTTCTTTAGACCTTGAGCTCCTGTTAATGGGTTATAAACTAGATCTGACCATTGACGAAGAATTTTGAAAACATACATAGAATTATTATCATCTAGGTTAATCTCAAATTCGATATCTACGTCTAATCCAGTTTTTGCCGGTGCAGCTCCAGAATAATATCTCTTTGCAAATTTGTATTGCTGAGTTATCTCTCCTGGGTTTTGATCTACTTGTAATCCAGAAACTCTGGTTACTTGCTCCAAAAGGATGTTGCCACTTCCAGGATTTCCCTGTGGTGGAACAACAGCCGTAGGTGGAGTTATTGATACCTCAAATTGATTGAGGAAAACCGGCTCAAATTTATTAACTGAGGCCTTTGAACTTGAATAATGTGGTAATCCTGCCATTTTTTATTTTATATATTTGATTAACCATTTTATCATAAAATTTTATTAAAAAAATAGAAAATTTCAATCAAATTAATCTTTATATTATATATCTACAATTATATTTTTTATCCTATTTAATAAAAAGAAACTTTATGTTTTATTGATATATAAAGTTAAACCAACAAGCGCTATATATGAAACCAGATTTATATTCAGAATACAATTCAATAATAAGCGGAGATAAAAAATCTAACTTTTTTTCAAAGTTAATTAAAAATAATGCAGATCTAAAAGATGAGTTATATGAAAAATCGGAGGAGCTAACTCATTTTTATAATAATCCTAGTGATATACAAAGATTAAAATTTATATTTGAAAAAAAAATAATTAATATTTGTGAATGTGGTAAACCGAGATCTTGGAGAAACTTTAAAAAAGGATATAATAAAACATGTGGAAATAAAGAATGTGTTACTAGAGAAAATAATAAATCAGTTAAGAATTTTTACCAAAATAAGTATGGCGTAGATCATCTATTTAAAACAGATTCTTTTAAATTGAAATTGAAAGAGACTTTTATTTCAAAATATGGTGTAGATAATCCAGGAAAAGATCAATCAATAAAAAATAAAATAAAAAAAACTAATCTAGAAAGATTTGGAGAGACAAGTTGGCTAAAGATAGAGAAAAATAAAAAAAAGATATCTGAATCTATAATTAAAAATAATTCAAAAAATAGAATATTAAAGATTGAAAAATATAATATACCAATAAAAATAGAGGAATTTAATACAACAGATGTTAAAATAAATTGTAAAATTTGTGGAAGCACTACTACTTCTTCAACATCATATTTTAATAAAAAAATTTCGGCTGAACAAAATCCATGTTTAAAATGTAGTCCCCCTCTTTATTCTGAATCTAAATCTGAAAATGAATTATATAATTATATAAAAGAAATATACAGGTCAGAAATAATAATACATGACCGAAAAATTTGTGACGGAAAAGAAATAGATTTTTACTTACCTGATATTGGTATGGGATTTGAATTTCATGGAATATGGTGGCATAGTGAAATATTCAAAGGTAAAAATGGAAACATAGATAAAAAGAACATAATACAGAGTAAAGGTATAAAAATATATCATATATGGGAAGACAACTGGTGTTTCAAAAAAGAAATTACAAAAAGTAGAATACTAAATGCTCTAGGAATGTCTAGTAAGATATATGCTAGAAAATGTGAAATAAAATTAATTAAATCTAACGAGGAAAGAGAATTCTTAAACATTAATCATATACAAGGATATGTGCCATCAAAAATTAAATTTGGTCTTTACTATAATTCAAATTTAGTTTCTATTATGACTTTTGGATCAAAAAGAAAATCACTAGGTCAGAAATCAAAAGAAGGTGAATACGAGCTTTTAAGGTTTTGTAATAAATTAGGGACTACTGTAATTGGTGGTGCATCTAAATTATTTAAAAAATTTATAAATGAATATAATCCTGAATCCGTTATATCATACCAGGATAATTCTTGGCATACAGGAGATCTTTACAAAAATTTAGGATTTAATTTCGTATCCAAAAGTAATCCTAATTATTATTGGTGCAAAAGTAATATAAGATATCACAGATTTAATTTTAGAAAAGATAAGCTAGTTAAAGATGGATTCGATGCGAATAAAACAGAGGACATTATTATGACTGAAAGAGGATATTACAAATTATGGGACTTTGGTAATCTAAAATGGGAGTATATAAAAAAGGCTTAGATTAATCTAAGCCTTTTTTGTTAATATTAAATTATTAAGAGAATTGAATAAATCCTCCTGACGCAATACCACCAGTTCTAGTTACTGTCATTCTATTAATAAATTTGTGGATTCCTCTAGCAGGTTCTATAATAACATCTATAATTCCGATATTCTGATCGATAATTGCAGGTGTGTTATTTGAAGAATCCATGATAGTTAAGTAGTTGTAAATTCCACCTACAGATCTAACTCCTGTTAAGTAGTTATCAACTAAAGTTTTAATTTCAAGTCTAACTGAATCCTCATTGAAATCGAATACGTAGTTTGAAAGTATTTCTTCAATTGCAGATTCAACTGTAATAAGTAGATCTCTAACATGTAAGTTATTGAATGCCGAGTTAGTTCTTTGGTAACTTGTTTGATTACCGTAGATAACTATTCCAATTCCTCTCTTACGAATGATAGGATTAATACCAAATGGTTCTAAGTATTCTCTGTCTTGTAAATCGAAATCATATTCAAGACCAACTAAATTACCTGCAGAGATAATACCTCTTTTAAGACCAGCTACTATTGAATAAGGTTCACCTGTAATAAATTTACGAATAAAGTTATTCGAAACATAAGCTGCTGGAGGAACGTTTAAGTTCTTATTATTTTCTCTTATTGTCAAGAACGGAGCAAAGAATCCAGAGAATTTAGCTCCAAGATCTTCATCAGGTAAAGAGAAAGTAAATGAAGGATTTAAACTTAAGTTACCACCATCTGCGATGTATCTAGCTTGTAAAATTGGAGCTGGATCTGTAGCAGTTGGTGCAGAAGTAAATCTAGGATCTGTAGATTCTGAAAATTTCTGCATTGAAGGAACGTTACAGATTGCCATACATTTCTGTCTTTTCTTAGCTAATCTAGTAAGTTGGTATTTACAGTTTGGTTGAATACCTCCATCAAATGTATCAACAATATATCTGAAAGTAATAACATCAGTATCTGCTAATGTTCTTTCAAGATTCGTGTTAGATAATACATCATAAATCTCGTTCATTCTAGTATCTGTTCCGTTAGGTACAGAAGCTGCCTTTATTGCACTTCCAGGAAGATAAGTAAAGTTGAATGTCTTAACAAATTCTTGGATTGATTTGAATCTCCAAACTCTTGTTAAAGTACCTGGGTAAAGTTTAATAGGTCTTTCAGTTTTAACTTGTATCGTATAGATTCCAGGAGATGTAGCAGATGCTACTGTTTTAACTTCAAGTACTCTAGTTAATCTAGACTGAAGATTTTCTGTTAAAGGGTTATCGTAAGTCTGAACGTCAGTTGATACTAAAAGATCTCCAACTTTTATAGCAGAAGAAGTTGCAACAGCCTGTGTCATTTCAATAATGTTAGGCTGAAGCTGTGTAATAATATCAATGTAATCGCTTATGTTACCTGCAGTCGAAACTATATTAAAGCTTTCTCCTGATGTTTGGTTAGTACCAACAGGAAGTGAACTTATATAAGTTGTATTCCAAGTTGCTATAGCAACTGGTGTAGTAAGAGTATCATCAGCAAAAGCTCTTATTACTAAGATGTTGAATCCATCTCTATCTACATTTTTTTCAAATTTAAGATATTGTAAAGGTAAACCAGAAGCACCTAACCAATCAACATCACCATCTCCTATGTTTCCTACAGTATAATCTCTATAAGCAGGAGCATTCTCGTAAGTTAAATAACTATCTAAGCCTACTGGAATATCAGGAGAGAAGAAAACGTCATCGTTATCGAAATAATTAGGGTTACCTACTTGATAAGCATCTAAAACACTCTTATTTGTTTCATACCAAGGCTCAACATAAGTTGTAGAAGCAGAAGAACTAATTAACGGATGTGTTAATCTTAATCTTAACTGTTGTCTAGTTGCTAAAGGAAGAGTTGGATTTGTTATAAATTTAGTTTCTACAATTTTAAGTTTAACTAAATCTCCAACATAAAATCCTAAATATCCAGAAGATGGGAGATTAGAAGTTACTTTTCCTAAAATCCATCTAGATGCAGGTTCTTCGTTACTAACTGTAGTAAATTCATCTAATGTTGTAAGTTGATCATCGTGTACAGTTGGATTTGTGAAATAAGTATCTAAGTAAATAGCTCCACCATCTCTACCAGTAGCACTATAAGCAACAAAACTTGAAACTGGTATACCAGCATCACCTGTAGCATTAAATAATGTGTCTTCTATTAGAGTTCCAGTTTCAGGAAGTATATCAAATCCAGTACTTGGAGAAACCCCTGTATCTACAATTTCAGTACCTGCTGTACCACCACCTACGTTTTTATAGTAAGTGTAATCAGCAAATAAATTCTGGCTGTAAGAAAGGAAGTTTAGATTTTTTGGTACTACTGTTATATCAGCATCTGGACCAATCTCATCGATTAAGTGATGACCAACTAAATCTATAACAGAAGAATTAGTTAATAAATCATCTAAAGCTTCTTCATTTACTGCACAGAAAATTCCTGTTTGTGGAGTTTGATTGTTAATAAGTGTTTGGATGTATCTTAAAGCTCCGTTTTGATCTACGAAGTTTGGAATAAGAGTACCAGTTGCAGTTAAAACTATATTAACACCATTTTGAGATAAGAAATTATCAATTTGTGATTTAATAAATCCTTTAGAAGTGAAATATGGACTATAAATTGGATCGTTTGCTAAAGACTGATAATTTGTCCAATTACCACTAATTACTATAACATCGATAAACCAATCAGAAAGATAATCGTATTCATTCATGTAAGTTGGAACATTTTCTGGCCCAAAATATTCTCTTGCTGTTATATCGAATCCTCTTAGAGGTGCTCTAGAATCTAATGATTTTCTAACTATAACACTTACAGGATTTTGTCCAAGATTTACTACATCGAATAATTTTCTGTTATCAGGCTGAGCTCCTGAGTTATCTTCAGTTGCCAAGAAATATTCTGTACTAGGAAACCAGAATTTCTCTTTGTTATAGTAAGAAGAAACAAGTTTATCCTGTTTTGTTAAAGGTGATAAATAACCTCCAGTTGCATTTGCACCGTTTTGCTCTTCTGTATCTACAGAGAAAGCACGATATCTAGCAACATCTGCACCAGCTGCAAAATCAGGATCTCCATTTACATCTACTGAGTTATTTAATAATCTTAGATTTAATGCGAAAACTGGCCCACTTTGTAAGCAAGTTAAAACAGATCTATGAAAGAAAGATCCTTTTTTCTCTAAAGCCTTATCAATTCCTCCAAAAACTGCCTGAAATGTTGTTACATCTGGACAGTAAACTGGGGTATTGAAAGGTCCCAAGTTAGAATACCCTACAACCAATCTTATTGTTTGTGGATTGATGATAATGTTTTCTGAAGCATCGAATTCTAGTGTATAAACACCAGAAGCTTTGAAAAGCGATAAATCAAGTTTTACCTGTTTGGCCATTTTAATTTTTTATTTTTTTGTATATATCATAGAAAATAGTCTCTATGGACTTCTTTTTCTATCTATATATCATTTTCTCTTTAGGAATCAAGCAGGTCTTTTAGGAAAGTATAATTGGATATTTCGTTTTGTTTGTTTTGCTGGGTTTCTGTGTTCTGTGATAGCTTTCTTCAATTAATTTTTTATATTTTTCAGAGAGTGTATCATATAGTTCTGTAACAGTTTCTTGAAAATCCCCTGTTTCAAAAATACAGTTTATATCAACTAATGTCATAGCTATATCATCTTTACCTATTTGACTAGTAAAGCTTCCATTATTATTTTGACCGAAATTAGTTAATTCATGAATAGTTGCTTTTTCTGATGGAATTATTTTGTTTGATCTTGTGTTCATTTTTAGATCATAACAATATTTTTCTTTATTCTTAACTGTGAGTTTAATACCTGGTTTAAGTTTTTGAGAAGCTTCTGAATGTCTTGTATAAACAAAACATTCATCATAAAAATCATCAGAATCTAGTAATTTATCCATCAACAATTCTCCTTTATAATCCATCTCAATTACTATCCTTGTATTTTCTACTCCTATAACTTGTACTACTAAAATTTCTAAAAAAGCTTTTAGCTCGTCTATTTGTATTGTATTTGATTTAAAAATTCCAATTTGTAAAAGACAAAAAAAGTCACTTTCGTCCTCAAAGAATTTTTTATTTTTTATTACGTTTGAAGGCATAGGAGAAACTTTGAAGATATTAACAACTGAAAAATCCCCACCTCCTCCACCTGCTGTATCTATTGAGATGTAAAACTTCTGATTATCTTTTTCCATTATAGAAGAAGGATCAAACTTAGGATGCCAAATCAAAGAATTATAATCTAAAGGACTATTTTCAAAAGGATAAAGCTCGTGAAATATAAATTCTTGCTCGTTTGTTTTTAATCTTTTTAATGTGTAAGAATCTAATAAAAGTCTAGATGATGAAAGAAATTGGCAACCATATTCTTGGTTAAAGTCTTCCTCAGATCCAAGTGTTGCAATCTCTCTTTTTTTCCATTCCTCGTCTCTTCCTGGAACTTGCCACCATTCTACTCTGATAGGATTAAATTCATTTTCTCCGTCTATAGCACCTTTATAAATTTCCCAGAATTTATTCATCCCATTTGGTGTGGATGTTACAATAACCCTAGATATTTGTGAAGATGATATAGTAGGATATACCGATTTAAAGAAACTATTTATAAAGTTAGGATTAATGTGAGCAAACTCATCCATGTATAACATGTGAATAGTATAACCGATAGAAGATGTTTTAGTTGTGGTTTTTGCCATGATCCTACATCCATTATCGTATTTCATAGTCATCACATTATAGACTAAAATCCCAGGCTTTAAAAAGAAAGGTAATCCCTTCATAATAACCTTAATCTTATCCATTAATTCAGCAGCAGTATCTCCAATATTTGCCATAATCATGGCATTTTTTTCATAATTAAAAAGAAGATACCAAAGTAAAAATATAGATGATGTTATGGTTTTACCTGATTGTCTAGGAGAAACGAAAACATTTTTTCTGTGTTTTTGATATTGTCTTAGAATCTGAACCTGATAATCTCTTAATAGTATTTGTTTAATACCTTCATCTGTCATTACCTTACAATACTTGTCTGCAAAATAAACAACATCTGCTGCACATTTTTTTATTTCTTCTAGTTCTTGCTCAGTATATTCGAAAAGAATATTACCACTTCTAAGTTCTGGCTCATTTTCGTGAAATGGATTATCAACCTCTTTGTAATCTATACCATTTTCCTCTGCATCAAAAAGAAGCTTTTCTACTTTTGCTGTAGACCAAAAACTACCCAATTTTTCACCTTTTCCTTCAGCCATTTAAAATTTTATTGATATATTTCGTCGTCTATTTCAAAATCTTCATCATCACCCCCACCTAATAGCTCAGAACTATTATTTCCGAATTTTGTTCTAGGATTTATTAAATCGTCTTTATCCTCTATTATTTCTGCTTCTTTTATCATTTGTCCACCTTTCATAAGAGTTTGTAGATTCTCCATCAAAGATTTAGTTCCTCTAACTTTTAAAGCTTCTACGTTTTCTGGTGTCTGCATTAAATTTCCATCCGTATCAAACCTTAATTCTTCTTTTTTAGATATATCCTCAGATTCCTGATTTAATTGTTTATAATTCTTTTCCATTTGTGACATATAATTGGAAAAGTTTTTTGGCATCTGCATTATTTGATTCTGTAGTTGTGCTAAAACTTCAAAAAGTCTAGGCTCAATTCTTCCTGAATCTATTTCTTCTATTAGCTTAGTTATTGCGTGCTGTGCAGTTCTTATCTGAAATGCCATAGTAGATATACTTAAGGCATCTATTTTTTGTTTGTGTTTTATATAGCTATCTTCTGGAATATTTTCCATGTCACTATAAAACTTGGATAATGATTCCAGTATTGCTCTTGCCTCTGATTCAACCTCGTATTTTACACCATCTACATTTAGTAATCTTTGTGGTTTTATTGGCGGAATATCTGGTGCGGATAACCCAGCTAACATTTCATCAGCCATTAATATTCCATCAAGCTTATCCTTAAGCTGTAGTTCTTGCTCTTTTGAGAGGTTTTTATTTTTTGGTTTTCTTCTAGGCATAAATTATCTATTCTTTGCAACGCGTGGCAATTTAAGTATAGGTTTAGCATTATCTATTATTATAGCTAATTGAGCATCGTCTATTACATTTTGATTTAAAATAGCAGATTGTTTTTCATCTTCTATCATATGTTTAAATATTCTGTAATTAGTTGCCCATAATGGAGACGATTTTGTTTTATATGAGTAATTATTAGTTCCGTAAAAAGGACTATCGTAATTTGATTCTATAACAGGAGGAATATTAAATGTATAAGCTTTAGTCGTTATCCCATCTAAAGAATGTATTAAACTAAGATCTGAAGTTTGTGCCATTGGATTTTCTGGATCGTATGTTAATCTCCAAACTTTTAGTGAATATTGTCTAAAAATATTCGAGAAATTAAATACAAATCCGTACCAATCATCTATTGTAGGTATAAATTGTCCTATAACACTCTGTATTCCCGCTCCGAAAGGAGAATGTATTGTCAGATCGTTTATTTTAATTCTAAAACTTCCTGTTTGTAAGTATGTTGATGTTGAAGGGCTTTCTGCAGGATTAGAACCACACCAAATAATATCTATTTTTATTCCTTGTCCATCATAATATCCATCAAAAAGATTTCTTGACTGTGCTTTTTGCATTTTCCATCCAGCAGTACTTACTGGTGCAGGAGCACCATCATCTTTAATTTTGAATTTAAAAATATCTATTATTTCTAATATTTCAAAACC